>SMTZ1_10001780_pt1 | contig 22000 bp, 22 predicted proteins | sample DeeMarSWOR136_30_FD_25667 | JGI IMG/M metagenome (IMG submission 25667) | reverse complement strand
CCGGGCCAGTCGGGCGGCGTATAGGTCAGTGAAACATTATTTATGATTGCATCAGGTACGGTCACTATCTATCCACCTCGCCCATGGTAATATCGATACTCCCGAAGATTATGATAAGGTCGGCCACCTTCCAGCCCTTGACCATGTCGCGCAGGGCACCGAGGTTAATCAGGCTGGTGGGGCGGATATGGCAGCGGTAGGGTGCAATGGAGTTGTCGGAAACGATGTAGAAACCGAGTTCACCTTTGGGGGCTTCCAGATGTCCGTAAGCCTCACCGGCGGGAGGCCGGATAAGATGGGGTACGTCGGCTTTGACCGGGCCCCCGGGGATGTCCTTAACGGCCTGCCGTAAAATACACAGGCTCTGGCGCATCTCCTCGATTCTCACGCGGTAGCGGTCGTAGCAGTCGCCGTTCTCGCAGGTAGCAATATCAAACTCAAAGCGGTCGTAAATGGAATAAGGGTCATCTTTACGCAGGTCGCGCTTGATACCGCTGGCGCGGGCGACCGGACCGCTCATACCGCAGGCGATGGCTATATCACGTTCGAGAATGCCGACTCCCTTGGAGCGAGCCAGCAGAATCTCGTTTTCTTTCAGCAGGGTTTCATATTCCTCGATAAATACGGCCAGCCGATCGAGGAGTTTGTTAAGTGCGGGTAGGAATTCCTCGGGAATATCCTGGCTGACGCCGCCGATTCTCATGTAGTTATAGGTGAGGCGTTGACCGCAGACCATCTCGAAAAGGTCGACGATTCTCTCCCTCTCTCTGAAGGTATACATGAAAGGAGTGAAATAGGCACCAGCATCGTTGAGGAAGGAGCCGACGGCGATGCAGTGGTTGGCGAGACGCTGTAACTCGGCCATGATGACCCGGATATACTCGGCGCGTTCCGGTATCTTTATCCCGGCCAGCTTCTCCACCGCCAGACAGTAAGCCAGGTTATTACTCATCGGGGAGATATAGTCGAGCCGGTCGGTGAGAGGGATGATACCGCCGTAAGTCCTCTCCTCGGTAAGCTTCTCGATACCGCGGTGAAGATACCCGACCACCGGCTCGAGGTCAATGACAACCTCGCCGTCGAGAGTGGTCCGCATGCGGTACACGCCATGAGTACTGGGATGCACCGGACCGAAGTTAAGGACAAACGGTTCGGTCTTGAGAGTCATTATCTCGGTCGTCGTCACTTATTCCAGTCCTTTCGCAGGGGGTGTCCTTCGAAGCCGTCCCAGAGAAACATGCGTTTCAGATTCGGGTGTCCTTCGAACTTAATGCCCATGAGGTCGTATACCTCGCGTTCCTGGAAATTGGCTCCCTGCCAGAGTCCGGCCAGCGAGGGAACAGCGGGATTATCACGGTCATAGCATCTGGTCTTAATCACTATCGAGTGGTTATGCTCGACAGACTCCAGGCGATAGACCACTTCGAAATAGCTGTAATAATCGACCGCCGTAACGAAGTTGAAGTAGTCGAAGTTGAGAGACTCGGTATTCTTGAGAAATTCCGCCACCGCCACCAGCGAATCAGCTTTTACCAGCAGGTAATCATCGCCGGAGTCCTCCAGACTCCCCGGTAATTTCTCTTCAACTCTGGCGGCTATATCTTTTCCGGAAAGGGCTACCGTCATGGGTTACTTGCCTTTCTGTAAGAATTCCGGCAGGTCAGGCACCACTTTTTCTCTGGCTATCTTCTTTTGCAGCATCTGCACGGCGTAAATCAGGGCCTCGGGACGCGGCGGGCAACCGGGAACGTAGACATCCACCGGGATAATCCGGTTATAACCGGGTACCACAGCGTAAGACGAGCGGAAGATACCGCCGCTGATGGCGCAGGCACCCATGGCGATGACCCACTTGGGCTCGGGCATCTGGTTATATATCCGGTGAACGTTGGGCGCCATTTTCCAGGTGAGTGTCCCCGCTGTAATCATGAGGTCGGCCTGGCGGGGCGAAGCCCGCAGGATTTCCATGCCGAAGCGGGAAAGGTCGAACCTGGGGCCCTCGGCAGCGATGAACTCGAAGGCGCAGCAGGCGGGGAAGCAGATTACCGGCCAGATGGATGACCTTTTCGCCCAGTTGATAACGGTATCGACCGTCGTCAGCATGATATGGCGTTTTCCTTCTTCCTCCAGCCAGGTATCGGGGTCAGGAATGGGCTCAGTGCTTCTGGCCTTGAGGTCTTCAATAAGCTGACCTTCATACCGGTCGATTTCCTCGGCGGAGTAGATATATCTCCGTTCTTCGCCTACTTCCATTCAAGGACCTTCTTCTTCCAGGCGTAAAGATAGCCGATGAAAATGATAAACACGTAAATCAGAACGATGTAGAGACTGAAAGCCCCCAGCGACTTGAGGTGCACGGCCCAGGGATAGAGGAAGACGACCAGTACATCGAGCGCTAGGAAAACGAGGGCGTAGAAGTAGTAGTGGAAATTGAACTGCACCCAGGTCTTGCCGATGGTCTCCACACCACACTCGAATATAGAATTCTTGGTGGGATTGGGATTGGAGGGTATTATTTTAAGGTATTTGAGAATAACGGGTAGAAGTACCATTACCAGGCTGAAAAGGAGAACGACTATGAAGAATAGAGCAATTGTTCCGTAGTTAGCTAGCAACTGGACCTCTGACTATATAAAACTCTTATTAACTTCACGTGCTTGCAGTGCCAATGAACGGTACAAGGGAGTCTGAGGCACTGCGGTAGTATACCACAGATATTTAAAAAAAATCAACACTTGGGTGTTGGTGGCAGACGAGTGCTTTGACAGGGTAAAGATTATCAAAGTATCATGAACGCGAAATGCTTATAACAGAACAGGAGCTAGACAGTGAGTGAACTAAAAACGAGCAAATACATTATTACCGATGTCAGGCCAGACAAGCTTTTCCCCGGTGAGCAGAGCGGGATGGGCAAGAAACCGGCTTCCGGTCATGTCACGCCAACCCACGTGATGTGGCTGGACAACGACGTTATCCCCGGGGCTTTCTACTCGGAGAGTGTCTGGATATGGCCCGACTGCGCCTCGGAAGAACCTGCCGCCGAGGAGCATACGCACGATTTCACCGAGGTAATCACGTTTTTCGGCACGGACTTCGAGAACCCGAGGAATCTCTGTGGCGAGGTGGAGCTGTGGCTTGACGGCGAGAAGCATGTCATGACGCAGAGTTTCCTGGCCTATATCCCGGCGGGCATGAAACACTGTCCTCTCATCGCGCGTAAGGTGGAGAGGCCGATATTCCATTTCACAGTGGGACTGGGCGGGGATTACGTACGGGGTTAAAGAAGAGTAATTAGAACTGCCCGGGAATGTTTAACCAGTCTTCCTTCGTGCGGTTTTGAGTAAAGCCTCGATTTCATCCAAATGCCGTTTGCGGTGGGGTGCACGGTGCAATCTACCCGGCGCCAGTTCTTCCATGGCTTTCACCATATCCGGTGCGGCTTCTTCTAGTTCACAGTCCAAGGTTTCTGCCAAGGACACGGCCAGTCCGGCCGCAACCCTGGGGGGTATGGCTAAAAAGAGCGGTAACAACGCGTCATTAATGTGGTTGATATCTAACGGTGGTTCAGCGGTCACGCTGATTTGCCGCCACTTCTTCAGAAATTGTAGTGTACGCTGGTCGCCGAACGCAAGATGTGCCAGTACTACCGCGATTGTCCAGCCTTCCTCATAAATTACGAGAGAGAGCTCTTCATCAGTCATTTCATTGACGAGTTGACGGAGTCTCTCACGTTCTTTTTTATTTTCTTTGATAAATAGTCTATCCGCAGGTGTCTCCATTTATATCAGTCCGTACTTCTTTGCCATCGCCTCGAAGCCGGGCATGGAGCGCTCCAGGGTGAGGTCGTCGGTGCAGTAGACCAGCCGGAAATAGCCGTGTACACCGAAAGCTATCCCCGGTACCGCCAGCACATGGTGCTCCTGCTGCAGCTCGTGGATGAAAGCCACGTCGTCTTCGATGGGGCACCTGGGGAAGATATAGAAAGCACCCTGGGGCTTGTTGACCTGATAACCCATTCTCACCAGGTTATCGTAGATAAAGTCGCGGTGACGCTGGTATTCACCAACGTTGATGGTCACCTGCTGGAGGTTCCGTATCACGTTCTGCATGAAAGCCGGCGCGTTGATAAATCCCAGTACGCGTGTGCAAAAAACTAACCCGGTCATCATCGCATCGTGATCCTCGCAATCAGGGTGCAGCGCCACATAGCCGATTCGTTCCCCGGGGATAGACAGGTCCTTGGAATGCGAGGTGGCGATGATGCTGTGGCGGTGGAAATTCAAAGGCGACGGATACTTTAAGCCGTCATAGATAATTTTCTTGTAAGGTTCATCACTCACGATAAATATCTCGGTGCCGTATTCCTTTTCTTTTTTCCGGAGAATATCCGCCATCTGCTGCATAAGGTTAGCTTCATAAACCACTCCGGTGGGATTATTCGGCGAGTTTATCAGTAATGCTTTGGTCCTCGGGGTAATAGCTGCTTCCAGGGCAGCCAGGTCGGGGAGGAAGTGTTCATCCGTCGGCACGGGTTTGACCACACCATCGTGATTTTCCACGTAGTTGAAATAATCGACGAACCAGGGTATGAAAAGCAACACTTCATCACCCGGTTCAAGGATGGTCTTGAGAGCCACATTGATAGCACCGGCGGCGCCCACGGCCATAATGACATCTTTTTCGGTGAGTTTTATCCCCGTCTCCCGGGTAAGTTGCTCGCCCACGGCTGCCCGGGTTTCCGGATAACCGGCGTTCTCCATGTAGCCATGCATTCCCTTAAAAGGATTATTCGCTAAACGCTTGATTTCGGCTTTGAATTCGGGAGGGGGTTCCATAATTGGATTGCCCAGTGAGAGGTCATAAACATTTTCAATGCCGTATTTCTTCTTCATGGCGATGCCCTCTTCAAACATCCGCCTTATCCACGACCCTATTTCCATGCCCTTTTTTACCCTATTTGATACGGACATTTTCTATTTCCTCCCTGCCCTTTCCAAATGCAGTCAGATTTATATCACGAAGCTTCTCGGACATACGTTGCGAGATGCACTTTTTCCAGACATCAGCATCCAGTGGTGTAAACACCGAGAGACACCCCAGCATCAGGATATTCACGGTACGTACGTTGCCGAGTTCCCGGGCCAGCCGGTTTCCGTCGACGAAATAGATACGGTTGGTCCGCCGCTTCAGGGCGGTAGTAATTTCCCCGTCGGTGGGGTATTTCCCCTGTCCCAGACTTACCGATAGCGGCGGCTGCTCGTAGTCGTTGATGATGGCGATAGCATCGGGACGGAGGTAGTTACTCCACCGTGCCGCTTCGAGCTTTTCGAAGGCAAGCAGGAGCCCCACTTCTCCGTCCTTAATCATGGGCGACCGTACCTCGGGGCCGATGCGCACGTTGCTGACGACACTGCCGCCCCGCTGCGCCATGCCCAGTGTATCGGTCTTCTTAACGTCGTAGCCAGCCGCCAGGGCCGCCTCGCCGATGATATCGCTGGCCAGAACGACACCCTGTCCGCCGACCCCGGTAACCAATATATCCAGTTTCTCCATTTATATTTCCGTGACTTTGATTAATTTGGTCCTTAGAATAATCTAGTTATTTAATAATGTCATTCTCGGGCTTGACCCGAGAATCCAGACCACCCTTATTCCCTCCCCTGGATTCCCGCCTTCGCGGGAATGACGTATGTTGTTAAAATTTCCTGTTTATATATTAATCGCTTGCTGGGGGCATATCTGCTCGCAGATACCGCAGATGTCCCCGGCGCAGAGCGTCGGCTCGATGAATACCTGATCGTCAGTGCCCTGGATAGCCGGACAGCCCAGGCGCAGACAGTAGTTACACTGAGTGCATTTCTCCACGTCGACTTTCCGGGGATTCTCGCGTTTCCTGACCCTCATGGCGCAGGCGCCCCGTACGATAATCACCGAGACCTCCGGCCTGTCCAGGGAGTCTTTGACACTTTCTCGCAAAGCATTGGTATCAAAGGCGTCGATGACCTTGATGTCCTTGACGCCGATGCCCCGTGCCAGGCTTTCGATATCCACCGCTGAGGTCTCCTGTCCCTGCGCCGAAATGCCCGTGCCGGGGTGCTCCTGGTGCCCGGTCATGGCCGTAGTGCGGTTGTCCAGAATGATTATGGTGATATGCCCGTCGTTATAGACAGCGTCGACGAGTCCGGTTATGCCCGAGTGCATGAAGGTGGAATCGCCGATAATGGCGACCACCTTGCTCTTAACGCCGGCTTTTTCCATTCCCAGCGCCTGGCCGATACCCGCTCCCATGCAGGCCGTGGTGTCCAGCGCACTCAGGGGCGGGTATGTCCCCAGGGTATAGCAGCCGATATCCCCGGTGACAACCAGCTTCGGTTCCTGCGGCTCTTTAGAAGCAACCAGTTTGGAGCGCTGTCCCAGGGTGTTGAGGGTAAAGTAAATGCCGGTATGAGGACACCCCGGGCACAGCAGGGGAGGACGCCTCGGCAGGCCCTCGGCCGGCGACAGAATATCGTCTTTCTCTGAATCGGGCAATAACCCTGCGATGCCGCTGCTTTCGGCGACGATACGGGTGTTCAGCTCGCCCACAGCGGGGATAAACTCCTTGCCGATAACCTCGATACCCATCGCCCGGATGTTCTGCTGGAGAAAGGGGTCGAGTTCTTCAACGACGATGAGTCTCTCGACACTGCCGGCGAAGTTTTTAATCATCTTCTCCGGCAGGGGCCAGGTCATCGCCAGCTTGAGGAAAGAAGCCTCCGAGAAGACCTCGCGGGCGTACTGGTAGGCGATGCCGCTGGCAACGATGCCGAGCTTGCTATCCCCTTTGATAATCCGGTTCAGCGGGAATTTTTCGGCATACTCCGCCAGTTTGACGATTCGTTCTTCGATGATGGCATGGCGGGGCAGGGCATAGACCGGCAGCATGACGAATTTCTGCTGGTTGAAATAGAAAGCAGCAGGCTTATTTTTCGCCGGGCGGCTCCGGTTGACGTTGACCACCGACTTCGAATGAGAAATCCGCGTGGTGGAACGTAACATTACCGGCGTATCGAACTCCTCGCTGATGTTGAAGGCGTGGTGCATGAGCTCGTAGGCGTCCTGACTGTCGGTCGGCTCCAGCATCGGTATCTTGGCGAGACGAGCGTAATGCCGGTTGTCCTGCTCGTTCTGGGAGCTGTGTATCTGAGGGTCATCGGCGGAGATTATCACCAGTCCGCCGATAATACCAGTGTACGAGGCCGCCATAAAGGGGTCGCTGGCGACGTTCAGTCCGACGTGCTTCATGGAGACCATGGCGCGGGTGCCGGTGTAAGCCGCCCCCATAGCTACTTCCATGGCGACCTTCTCGTTGGTGGACCACTCCGCGTAGAGGTCCTTAAAGCGTGCCATGTTCTCCAGGATTTCGGTGCTAGGTGTGCCTGGATAAGCGGTGGCTACCCGTACGCCGGCATGATAAGCTCCCAGTGCCAGAGCTTCGTTGCCGGATAGTAATTGCAGATTATTTTTCATATAAACCAACGCAATCAGGAAATATATTATCAAAGATATATAGATAAGCGCAACTATTCAATCAAAGATTACGCATAGTTGTATAGTGTATCTTATGTTACAATTCTACCATAAATAAAAACCGAAGGACAATCGTGGTATTATATTCGTTCAGATTATAGGTGCATACCTCTTCCCTGGCCCCTCTCAAACATGCTAACTATCGGACCCTGAATATTAACCTGTTTGCATGGGAGAAAGGGGGTGAGTGTGTAAATAACCCTGTGTAAATGATTCCTAAATAAAGAAATATTGACAGAGAAAAACGACTGTGCTACACTGCCAATTGAAAATCGTTTTCATTTAGCTGTAGCCTAATGTACACGGAAAAGAAGATAGAAAATCTACTCAGGCAGCAAGGATATAAGATAACGCCGCAACGCCGTAAAATACTGGCGGCTATCACCAGCGTTAATGAACATATGACGACCGCGGAGATATACGATAAGGTCTGCCAGGAAGACCCGGGTATCGGGCTGGTTACCATTTACCGTACTCTGGACATACTCACCGAGCTGGGCCTTCTCTGCGAGGTGCACGTCGGCGGGAACTGCCGGAGCTACCTGATGAGGCGACCGGTAGAACACCACCACCACCTGGTCTGTTCGGAATGTGGTACAGTCGTCGATTTTACCGATTGTGACCTGAGTGGACTGGAAGACAGGCTAACTAAAGATACACATTTTGAGATTAACGGTCATATTCTGGAATTTACCGGGCGTTGCCGGAATTGCATCGTCCGGGCTAAATAGGTGTTTAAGGTCAGGTTGAGGAGCTTGTTAAGAAACATCGGCAGAGAGCTTTTACACCACGCACCCTTTACGGCCGCCGGGGCGGTTACCGGTGTCGTGGTTATGGCAGTGATATCGCTGTGCGATACCCCGATGAACATTTCTGAAGGGCTATTTTTCACCTTCCACCCGCTACACGTGGTTTTCAGCGCTCTGGTGACGACAGCTTTATATCGTAAGCAGAAGGGCCACAAGCTCTGGGCGGTGGTTATCATCGGTTACGTGGGCTCGGTGGGGATTGCCACATTGAGCGATGCCGTCATACCCTATCTTGAGGGCAGCAGCCTCAAGGTTGACATGGGATTTCACCTGCCGTTCCTGGAGACGGAAATGATGCCTTTTATCGGCCTGCCGAAGTGGCTGGTGGTAAATCTGGCGGCGTTGATAGGCATAGCTATAGGTTTCTTCAGGCCCAATACCACCTTTCCGCACATGGGTCATGTTCTCCTCAGCACCTGGGCGTCGCTATTCGGTTTTACCGCTTTTGGTACCGCCGACTGGATGCCGCTATTGCCCATTATCTTCGTTTACCTGTTCCTGGCGGTTTGGATTCCCTGTTGTATCAGCGATATCGTTTTCCCTCTGCTGTGGGTGAAGGGAGAGCCGGCTCATCAGCATGAGCATGATTAGCAGATAATCTTAAATCGTCTGTATTTTTCATATTGGTAAGCGTTTGAATTGGTATGTTAGTATATTCTTGGCATGGATGAAAAGTGGTACCAGATCAGTGGTGAAGAGACCTTACGGAAACTCGACTCGAAGCGTTCCGGATTAACGGCGGCGCAGGTCAGCGAGAAACTCCTTGAATACGGTCCGAACCAGCTTGAAGGCAGGAAGAAGACATCGCCGGTACTGGTCTTTCTACAGCAATTTCTCAGTCCGCTTATCTACGTATTGCTGGTGGCTGCTATCATTACCGCCGCTACCAGTCATTTCCTCGATACCTGGGTAATTCTCGGCGCGTTGATTCTCAACGCTATCATCGGGTTTGTACAGGAAAGACGGGCGGAGAAGGCCATGGAAGCACTGCTCCGCATGGCGGCACCCAAGGCGAGCGTACGCCGCGACGGAATTATCAGGGAAATTCCCGCCCACGAACTGGTGCCGGGAGATATAGTGATTTTCGAGGTGGGCGATAAAATACCTGCCGATGCTAGGCTGCTGGAAATATCGAACCTGAAGACTAACGAAGCCACGCTTACCGGCGAGTCGGTGCCCGTCGATAAGTATACCAAAGCCCTGCAGGGCGAGTTGCCGGTAGCCGAACGCAAGAACATGGTGTTCATGGGCACGGTAATCACCTACGGAAGGGCTACGGCAGTGGTGGTGAGGACGGGCATGGCCACCGAGATGGGGAAAATCGCCAGCGGCATTCGGGAGGTCAAGCGTGAGCCGACTCCCCTCCAGAGGAGTGTCAGCCGACTCAGTAAATATCTGGTCGGGATATTTCTCGGTGTCTGCGTACTCCTGGTGATTGTCGGTCTGGTAAAGGGTCTGGACTACCTGGAGGTGTTCCTGCTGGCGGTTGCCGCGGCAGTATCGGCGATACCGGAGGGGTTGCCAGCGGTGCTGACGGTGGTCCTGGCGATGGGCATGAGGATGATGGCGCGCCGCAATGCCATCATCCGTAAGCTGGTGGCGGTGGAGACACTCGGCTCGGCCACGGTGATTTGCTCCGATAAGACCGGGACACTCACACTGAACCAGATGACGGTAAGGCAAATATATGCCGGCTCGCGGAAGATTGTCGTGTCCGGTGAGGGCTATGAACCTTACGGCGAATTCATCTGCGACGACCGTAAGCTGGACTGCATTAACGAGCCGGATATCATGCTGCATCTGAGGATAGGTGCCCTGTGCAATGACGCCATAATCAACCGGGAAGGCGAGAAAAGCTGGAGTGTTGTCGGCGACCCCACCGAGGGCGCCCTGATGGTGGCCGCCGAAAAGGCCGGTCTGAACCGCGAGAACCTGGACAATATATACCCGCGCCTCGATGAGATACCCTTCCAGAGTGAAAAACTCTACATGGCTACTTTTCATCCTTCCAAAGAAGGAAGGGTTGCCTATGTCAAGGGAGCCACGGAAAAACTCCTCTCGATGAGCAAGTACCTGTATAAAGACGGTAAAAAAATCCCGCTGAAACAGGCCGATATCAGGGCAATAACGGAAGTCGGCGAGGGTATGGCGGCGGACGCGATGAGGGTAATCGCCACCGCCTGCGTCGACCTTCCCGGTGACCTCGAGGACCTCGAGGACGAACATCTCCAGGGTGACCTGGCCTTCGTCGGTCTTTCCGGCATGGCTGACCCGCCGCGCGAGGAAGCCCGGGAGTCGATAAGACTCTGCCGGCAAGCCGGCATCAAGGTCATCATGATTACCGGGGACAACAGGGTGACAGCAGAATCCATCGCCCGTCAGCTTCAGCTGCCTCCCGGCAAGGCGGTTAACGGTACCGAACTGAAAGAGATGAGTGACGAGCAGCTGCTGGCGCAGGTCGAGGACATCTCCGTTTTTGCCCGCATCGAGCCCATTCAGAAGCTGAGGATAGTCAATGCCCTGAAACAGCGCGGGCATGTCGTCGCCATGACCGGCGACGGCGTCAACGACGCTCCGGCTCTGAAAACCGCCAATATCGGCATCGCCATGGGTATCACCGGCACCGATGTCGCCAAGGAAGCTAGCGACATGACCCTGGCGGATGATAACTTCACCTCGATCGTCGCGGCGGTGGACGAAGGACGGAGTATATTCAATCGATTGAGGAACGTGATATTCTTCCTGCTGAGCACCAATATCGGCGAGTTACTGGCATTAATACTATCCATTCTTTTCGTTGGTCAGGCGCCGTTGCTGGCCGTGCAGATTATCTGGAATAACCTGCTTACCGATACCGCTGTAGCCGTGCCGCTGGGACTGGAACCCAAGTCCGGCGACGAGCTCAAGCAGCCGCCCCGCCACCCCGGAGTGGGAATTATCTATCCCGGTATGCTGATGCGGGTGTTTTATATGGCGGTGCTGATGGGCGTCACAGCTTTTGTGATATTTATCTGGGCCAGGGAACACATGAGTATCGAGGAAGCTCGGACCCTGACCTTCTGCACGCTGGTGACTTTCGAATGGTTCAAAGCCTTTGTTGCCCGCTCCGACGAGCTTACCGTTTTCAGACTGGGTATCTTCCGCAACCGCTGGCTGGTATTATCCGTTTCGGTTGCCGTCCTTTTACAGATGGCGGTTATCTACGTTCCGTTCCTGCAGGACGCTTTCCGCACGGCCCCCTTGAGCCCGGGCCAGTGGGGAATAGTCCTGCTGGCCGGCGGTGGCCTGTTCATCGTTGAGGAAGCCCGCAAGTTCTTCTTCCCCGGGCTGTTCAGTCGGGGCAAGTGGCAGCCTGCCGGTAAAGAATCATAATAAAAAAGAGGACGGGATATTACTCCCGGCCTCTTTTACCCAGCCACTTAACCACGTTACTTTACTTTAATATCGATATGTTTGCTTTCCGGTTCTTCCGCCCGTGGGAGTTTAATCTCCAGCAAGCCCTTCTTGAGGGTGGCGGTAATGTTCTCGGCATCAACCTTGCCCGGCAGGGTCATGCGCCGTACGTACTGGCCGAAGCGCCTTTCCCGGGTGTAATGGGTGGTGCCCTTCTCGCCTTCCTCTTTCTCTTCCTTCTTCTCCGCTTTGATGGTAATCACATCATCCTCAAGGGTGATGTCGATATCTTTCTTGTTGATACCGGGCAATTCCGCCTTGATTACCACCTGCTTGTCCTCTTCGTACATATCCATGCGGGGACTGAGGCCGGACTCGAAAGCGGTGCGCGCCATTTCCTCGACCTCATCCAGCAGGTTGAAAGTACGGAAGAAAGGTCTCACGGCATAAACTCCATTCGGGCTCCTTCTTACTAATGCAACCATCTTAAACCTCCTCGATAGTTAATAAATCATTATCAACTATATTATAAGAAGATTATTAAAAATTGTATGCGACTTATATCACATCGAGAACTTACGAGAAGCGAGTTGAACCTAAACCGTATTACCGGTTTGGGCCTGCTGGACGGCCTGGTTCAGCTGATTGAGAAACTCGTGAAAATGAGTGGGGGTGATAATGGTATTCATTCCCCTGTTGCGGACGATTTCTACGACGTTGGCGGTAGATGTACCGAACCTGATGCCCCAGTAGATCCATACATCGCTACTGGCCCCGTGCCTGGCTTCGTTGATATGCTTCAGAGGTATATTGTAGGCGATGGGCCCGCCCAGCTGAATTCTCAGTCGGTCCTCGTATATCTGGAAACGGCGGGGGATAATGGCGGCGAAGAGTAACGCCATGAAAACGGCGAGGGCAAACATCGTGATAGCCAGCTCCGTGCTAAAAAAGAGGCAAATCAATCCCAGTAACAGGAAGATAAAGATGAAGCCACTGGTCAAAGGCCTCAACCAGGAATCATATCTGGGGACATCTTCGTAAATAAGGGTAGTGCTTTTCACAGTCAAAACTATTAAATCAGAACAATCAGGGCTTTGTCAAAACAGGTAGTCCAAGCCACCCAGCTTGACACCCCGTAGCGCTTGGAATACCCTAAAAAAGGAGAACGAAACCGAATACACCAGCGGGAGGTGAAGCTGATGGTAAGAACCCGGTGGAGCAAGGACTCACTTTATAACTTGGTTGAGACTGAACTCGGCGACAGCCTGTTCATCGTGGTATCAAATCGTGAACCTTACGTTCATGCCTATACCAGTGAGTCCGGCCAGCAGATAAAAGTCACCCACCCGGTCGGGGGACTCACCGAAGCGCTGGACCCGGTGATGCGCGCCGCGGGAGGGACGTGGGTTGCCTGGGGCAGCGGCGATGCCGATTTCGATGAGAAAATAATCGATAAGGACCAGAGAGTTATGGTGCCCCCGCCCCCCGAGGAAAGCAGGTACGCACTGAGACGCGTTAAGCTGACCGAGTCCGATGTCGCGGGTTTTTACCTGGGCTTTGCCAACGAGTCCCTGTGGCCGCTATGTCACGTTACCTTCACGCCACCCGACTACAGGGAGGACTGGTGGCACACCTACCAAAAGGTCAACCGCTATTTCGCCGATTCCGTTCTCCGGGAAATCGGCAATCGCAAGGCGGTGGTGCTGGTACAGGACTATCACTTCGCCCTGCTTTCGCACTACCTCAAGGAAAGCAACCCGGACCTCACCGTGGGCCAGTTCTGGCACATACCCTGGCCGGACTACGAGGCTTTCCGTACCTGCCCCTGGAACGAGGAGATAATTACCGGTATGCTGGGCAACGACCTGATGGGCTTCCACATCCGGGATTTCTGCAACAACTTTCTCGATAACGCCGCCCGCGTATTGGGCGCCGAAATCGACCGGGAGAACGCGATAATAACTTATCGCGGCAATACGACCGAGGTAAGACCCTTCCCCATCAGCGTCGATTTTGACAGTCTCAACACGCAGGCAGGGATGGAAGAGGTGGAGCAGGAGATGGAAAAACTGCGCAAGGAGCTGGACCTGGACGGGAAATGCCTCGGGGTGGGCATGGACCGCATGGACTATACCAAGGGTATCCCGGAGCGACTCATGGCGCTGGACAAGTTCTTTGAGGATAATCCGGAATACCGCGGGAAAGTGGTTTTCGTACAGGCGGGCATGCCGAGTCGTACGCAGATAGACACCTACAAGCAGATAGGCCAGAGAATCGATGACCTTATGGACGGACTTAACGAAAAATACGGCACCGGTTCCTGGAAGCCGGTGGTGGCTATGACGAGGCAGCTGTCGCCGGTAACGCTCCACGCCCTGCGGCGCCTGGCCAATTTCTGCGTGGTCAGCTCCCTCCACGACGGCATGAACCTGGTCGCCAAAGAGTACGCCGCCTCGAGAGTGGACGGCGACGGCGTACTAATATTGAGCAAATTTACCGGCGCGGCTGTCGAGATGAAGGACTCCCTGCTTATCAATCCCTACGACATCGGCGATTTTGCCTTCAAGATTAAGGAAGCCGTGGAGATGCCCGAAAGTGAAAGGCGGCGGCGCATGAAGAACATGCGGGCTATCGTCAGTGAAAACAATATCTATAAATGGGCGGGGACGATGGTCTCCAGGCTCATGGAAATCACGGGGAAGTGATGCAACACCTGTTTCAGTCGTGGCGGGAATTCTCAGACGCCTGCAGAAACGCATCTAATGTCCTGATGTTCTTCGATTATGACGGCACGCTGACACCCATCGTCAGTCGACCGGAGTTAGCCGTACTTTCGGAAGAGGTCAGGGATTTGTTGCGCGCCCTGGCGCAGAAACCGGCCCTCAGTGCGGGTATTATCAGCGGGCGCTCGCTGGCGGAAATAAAGTCGATGGTAGCCGTCGACGGACTCTACTATGCTGGCAATCACGGACTGGAAATCGAAGGGCCTGGTTTGAAATACGTCAGCCGGGAAGCGGAGACAGCACGTGCCCTGATTAAAGACCTCGCCGGGAAGCTGGCAGCTGCGCTTGATGATATCTCCGGTATCATCATCGAGGACAAGGGGCTGAGCCTCAGCGTGCATTACCGTCTTGTTGGAGAGGGAGGGGAAAAGGCAGTGGGGGATATTTTCCAGAGTATTACCGGAAAGCTACGCGATGAAGGGAAAATACGCATTACCACCGGAAAGAAGGTGTTCGAGGTGAGGCCTCCCATTGACTGGAATAAGGGTAAAGCGGTGGAAAAGATAGCCGCTGCAATAAAGAGTGCCCTGAATACAGGGCAGGCACTTACCGTATATCTCGGCGATGATAATACCGATGAAGACGCTTTTAAAATATTACACCATCCCGAAGGCTGGAGTATCTATGTCGGCGGCGAGAATGCATCCTCGACGGCGGAATATTACCTCGATTCACCCTCGGAAGTGACCGAGTTTCTCTCCAGGGTGGTGGATTTATAGCAGTCGGTATTGTTTTCTATTTGATGTAATTAATGTTTTCCTTCTTCTTGGGCGGGGTCGGGGGAGTCTCCATATCTTTATATCCCAGGGCTATGGAGATGACGAATTTATAGTTTTCCGGGATTCCCAGTTCTTTCTTGAGCTCGCCGGCGTTTTCTCCTTCGAAGAGTACGCTGGACATACCGATTATGCAGGAGTTGATACCCAAAGATTGTGCCGCCAAAGCGATGTTCTCCGCCGCTGCTCCGCAATCGAATTCCACAACGTAGGCCTGTTCATCAGCCGTAATTATCACCACCGTCGGGGCATGGTGAAAGACGTTGAATTCAGGATTTTGAGCCCTTTCTCGGAAGAACGGGACAGGGGATTTGAGTAATAACTCCCGGGCCGTTCGTGCCAGTTGTTCGACTTTTTCCCGGTTCTGTATTACCGTAAAATGCCATTTCTGCTGGTTCATAGCGCTGGGGGCGTATATCGCCGCTTCCATAATCGCTTCCAGTTCTTTATCGCCTATCTGTTCAGGCTTGTATTTCCTGATGCTTCTTCTGTCTTTTATTACCGTTAGAGTCTCGTTCATGCAATGACCATCCTTTAGTTTCTTATTTAATATCCTGGAACGCTATACATATATCACCGGGGCACGACCTGGCAATTTCTCTCATGTGGTGCGCTGTTTCCTCCGGTAATGTCGTGCTGATGTATATTCCCGACCCCATTTCGAATCCGGCGATGGTGCTCAGCCGGGGTATTATCCTGATGTGCCAGTGATAATAGGGGTCCTGCTCATCGTCGGTCGTGGTGCTGTCCACAATAAGATTGTAAGCCGGATTATCCAGTCCCTGGTACAGACAAAAGGTGACGTCTTTCACCACCTTGGCGAGTTCTTCGATGTATCCGGTAGGAAACAGTCCGAAGGAAGCGTGATGTAATTTCGGCAATATCCACGTCTCGTACGGCACGTGCGAAGCGTAGGGATGAATCACCAGGAAATTATCGGTCACGGCCACAATCCGATTATTGCCCCGTTCCAGGTCGAAAGCAATCAAATCGCAGTAAAGACACCGGCCGAGGTCGGCGTAGTAATCATGGGCAACGTCGAACTTGCGGTGGTAGTAGGGCGCCATGATAGGAGTGGCCACCAGCTGGGAATGAGGGTGAACTAGAGATGTCCCCGCCGCCCAGCCGCAATTTTTAAAGATGATGATGTGCTTGAGTTTCCGGTTCTTCTTCAGCGTGTTATATCTCTGCCGGTAGGTGGTGAGTACCTTTTCTATCTGCTGGTAGGGCATCAGCGCCAGCGGCGTGTTATGTGACGGGCTATCGATGATAACCTCGTGGGCCCCGTAGCCGCCCATTTTCCGGGAAAAAGGGCCTTCCTCGGTTCGCTGGGTATCGCCTTCAGGTGTCAGTGCCGCGAACCGGTTCGGCACCACCCTTACCGCCCATTCCGCTGACTCGTTATCGGCCGGTATTCTCAGGATTTCTTCCGGGGTTTCTTTCTCATTCCCAGGACAGAACGGGCAGCTTGAGTCCCAGTTGGGTAACTCATCGGGGTCGGTACGTTTTCTACGGGTGTGTTGCTGGGGACGCTTTCCCCTCTCGGGTGCCAGTATCACCCATTCCTTGGTGGTAATATCCTGCCTGAGTTCGGACATATATTCCTCTATTCTGCTGGCTCACCCCGGGATTCTGATGGCAAGAACTCCTAGGCTCTAATCCGGATTGGTTTTCGCTTGGGTTTAATCGTCTCGCCGCTGGGTACTTCACTACTGGGAAAGTCGCTTTCGACGACACTGTCATAAATAATACAATTCCGCCCTATTTTGGTCCCTGGTGGAATGACCGCGCCCTTACCGACAATGGTAAGGCCGGTTTTTAAAACGTTGGGATTGCTCCGGTTAATGTGGTAATCATCGCCCGTCCCGATGTGACACTGGGGCTGGACCAGCACCTCTTTATCCAGTATCGAGTTATCGATGACGCTGTCCCGGCCGATGACTGTTTCGTTCATAACAATCGAGTCCCTGACGATAGCCCCCTCCTGCACCTGGACTCCCGGTGAGAGAATCGAGCGCTCCACATGCCCTTCGATTTTACAGCCGTCGGAAATAAGGCAATTGGTTACGGTAGCGGCAGCACAGACCTTGGTCGGAGGTCCCTCTCTCTCACGGGTATACAGGGGCCAGTCAATATCGGAGAGGAAGGCCTGGGACATCGCCAGGATTTCCATGTTGGCGTGCCAGTAGCTGTCCACGGTACCGATATCCCGCCAGTAGCCTTCATAGGGAAAAGCGAAGATTCTGCCCCGGGCAGCTGTCTTGGGGAAAATGTTCCTGCCGAAATCGTGCCCCGTCCGGTCTTCCAGTAAATCGCGGAGCCGGTTCCGGTTAAAGATGTAGACCCCCATGGAAACGAGGTTACTTTCAGGATTTTTAACCTTCTCCCGGAAGCGGATTATCCGTCCGTCGTCATCAGTCACCACCGTGCCAAAGCGTGATAGTTCATGCTCCGGCATGCGGGTAACCGCCAGAGTAACGTCCGCCATGTGCTCACGGTGGAAATCAATCATCGGGGTATAGTCCATTTTATAGACGTGGTCGCCGCTGAGGACGAGGACTATCTGAGCCTCTTCGGCTTCAATGCGGTCAAGGTTCTGATAAACGGCATCGGCGGTGCCTTTATACCAGTCCCGGCCTTCATCACGCGCCAGATAGGGCTGCAGCAACCGGATGCTTCGGTCAGGTGGCACTAGCCCCCAGGGTGTACCCACGCCGATATGCTCGGTGAGAGACACGGGCTGATATTGGGTGAGTACCAGGATATTATGAATCCCCGAATTTACGCAGTTACTAATGGTAAAGTCGATTATGCGGTATTTACCGGCGAAAGGAACCGCTGGTTTGGCGCGCGCCTGGGACAAAATACTCAGGCGTTCTCCCGTACCTCCTGCCAGAATGACAGCTAAAAGACTGTGCATGATTTTTCACCGTCACCGATAGCGATGCTGTCGATATTTTTAGTATCTCACACTGAGAACACTCTGGCAAATATGCTGTTTATGGAGACAAACCGTTCTCTTTGTTTTGTATTATGATATTTTGCGTAAACATGTTATATTTATTTGTCTGGGGATGTCAACCATGAGGTATTATGTGGAACGGGGATATTAAGCAGATGCCGCGTATGCGTTCTTTCTTCACCAATATGTCAGCGCCGATGCCTTTACAGAGGAAGATATACCTCCTGTTCCGCAATAACATGATAAAACTGTGGAAAAGGCAGGGATGCTGCGGGCATCCCGGTGAGCCGGGGTGCTGAGAGGCGGCTTCGACTCCCGGTTCGGGAGGGTCGGCGGGACACCAGCATAATCACTGAAAAGGGAGAGTAATGTATTATTTCGCTTATTCCAGCAATCTGAGTAAGAAGCAGATGCAGGAACGCTGTCCGGACAGCCAGCCGAAATTCACGGCAACTCTGCCCAATTACAAGCTTGTCTTCACGGGCTGGTCGCGGGAGTGGCGCGGCGGCAAGGCCAGCATAAAGTCGTTCCGGGGAGAGAAGGTACGCGGCGCCATCTACGAAGTAACCGAGATGTGCCTGAGGAAACTGGACAGGTACGAGGCCGGATACGCGCGATTGAACATAACCGTTTTCGATGAAGACAACGAACCTCATGAGGCGGTTACCTATATAAAGTCGGGGCAGCTTGAGGAATCAACGCCGTCAAAGGAGTACGGGGCCGTTATCCGGCAGGGCTATCAGGACTGGCATCTGATATAGGGGAGTACGGGAGGAAGAGCCGGTAAAATGGTGACAAATGTCCAAAATGGACTCGGAAATCCCCTTACATGTTGTATTATGTATTGTAATATGTTATAGTTAACCTGAGATTTTAAATAAGGTCTATCATAGACCGGATGTTCGCTGAGCCAGCAGTCCACAATTGGACTCTATTGATTTATAGAAGGAGTAAGATATGGCTCCAGTAAATTATGATATCAAAGACCCCTCTCTGGCGGAGGCAGGCCGCCAGCGTATCGGGTGGGCATATCGGGAGATGCCGGTAATCAAGCTCATCCGGGAGAGGTTTGGCAGAGAGAAACCTCTGAAAGGGGTACGCATCGCGGGGTGCCTGCACATCACCACCGAGACCGCCAACCTAGTGTTGACGCTCAAAGAAGGGGGAGCCGACTTGATTCTCTGCGCCTCCAATCCGCTCAGTACCCAGGACGATGTAGCCGCGGCGCTGGTCGAGTACGGCATTCCCACCAACGCCATCAAGGGCGAGGACGAAAAGACCTATTACAAACATATCAATACCGCCCTGGATCATAAGCCCCAGCTTACCATCGACGACGGCGCCGACCTCGTTTCCACGATTCATACCCAGCGTCGTGACCTTATCGACGGTGTTTATGGCGGCGCCGAGGAGACCACCACCGGTATTATACGCCTGCGTAGCATGTACCGTGCCGGCCAGCTGAAATATCCCATTATTGCCATCAACGACGCCCAGACCAAGCACTTCTTCGATAACCGCTACGGCACCGGCCAGAGCACGCTGGACGGCATTACGCGCGCCACCAATATCCTCTGGGCGGGGAAAAAGGTGGTGGTCTGCGGCTACGGATGGTGCGGTCGAGGCCTGGCCATGAGGGCACGCGGGATGGGAGCGCACGTTATCGTCATCGAGGTGGAGCCGGTGTACGCCCTGGAGGCGGTCATGGACGGCTACCAGGTGATGCCGCTCCTGGAAGCTGCGACAATCGGCGATATTTTCATCACCGTCACCGGCGATAAGAACGTCATCGATAAAAAACATTTCGAGGTGATGAAGGACGGGGCTATCCTGGCCAACAGCGGGCACTTCAATGCCGAGATAAATATACCCGCCCTCGAGGCGATGAGTAAGAAGAAGCGCACCGTGCGTACTTACGTCGAGGAGTACACGCTCGGGGACGGGCGCTGCCTTTACCTGCTCGGCGAGGGGAGGCTGATTAATCTGGCCGCCGCCGAGGGCCACCCGGCCAGCGTCATGGACATGAGTTTTGCCAACCAGGCACTGTGTATGGAATACATGGTTCAAAATAAGGGGAAACTGGATATCAGGGTTCATCCCGTCCCCGAGGAAATCGATAGCGAGGTTGCCCGTCTCAAGCTGAAGGCGATAGGCGTGGCTATCGATACCCTGACCGCAGAACAGCAGAAGTATTTAGCCAGCTGGGAAGAGGGGACGTAGGAATATCCTGCCTGAAGGAGGAAATAAATGCCGAACAGCTTTGCCAACTCGCCCGACTATTTATTAACATCGGAGTCGGTTACCGAAGGACATCCGGACAAGATGTGCGACCAGATATCCGATGCTATTCTCGATGATATTCTGAGTAAAGACCCCTACGGCAGGGTAGCCTGCGAGGTGGCCACAACCACGGGACAGGTAATCGTCCTGGGAGAGATAACCACCGATTGCTATGTCGATGTCCCCAGCATCGTCAGGAATGTCATCCGCGATATCGGTTATACCCGCCCGGAGTACGGCTTCGACTATCAGTCGTGTGGGGTAATGGTCTCCATCAAGGAGCAGTCTGCCGACATCGACCAGGGTGTCAGCAAGTCGCTGGAGGCCAAGGGAAGCAGCGGCGTCAGCCGCCTCGATGAAATCGGCGCCGGTGACCAGGGCATGATGGTCGGCTTCGCCTGCAACGAGACACCGGAGCTGATGCCCCTCCCCATTTCCCTGGCGCACAAGCTGTGCCGCCAGCTGGCCAATGTCAGGAAGGACAAGACCATCAAGTACCTCCGCCCCGACGGCAAGTCGCAGGTGACGGTTGAATATAGCAACGGTACACCGAAGCGTGTCGTCAACGTGGTTATCGGCGCGCAGCATGACGACGGTATTACCCATGACCGGATTGAGAAGGATATCATCGAGCAGGTTATTAAGAAAGTAATCCCCGTCTCGCTGATAGACTCCGCCACGCAGTACTACGTCAACGGGACCGGCCGGTTCGTTATCGGCGGGCCGGTATCGGACACGGGATTTACGGGACGCAAGATAATCGTCGATACCTACGGCGGGGCCGCCCGGCACGGGGGCGGTGCTTTCTCCGGCAAGGACCCCACCAAGGTCGACCGCTCGGCGTCGTACATGGCGCGGTATATCGCCAAGAACCTGGTGGCGGCGGGGCTGGCCGACCGACTGGAGTTACAGGTGGCGTACGTCATCGGCAAGGCGCACCCGCTGTCCGTATCGGTGGAGGACTTCGGCACCGGCAAGATATCCGGCCAGAAAATAAAGGAGCTGATTAACAGGCACTTCGACCTCCGGCCCGGCGCCATTATCCAGGACTTTGACCTGCCATTATCCAGGACTTTGACCTGCGCCGCCCCATCTACCGCCAGACGGCCGCCTACGGGCACTTCGGCCGCGACGACCTCAACCTGCCCTGGGAGAAGACGGACAAAGCCGGGGTCTTGAAGAAAGAGGGGCTGGGGTAGGAAAAAACAGGTTAAGGAAAGCAAAAAAGAGGGGCTTGATGTCCCTCTTTTTATCTGTACACATCCCGGTTTTAATTATTTTTCCAATATCTTGAACGTGGATATCACATGTTCAATATCCTGTACAAGCATCTCTCGCAACTCCGTATCACGGCAGGTCGCTTCTATATCCCAGCATATTCCTTCGCGGTCGAATGCTATCTCTATATGGTATTCAAGGGGCCAGGAA
>SMTZ1_10005940_pt1 | contig 22004 bp, 26 predicted proteins | sample DeeMarSWOR136_30_FD_25667 | JGI IMG/M metagenome (IMG submission 25667) | reverse complement strand
GAGCTTCGAACTTTTTGGGGACATTAGGCCGCAGTTTTATGCTCGATTCACTAAACAGCTTTTTGTACTTCTCAGGCGCGGTCTGGTAAGGCGCATGTGGCGGACCCCACGAAAGAAAAAGGGCAAAAGGTTTGCCGCCAGCATGCTCTCGAATGTAGCGATTGGCCTCACTGGTCTGGGCGATAGCGTCATAGCCATCCCATTTCAGCTTTACATTTTCATCGGCGTAATAGAAAGAATTGTTATAATTATGCGTGCAGCCGAACGCCTTCCAGAATTTAAAGCCCTGCCTTCTTTCTTTCGGAATAAAGGCGCCTCTATCACGTCCGTCTAAATGCCACTTGCCGATATATCCGGTCTCATAGCTGGCCTTGTTATAAGCTTGAGCGATTGAAACAGCATCCGTATTAAGGAGCACATCATTTAGAAAAACTCCGTGGGTGAGCGGATACCGGCCGGTCATCAGGCTCGCACGATAAGGAGAACACACCGGGCAGCCGGACACAGCGTTGCTGAAATTGACACTTTCGGCGGCGAGTTTATCGAGGTTCGGCGTCCTAACCTGCGCATTGCCCGCGTAGCCTGTCGCCTGGGCGCGCCACTGGTCGGCAAGTATAAAGAGCAGATTTGGCTTACGGGAAATGCTCTCTTTGACCGAAGCACGAGCTAAGGATAATTCGCGACCAAGCGTGATGGAAGCAGCTCCAAGTGCAGCACGCTGTAGAAACCGCCTTCTTCCAATACGGTCTACGTCCATAAAACACTCCACAGAGAGTTACTATTGCCTCCCTGCTATTTACAGGCAATGCTCAGGACCCGATTGCCTATCTTGATAAGTCCAAAAAAGCTGCACTGCGACAGTGCTTCTATAACAATTCTTTCAGATACTTGATGCTCTTTTCGGCCTGTTTGATAGTGCCGCACTCGACGCTCAGAACAATATCGCGCGGAGCACCGGTGCATACCTCGATTACTTTTTCCCAGTCTATCACGCCGTCGCCGCAGGCACAGCCGGCGGGAGTGCCGGTGACCTTGCCGCGTTCGTCCTCGGATTGCTGTATCGAGATATCCTTAGCGTGGACATGCACCAAGTTGTCCTTGATACTATCCAGCCACTTAATCGGGTCGTTACCGCTGAGGTAAGCGTTGCCGGTGTCGAAGTTGATACCGATGGCGGGAGAATTAACAAGCTGATAAATCTTTTCCAGACCTTCCGGGCTTTTGCTGTACTGCTGGTGCGGCTCAAGGCCAATCATAACACCTCGGCTTTCAGCCACCGCTGCCGCTTCGGTCAATACATACTTCATCAATACATGGTCTTCTTCCTCCGTCGTCCAGGCAGGTTTGGGGCCCTCGTCGCTATTGACGCACGGGGCGCCGCACTCGGCCGCGAAGCGAATCGCCTGTTTAAGGTAGTTCCCGCTTATATCCGGCTTACAAAGCGTGGTATGCGAAGACAAGCCGGAAAGTTTGACACCGGCCTTATCGCAGGCGCGCTTGACGCGGAACGGGTCGTCCAGCAGTGAAACAGTCGCGTAGTAACCGGCTTCACTCATCAACTCGCGCCCCCAGTGAACCCAAGGCTCGATATATTCATACCCCAGCTCAGCCGCCTTCTCTACGCCCTTTTCAAACGACATATCGGCATGTCGCACAAATTCAAGATTGACACCTACATAAACATTTGCCATTTTAAGACCTCCATTTCACACAAGTATATATAATCAGTTCTATAAGCGCCAAGGGCTGCGCATGGCACGTTTTAGCATCCTATTCGCCTCTTCACTATTGGCGAAACGTTCATTTTTCGTGTCCCATTTCAGTTTCCGTTCCGTCCTAATCGCAATATCGCTTATCTGACATATTATGTCCCCCTGGACTGCGTCATCAATGTGAGATATGGTCCGTGCCCGGGTTTTCACGCAGTCCAGCAGATTCCTGACATGGTTACCGCTCTTATCAAGCCGAATCTCATCCGGCCCGAGTTCCGTCGATAGCAGCTCCTTCGGATGGGCGTTAATACCGGCACGGTCAACGTGTACCCAGCCCTTCGTGCCCTCGAAAGCGGTCCCGTGCGAGGTGGTTCGTCCATAACGTTTTTTCCATTCATCAGGATACGGGTCGCCTGTAAAGTTCATAGTGACACCGCTTTCATACCTGCATGTAACCTTCCAGTTCATCGCCGTATCACACACACCGTCCGACGAAGGCCAGGTACCCGTGCCTTCAATCTCCAGCGGCGCCTTAAGCTTATCACCACCACCCCAGATGGCGATATCCACGGGATGGATACCCCAGCCCGCAATAAAGCCAATCGCATAATCGGAAATAAACCACCACAGGCTGTTCGAGCAGCGGTCCTTTGTATAAGGCACATAAGGAGCGGGACCAAGCCAGAAGTTGTAATCAATCCAATCAGGCTCTGGGACGGGTTTGGGATCTCCGCCTGAAGAACTGCCGGGAGACCATACATTTATGGTGTGCAGCTTTCCTATTCGCTCGTTCAAGGCCAGCTCACACGCAAGACGGAAGTTCCTGCTCGAGCGCTGCTGGGTGCCGAACTGGAATTTTCTGCCGTAGCGGTGCACGGCTTCGCGCATCGCCTGGTCCTGCTGAACAGACAGGCCCATCGGCTTTTCCATGTAGACATCTTTTCCCGACCTGACGGCCGCCAGGGACGTCAGCACATGCCAGTGGTCGGAGGTAGCCACAAGTACAACATCGATATCGCTGCGCGCCACCAGATCTCGAAAGTCCTCATACATCACGCAGCCGGTGTCCTGATAGTGCTTATTAACAATTTCCCGCACGGCCTCTCGTCTTTGCTTCTTCAAATCACATATCGCCACGACGCGAGCGTCATTCTGTCCGAGAAAGTTACCCATTACTCCCGTGCCCTGCGGCCCAACACCGATACAACCGACAGAAATTCGATTGCTCGCTGCCACATTGCCGGCCTTACCCAGCGCCGAAGACGGAACAAAATACGGGAAACCAACTGCGGCGACGGACAGACTCGCTGTTCCCGACAAAAACCGGCGACGTGATATCATTTTCTTTTTTCCCATATATTTTCCTCCTGCTTACATTATACATGCACCTTCTTTTAAGTTTTTCGTCTCCTGGTTTTACATACCTTACAGATGCCACGGGCTGCGCATCGACCTTGTTAACATCCTGGTCGCCTGGGCATCGTTATTAAACTCTTCTTTTTCGGGATTCCATTTTAGCCTGCGTCCCAGCCGCACCGCGATATCACTGAGCTGGCACAGCGTATCAGAACGCACCGCCACATCCACCGGGGCTACAGTCTGGTGTCTGGTTCTCATACAGTCAAGCAAGTTCCTGCTGTGATTGTCACTGGCTGGCAGACGAATTTCATCAGGACCTATCTTCTCTTTTAAAAGCGATTCCGGAGAGGCACCGATTCCCTGGCGATTAACATGGACCCAGCCTTTATCTCCCTCAAAACGAACTCCCTGCCTGTTCTTTGTGTTATCGGTGAAGTGAATGGTAACGCCGTTAGGATACCGCAGGTTTACCTCCCAGCTCCTGGCACAATCCAATACTCCCTCATCGGGGAAGACCGCCGTACCTTCAACTTCAGCCGGCCCGGTTAATTCCGTCCCATTTCCCCATTGAGCAATATCCAGGTGGTGAACACCCCAGGCCGATATGAATCCTAACGAATACAGGCTTATTCGTTCATGTGTCCATCCGTTCAAGATAGCTTCAGTAAAGGGAGACCATTGTGTCGGCCCAAGCCAGGCCTGGTAATCCAGGCCCTGCGGAACCGGTTTTTGGGGGAACTTCTGATTGAATTCTCCAGCCGGTACGCCCACCCTAATGGTGTGGACTTTTCCGAGTCTGCCGTTTAGCGCCAATTCACATGCAAAACGGAAATTGCGATCCGACCGCTGCTGCGTTCCAAACTGAAAGATGCGCCCATAACGGTGAATGGTTTGCCGAAGTATCTTCGCCTCGGCAAAGCTCAATCCTACCGGCTTCTCCATGTACATATCCTTGCCCTGTTTGGCTGCCTCGGCGGCCATTATCACATGCCAGAAAACAGGCGAGGCAATAAGAACCGCATCAATATCAGGTCTGGACAAAAGCTCGGAGAAATCATGGTACGTTTTACATCCCCTTTGATTATATTTCTCATCAACCATCCTCTTGGCGAGACGGCATCTTTCTTTGTTAACGTCGCACACCGCCACGACCTGGGCATCTGATAACTCCAGGAAGCTCTGCATAACCGCTCTGCCGCGTCCTCCTACTCCGATAACACCCATAACAATCCTATCACCGGCGGCAACGCGACCTTCTTTACCCAAGGCCGATGAGGCAACTAAATATGGAAAGCCAAGTGCACCCGCAGCGTTGCCAGCAGCTTTTTTCAAAAAACCGCGGCGCGTAATACATTCATCTTTCAGCAAAACCAACCTCCTTTCCATAGAATGCTTTATGTGCATCTATATCTTCCTGACGAAAGAACTAAAATGGACTTCTCATTCTAACAACTGCCGGAATTGCCGTCAAAAGAAAAAGCTTGAAAACCGTAGGGCCGAGCGGAGCAATAAAAAGCGCTTTCGCGACTTTTTCGCAGTCAGTTATTACTGTTTACAGAACAGCCAGAGGTAGGCATTATGACTTTAAATTGCCGATTATTATGGTATACTCAACATTTTTGTAACTGCTGCCTTATAATTTGATATGGATAAAACCAATGGCGTTACCGGTAGTAGCAATAATTGGTCGGCCGAACGTGGGCAAGAGCAGCCTTTTTAACGCGCTGGCCGGTGAGATGATAAGTATCGTCGAGCCGACCGCCGGGGTGACAAGAGACCGCGTCAGCACCTTCGTCGGAAGAGACGACAGGTACTTCGAGCTTATCGATACCGGCGGATACGGTGTAGTGGACAGCGACCGGTTAAGCGAGCATATCGAACAGCAAATCGGCACGGCGATTGAGTCGGCAAACCTCGTGTTGTTTATGGTCGATATTCGGGATGGAATTGTGCCTTTGGACCAAACAATAGCGCGGCTGCTGCGCAAACACGAGCTTGACGTCATAGGGGCTGCCAACAAAGCGGACAACGCAAAAATGTTTCCTGCTGCGGGCGAATTCGGTAAACTCGGCTTCGGGGAATTTCTGTGCATCTCGGTTAAGAACAATCTCAATAAAACCGTCCTGCTTGATAGGGTCTTCGAGAGAATCGAGCATCTCGAATCGGCTAAGCCACAAGAGCCGGCCATGAAGATTGCGATAGTTGGCAAAAGAAACGCCGGCAAAAGTACCCTTGTAAACAAATAGCCAACAGTATTGAATTTTACAGCTACGTCCGCGCGACAAAATCTATTATCCGGGCTGATGTCGTCCTGTTTCTAATTGATGCCACGCTTCCGGTTTCACAGGTTGATAAAAAACTGGCCAGATTCATTACCGAGGAATACAAAAGCTGCATAATTGTAATCAATAAGTGGGACCTGGCTAAAAACTCGGCTGCTACCGGCGACTACGAGGAATATTTGACGAAGCGACTGCCGGTATTAAAATACGCACCGATAGCCTTTACCACGGCAACCAAAGCAAAGAATGTACAGAGCGTATTGGATTTGGCGGCCGATATATTCAAGCAAACAACTACGTGGATACCCACCGCCAGGCTTAACAAGGCGTTTGAAATTATAAAGCAGGAACGTGTTAGTGGAAAAAGCAAAGGCGGCCGGCCGAAGATTTACTATGCCACGCAAATTGCCGTCAATCCGGTAACGATACTAATGTTTGTGAACAGGCCGGAGCTTTTCGAAGAAAATTATATGCGGTTTATAAAGGGCAGGCTACAATCGATGCTGCCGATTGAAGAAGTGCCGATAAGGCTGCTGGCCCGACCGCGCAGCACTCAAAACGAAAAAGAAAGCCGACGCAAGATAAAGTGACTTTGGCTATTAAAAGGACTTATACGCAGATATCAAAAATAATCAGGAGTTAGACATGTTAGTGGCGATTCTCTTAATTTCTGTTATTGCATTTGCATTAGCTTATACTGTCTATGGCCGGTTCCTGGCCCGTCGTTATGAATTGGATGACACTCGTCCCACTCCCAGCCATACCGATTATGACGGCATTGACCGCGTTCCGGCACACAAGGCGGTGCTGCTTGGGCACCATTTTTCTTCTATAGCCGGTGCTGCGCCTATAGTCGGGCCGATTATAGCATCATTAGCCTTTGGTTGGCTTCCCGTAGTGCTTTGGATTATATTAGGCACGATTTTCATCGGGGCCGTGATTGATTTTTCCGCACTGGTCGCCTCCATCCGGCACAACGCCCGTTCTATTGCGGAAATCGCCAGACAATATATGTCCCCCGTAGCTTACAGGCTTCTTCTGGCCTTTATCTGGCTGACCCTGGTTTATGTTCTGACGGTCTTTGCCGACCTGACCGCCACGACATTCACCGATGACGGCGGTGTAGCCACCTCCTCTCTAATGTTTATCGCTCTGGCAATTGCCTTTGGGCTGGCTCTTAACAAAATGAAAATCCCTCTGCTGCAGGCAACGTTAGTATTTGTGCCTCTGGTGTTTTTGGCCGTATGGGCCGGCCAAAAATTGCCGTTATCCGCCGACTTGATTCCCGAAATCATCGCGGGAGAGCCAAAGAAAACATGGGCCCTCATTTTAATTTTATATTGTTTTGTCGCTTCAACCACACCTGTATGGATACTTTTACAACCGCGCGATTACCTCTCATCATATTTGCTTTACGCCTCTGTTTTAAGCGGTTTTGTAGGTATACTAATAGGAGGTTTTACCATCCAATATCCGGCTTTTACCGCCTGGAGTGTTCCAGCAACAGGCACGCTATTTCCCATTCTGTTTATTACCGTTGCCTGTGGCGCATGTTCAGGCTTTCATTCGATTGTAGCGTCGGGTACTTCGTCGAAACAGCTTAATAAGGAAAGTGACGGAAAGGCCATCGGCTACGGTGGGATGCTGCTTGAAGGTCTCGTCGCGGTAATAGCCCTGGCCACCGTGATTATGCTTCCAAAAGGCGACCAGCTTACCCTGAAAGCCCCGCTGGTAATATATGGTAAGGGAATCGCGAGTTTTCTTTCCGCTATGGGGATACCGGAAAATCTGGGCTTTTCATTTGGGCTGTTGGCACTTTCGGCTTTTATCCTTACGACTTTAGACACGGCCACAAGATTAGGTCGATACATTTTTGAGGAGCTTTTCAACCTTAAAGGCAAGTCCTCGCGTTATGTTTCCACTTTTGCGACACTTGCACTGCCGGCTATATTCGTTTTGATCAACCTCAAAGACGCACGGGGCAATCTAATCCCTGCGTGGAAGGCAATCTGGCCGGTTTTCGGCGCCTGTAACCAACTTTTGGCCGGTTTGGTGGCGTTGGTAATCGCGGTGTGGCTGAAAAAAACCGGCCGAAGGTTTGGATTCATTCTTGGCCCGGTTTTCTTTATGAATACAGTAACTATCTGGGCGCTGGTGCTTCTGCTTCGACAATATCGTTTTTCTGCCGTCGGTATTATCGCCGCCGTTCTGCTGCTGCTGGCTTTAGTACTGATTGTCGAGGCCTTCAAAACATTCAAAAAATTATCATTGCTTAGCAAATGATTTTTACATCTTCATACCACCTGACGCTGAAGATAACACGCCGGGATATGGTCAAAAATGAAATGGATTCTATCAATAAAGCCGCCTGACTTTTTGTGGTTATCCATGGTGTGTTTTTGCACCGGCATGGTAGGCGGTAATTGTGACACTGATAACTTTAGGGCCCCGCAAAAACGAGATTGGACAACCGCCATTTATCCGGGCGTGATTTTCGAAGACTCAGGAGAAGATACCGGTATGAACTTGAATTTGGCTTCTACCGGTTTCTGATTTAGCTTGATTTCTCCCTTGCGAACAGACTCCTCGGGGAAGTTGTAAACAACTTCTCTTTTTGGATCTGCGTTGTTTTTGTCATCGTCAAAGACATATAGTGTCATTTGGGGGATTGATTGATTCTCATAAGCCCGTTTTGCATCAATTGTGGCCCTGATAGCAATGGGACCAAGAACATCATTAAGGTTGGTTACTTCGAAATTAAATTTGCCCTGCAGCAGGTTCTGTAGCAGGTTCGGACTTAAGGCGATACTAATCGTTCGTGCCTTTACTTGAAGATCACTGAGCCGATCAAGTTCCGGCGGCAATGTAATTATCACGGGCTGGGGAACCTGTCTTGTTTGGCCAAGCGCCAGCCTAATGTAAGGTGTTTTGTTGATGGCCGAGCCTCTTGCCTGCTCAATTTCCCTGCTTGTTAACTTGACTTCTGCAATGAGTTTTTCAGAACCCCAATCCTCCGGTACAAGCATCTCCACCTGCGCCGGATCAATGGTTGCTTCGCTTATCGGGTTTTGGCCCTCATCCACACATTTTACATCCAGAAGCCTGCTAACAAGCCCAACCACTTTAACGGGAAGTGTTTCGGGCTTGCATGATTCGACTTTGAGGCCAAGCCTCTTTATCTCCTTATCCTTTTGTAAGAATGTCAACAAGGAGAGAGAATAGCTGCCCGGTTCATTCATTCCCTCGCTCGCGGCATCAAAGTCGATTTTGAGCCCTTCTCCCTCTTCTAATTTCTTATTTAGTTCAGCAATCCTGCGCAAGGGACCTTTGATAAGAACTTCTTCAATAAGAAAGGACGATGCATCGTCGAAACTTACCCAGAGTTGAGGATTAGACTTAACGACACTAATTGTAGCATTCGAGACGGGCAATATTTCATCTAAAGCCAAGTCCGCGAAGATCCAGATTAAAACTGTTATGAATACTACAATCGCTATTTTACCGTACTTTGGCTTTCTTTTCATTTTAATTCGATAATACTATGCGAAATCTTCATGGCTCTCAGCGGTGCTTTTCCTGGAACGCCCCCGGAACCTGTTGACAATTGGAACATACGCGGTCATCTCGCTGGTCAGCAACTTTCTCAACTGAGATTCATTTACGTTCCGAGTCAACCTTCCCGCCTGAGCAAGCGAGATGACCCCGGTTTCCTCGCTAACTACCAAACAGACAGCATCCGAACCTGACGTTATACCTATAGCTGCCCGGTGCCGGGAACCAAGTTCAACACCGTCAATACTGCCGACTTCAGCCAAAGGCAACTGCACCCTGGCGGCTACCACCCTATCGCCCCTTATAATAACGGCCATATCGTGAAGTGCCGTACCGGGGTGAAAAATAGTCTTAAGCAATTCCACTGTAACCCCGGCATCAACTCGAACGCCGGCTTCTATAAACTCGCCCAGCGCCACCCGCTTTTCAATGACAATGATAGCTCCGGTTTTGGCGGTGGATAGTTCTGTCACGGCAGCAACCAATTCTTCCACGGTTTTTGCTAACTGTTGTGACGAACCTGCCCAGAATCTGGGCTGGCCTATTCGTATCAGCGCTCGTCGAACCTCCGGCTGAAATGCCGCTACGGCGATGACCAAAACACCGATTAAAAAACCCCTGTAAAGATACTCCAGGCGTTCAAATCCAAATTGCTCGGCCACCAGATTTAAGATTAGAACCCCTGCAATGAGAATCAATATGACACTGCGGAATAACCTTTCTCCACGGGTCCCCTCCAGGAAGTCCACAATCCAATAAACAACTAACCCGATAAGAAACAACTCAATAACAACACGCCACCATTCCCGATAAGAAACAACTCAATAACAACACGCCACCATTCATACCCTGCCACCCGGTAGAAATAATAGCTGAGTGTTTCCACAAATCAAATCCCTTTTATAAGTACACAAGACCACAGGAGCAAAAGTGGACCTATGACTTACGCACTTATCATGTGTCTTTGTGCTCTCCGTATCAGGGTATCCTTCTGCCTGTGAGCTTACTGGGCTGATCCAGGAGCAAAAATTTGTCTATGTCTTCCATCATCTCCTGATGATTAATACGAAGAACACGTTTGTGCCTTCTTCGTCCCTCAGCTACGGTCTCGCCCGGTTGTTCGTGAGCACAGCCGAAGGGCAAGAACACCAAAACACTGAACAAGACAGCCAAAATTACCTTACAGACAGAAACAGAAGCATTTTTCATCATTTTTTCCTCTTTTGTAATCCAACAAGCCGACGATACCTCTCAGAGGACCATTTTTGTACCAGTCAGCCTGTATATACACTATTTGAGCAGCATAAAACCCACCGCTATTTATGAACATATTATAACAGCTATGAAACCGGCTGTCAACTTAAAAAGCCAGTTTATCAGTTAGAATCCGGCGCCGCAACTCAAATCCGCTTGACTTGTTACGACAAAAATGATAATTATTGGCTGTACGAACAAACAGGAGGACAAAAAATGAAACAAACACGACGGGACTTTATGAAGATGGTAGCCGCGGGTGCGGCTGCAACGGCCCTGCCAGGATATGCAGGGGAAGCCAAAAAAGAGGGGAAAAAGGGCAAATCCGTAGCCCAGCAAGCAATACCCCGCTGGCGGGGATTCAACCTGCTGGATATGTTCACAATGCGCAGCAGGGGCGATTTCAGTGAAGATGACTTCCGCTGGATACGCGATTTTGGTTTTGACTTCGTTCGTTTTCCGATGTGTTATCGGCTGTGGATAGAAGACGGCGACGACTACAAAATCCACGAGCCCATGCTCGAAAAGCTTGACCGGGCTATTAATCTCGCCAACAAATACGGTCTTCACGTCAGCCTGAACTTCCACCGCGGGCCGGGCTATTCGGTCAACCGCGAATTCACCGAGCCTCATAACCTCTGGAAAGACGCCGAGCCTCTCAAGGCCTTCTGTTTTCACTGGCAGATGCTTGCCAGGCGATACAAGGGTATTTCAAAAGACAAACTTAGCTTCGATTTAATCAACGAGCCGCCTTCTATCGGCAATCGTATGAGCCGGGCCGACCACGAACGCGTCGTTCGAACGGCGGTGGCGGCCATTCGCAAGATAAATCCCGACCGCCTTATTGTCGCCGACGGTATGAGCTGGGGTAATGAGCCGGCGCCGGAACTGGCCGACCTTGGCATCGGCCAGAGCACAAGGGCTTATCAGCCGATGTTCATCAGCCACTACAAGGCATCCTGGGTCAATAGTAAGAATTATCCTGAGCCGGCCTGGCCCGGTCACGGCTGGGACCGCAAGCGCCTGGAGCAGCATTACCAGAAATGGATTGACCTCGCTAAGAAAGGAGTTGGCGTGCACTGCGGCGAAGGCGGCGCGTTCAACAGGACGCCTCACAAAGTGGTTCTGGCCTGGCTGCGTGACGTACTGGAAATCCTTACCGGCAATGGAATTGGCCTGGCGCTCTGGAACTTCCGCGGCTCGTTTGGGATTATGGATTCAGATCGAAGAGATGTGGAATACGAAGATTTCCACGGCCATAAACTCGACCGTAAGCTGCTGGACCTGCTGCAGGAATTCAAATAATCACGCATCCGGACCGGCTGCCGAAGACCGAGATTCTTCATCCTCATACTGGAATACATCTTCTACGGGCAGGCCGAAAGTGCGGGCTATTTTGAAAGCAAGAGGCAGCGAAGGTGCATATTTGCCGGCTTCGATGGCAATGATTGTCTGGCGGGTAACGCCTGCCTTGTCAGCCAATTGCTGCTGGGTCATCTCGTCTTTTTCGAACCGGAGCCGGCGAATCTGGTTTTTTAAATCATTTTTCGCCATCTTCACCTCCCCGGACGTAACAAACAATAGTTGTGAGAGCATGGGCCACAACCGAAGTTACCCATCCACCAAGAACAATCCTAATAAGCCAATACGCTGGTATCGGCTTATCGAATCCTGCTGCTACCCAAGTCGTGAAGCATACAAATATGAAAAATGCGTAAGTTGTGCCAAATGCAATCACCATTGCCCGGCGGTCGATCATTAGGTCCCGCTCATCAAAATCAATTTGGCGCTTCTTTTTCCGAATGAAAACAGGTGCAAGTATCGTCAAAACAAGCAATGGTGCCGGGTAAGCCGAGCCAATCCACCACGCTTCCGAAAAGCCGTACGCGTATTTCCTTGTAAAGAACGCCATAAGAATAACGCTCATAACCGCAGCCGTGCCTACTACTGCTAATTGAAACCATGCAACCTTTTGCTGTCTATTCATGATTTTTCTCCTTTACCTCCCCGGCCGTATTGAATGAGGGTTGCCAATGACTGTGCAAAACATTGACAGAGCACAGCTAACGGCAGCAAAAAGGGAAACCATTTCGTTGGTATTTTCGCCTCCGGAGCTATGCCTATCGGTAAGTAGGAAACGATAATTACAAGCAAATAAACCGCGCCGAAGCCGGCCATGTGAGCATTCTTCTCAATCAGCCTGTCTCGTTCGTCGAATGTAATGGCGCCTTTGTCCCTTTTGAAACGACTTATAAAAACAATCACTCCAAAAGCCAAAATAAGGCCGCCAAAAGCAACGGCGGTTTTGGGAAAATCCGGGATAAAACGCCGCATCAAGATTACTGTAATTCCAAGAAACAGACCGAGCAACGATACGACAAGTACGGTCACGGCTATTTTCTGCTGTCTAATCATGATTTTACTCCTTTACCTGCCCAGCCGTACTGAATGAGTGCGGAAACGGATGCCACTATCATATAAATAGCTGCGCCAACCAGCGGTATTATGGGAAGCGCAAGAGGCGGGAAGCTGCCCATGGGTCCCACCACAAAGTAGCAAACCATGATAGTCGCCACCATACCTATACCACAACCTATCCAGCCAAAAAGTTTAGCTCTGCGGTGTATCTGGCCGTCCCGCTCGTCAAAGTCCACCCCACTGTCTGATTTGCGAAAAATAGTCTTTGACATTGCCACAAGGACCAGCGAGATAATGATTACCACAGTTATACGGTTCGGGGGCACTAAACGCTCTTCAGGCGGAAGTGTCCCTGCCGCTATCACGCTAATCACCGAGCCCGCTACTATTACGATCAGATTAAACCACGCCATTTTCTGCCATCTATTCATGATTTTTCTCCTTTTTCGCTCCAGCCGTATGCCTCAAGCGTTATTACAGACTGTACAAGAGCAACAATAATCATGCCTCCAAACACCATTGCTGCAAGGTACTTAACCGATACCGTCCCCTTCGGCCCCAGGACAAAAAATGGAATCATAGCAGCAAGCACAAAGAGAACCCAAAAAATCGAGTATGCCGCCAGTGATGCATTTCTCTGAATCATCAGGTCTCGCTCATCGAAGCTGACTTTGTCACTTCCTTTCTTGTACAACCATGGTGACAATCCCATAAGGCCGCAGATACCTATAAATCCAAAACCGCCAGCCGCACGTCGCATTGGCAAATCAACGACAAAATAAAGGACACTAACCGCTATTGTGCTAAGGCTTAGAGCTAACAATATAACAATCAAATTGAAACGTGCTGTTTTCTGTGTTCTATTCATTGTATTGATCCTTTTTCACCTACAATTTGCTCTTTTATGTAAAAAATACTAAACATAATGTAATGTCTGCTATACATATTGTCAAGTATATTTTACATTATTTCGCAAAAATTTTTGAAAAATTCGACTTTTTTGAGGCGGAAATTTCATAACTCCTTTAGCAACAAGTTGTTACTTCAAATCAGGAAGTAATGTATTTTTTGTAAATTTAGTCAGAAACGGTATTTTTGGCGCTTATATCCGTATATACTTGAGCAATTGGTTGGATTGAATGTCAAAGTAATAGGGGGAAGAATCTGCTGCTCTAATTTCCTTCACATATCCGATATATATGGAAATGACAGTTATCGATTTAAAGACAAAACAATGCCTGTTTTGTGCAGAGACGATTCAGGCCCAGGCTGTAAAGTGTCGGTTCTGCGGCGAATTTCTAAACACTAAAAAGGCCAGAGACTTAGAACAAGAATTAGAATCGAATTCGAGTTCATCCGAAGAGGAAATAATAGACGATAAAATTCTCTTCGCAGCCAAGCCATCTCTTTTTGGATTGGCACCGGCAATCATCAAGGGAATGCTCTTTCTTGCTGCGGCATATCTTTTGATAAAATTTCCCCTCGAAATCATGGCTGCAAACCTTCTGGATTTGAACCTTACCGATAATCAGATTTTGGTAATAGGTGGATACAGGGTCCTTGCCGGCCTTGGGCTTGCTGTCGTTGTTGTGTTAATTCTTTTGTTTAAGATAATTAAGCTCAAGATGGTCTACTACGAAGTCACAGCCGACAGGATTGAGTGGGAGCGGGGTATCTTTGACAGAAAAGTAGATAATCTGGATATGTTCAGAGTGATTGACTTGAAATTGCGCAGAACCATATTCGATGTTATTCTCGGGATTGGCACCGTGGCTTTGATAACAACGGACAAAACCGACCCGGAGTTCGTGTTCGAAAAAGTACGGGATTGCCGCTTGCTCTACGATGTCATTAAAAAAGCCAGCCTGGAAGCGGATAAACAAAACCGAGTCATCCACGTGGAGTGACAGACTGGCAGATGCTTTATATCAACTGCTTTAGCAATTGACCAGTGCTGCCTGTTCGTGTTTCAGCAACTTTGCTTTCAAATCCTTTCCTCCGATGGCGCTAAAGCCGCCGATTTTGCCATCGCTGCAGATTATGCGGTGGCAGGGGATAATCAAAGGGAGCGGATTTTTGGCGAGTGCGCCGCCCACAGCCCTGGCAGCGGTGGGCCGGCCTATTTTTTTCGCCAATCCCAAATAGGTTATTGTCCGGCCAAATTCTATATCTCTGCAGGCAGACAAAACTAAACTGCAGAACCGTCTGAGACTATTTAAGACAACAGGTACATTTCCAAAATCTATGCAGGCACCCTCAAAATAAGCACTTATCCGATCCTGGGTTGTTTTGAAAAGAGATTTGTCATATCGGGGCCCCTGGAGATCCTGTAAAAGCAGGGATTTGACCTTTTCAGGCCTTGCTAACGGCAGACAGGTGCGGAAAAGCCCATTTTCACCGGCAGCAAGGCCAAAATAACCCCATTGGGTCTTAAAAATCGTGTATTTTATTGCATTTTTCATTTTTTATGTATAATTCAGCGCTAAATAAAATCTAATGTGCCAAATTTCTTGACGCAAGGACAAATTTTTGTTAAATATACTGGTTTTTATAAATTCAAGCCGATGACGGCGGGCTGCATTAGGAAACAAAAAAACAGAAAACGAAATAACTAAACCATAATTTGAAACTCAAAACTGTTTATATTCAGATTCGATATGTTGGTTTTGTAGTTTCGGCGGGCCGTTTGTAGTTATTGTGAATTATGTCTCTTGAAGAACTAAGAAAACGAATAGATGAACTCGACAATCAGCTTGTAAAACTGCTTAACGAGCGTGCGCGCGTTGTGGTTGAGATAGGAAAGCTGAAGAACAAAGCCGGCAAGGCGGTTTATGCACCGGACCGTGAAAAAGAAGTCTTTGCCAGGATTGCCAAGGCCAATAAGGGTCCGCTTCCGGATAAGTGCCTGGTTGCCATCTGGCGTGAGTTGATGAGCGGCTCGTTTGTGCTGGAGAGGCCCCTGCGAATCGGCTATCTCGGCCCGGGCGGCAGTTTCAGTCATACCGCGGCCATGCTCAAATTCGGCCAGAGCGTTGAATATGAACCGCTGGCGGATATTACAAGCATCTTTGATGAAGTCAGCAAGGGACATTGCGATTTGGGCCTTGCGCCGGTTGAGAATACCACAGGTGGAGGGGTAATAGAGACACTTGATGCCCTGATAGACTCAAATGTTAAAGTCTGCGCCGAGGTTCTGATGGCGATTCATCATAATCTTTTGGGCAATTGCCCGCTGGAAGATATTGAGAAGATTTACTCAAAACCGGAAGTTTTCGCTCAATGCCGAAACTGGTTAAGCGCCACTTTTAAGGACACGCAGACTGTCCCGATTGCCTCTACCGCCAGGGCGGCACAATTAGCCTCAGAAGAAAAAAACGCCGCAGCGATTGGCTCGAGAATCGCAGCGGAATTGTACGGACTAAGAATTATATGTGAACATATCGAGGACATTGCCAATAATATTACCAGATTTCTGGTAATCAGCCAGGAAGATGCAAAACCAACTGGCGAAGACAAAACCACCATCCTGTTTAGTACCGCTCACAAGGCCGGTGCCCTGGCCGATGTGCTCGATGTTTTCAAAAAACACAAAATCAATCTGACAAATATAGAATCCAGACCAAGCAAGAAAAGACAGTGGGAATATTATTTCTTTGTGGACCTTGTCGGACACAGGACTGAGAAACACGTTCAAAAGGGAATGGAAGAGGCTCGTAAGCATTGCTTACAGCTTTCGATATTAGGCAGTTTCCCGAGGGCAACCGAATTACTTTAATCGCGGTTAACCCAAGCAACAAGATATTAATGCGGGGTTACCAATTTAGGAGAGTTTGTATGAGAAAGCCATTTGTGGCTGGCAACTGGAAAATGAATACGGATAGCCAAAGCAGCGTCAGCCTGGCTGAAGGCATTGCCTCCGGGGCCTCTGAAATAGCGGGCCAGAGCGTGGATATCGCGGTTTTTCCACCCTTTGTTTATCTGCAATCCATAATCAAGACTCTTGGTGTAACGAACATTGCGGTCGGCGCGCAGGATCTTTACTTTGAGCCAAACGGGGCTTTTACCGGCGAGATAAGTGTGTCTATGCTGAAGGATATCGGCTGTACCTATGCCCTGTGTGGTCATTCGGAACGCAGGCACGTTGTCGGTGAAACAGACGAATTAATAAATAAAAAAGTTGCCGCTGCCATTTCCGGCGGCCTCTTGCCGATATTATGTATCGGTGAGCTGCTCGAGGAGCGAAAAGCCTCACAAACAAACGAGGTTGTGACCAGACAGGTAAAGAAGGGACTGGCCGGCTTAAGTGCCGAGAAAATCTCCGCTGTAACCATCGCCTATGAACCGGTCTGGGCCATCGGGACAGGCCTTACGGCAACGCCACAACAGGCACAGGAAGCACACGAACTTGTGCGAAAGCTGCTTGCCGAAATGTATGACGCCCAATTAGCTGAAGAAATTCGCATTCTCTACGGCGGCTCGGTTAAGCCCGACAATGCAGCAGAATTGATGCAGCAACAGGACGTGGACGGTTCGCTGGTCGGCGGGGCAAGTTTAAAAGCAGACAGTTTCTTGTCAATAATCCGGGCGGCAGTGTAACTATCAATTGAAAGGGAAACAAACATGACCGTTTTTCCATTATTAGCGGTTTCAGCAAATTCTTTTATTATGAAGATCGTTGCTGCCCTTTTTCTTATTAGCGCCGTGGCATTGATTTTAATCATCCTGGTCCAAAAGGGCAGAGGCGGCGGCTTAAGCGGAGCATTCGGCGGCGGTATGGCAAGCGGTATTTTAGGTTCCAAAACCGGCGACTTTCTGACCTGGGTAACAATAGTGCTGGTAGGTGTGTTTCTTACTCTCGCGGTAGTAATGGCCAAACTCTACAAACCACCTGATTTTGACGTAAGTACACCACCACCGTCTACCGTTCCTACAGCACCACCGCGAAGTCCGGTGCTGCCATCGCCGATTGAAGATACCGAGACGACAACAAGCTCCGAAAGTATTGATATAAATACGCCCGGCTAAGGGTGAAAATTTTCGAAAACGCGCCACAACAATGGGAAAAACATTCTACGCGTCAATTGGTGAACAAAGCAGAAGTCACGGCGAATACGTAGTTGATTTAGCATGAAAGTGTAGTGGTTATGATAAGCAGTATGACCGGATATGGAGACGCAGAAGGCCAGCTCAATGGTGTAACATATACGGTGGAAATAAAAACGGTCAACAGCCGATACTTAAAGGCCAATATAAAACTGCCGGAGACAGTAGCGTTTCTGGAAGAAGCTATTGAAAAACTCCTGCGAAAAAATTTATCACGCGGGACGGTTAATTATGTGCTTAGGCTCAAGAACGCACCGGCGAACGCGCTCTTTGATATAGACGAACCGGCTTTAAAGACCCTTATGGAAACATTGAATCGGATTGCCACTTCAGCTAATATACAATGCCCGATTGATATCGGCACCTTGCTGAACCTGCCGGGGATAGTGGAGCCGGCCTCGCCGGACGAAGAAATAGCCGAAAAAATCAAGAAGACGGTCCTGGATATAAGTCTGGAAGCAATCGAGAAGCTAAAACAGATGCGTGCTGCCGAAGGAACCGCCCTTGAAGCTGATCTGAAACAAAACTGCAGTGCTATAAAGCAGGACCTTGAGCGTATACGTGACCGAAGCGAGATTGTCCTCCGGAGGTATGCAGAAAGACTGCAAAAAAGGGTAAATGAGCTGCTCGCTGAAGCAAAACTGAAACTGGATGAAGATACACTTGCCAGAGAAGTGGCGATTTTCGCCGAGAGGTCGGACATATCTGAGGAAATAGCCCGTCTGGACTCACACCTGCAGCAGCTTCTGGACGGCTGTGAAGCAAGCGGCCAGGCCGGACGCAGGTTGGACTTCATCAGCCAGGAATTGCTCAGAGAAGCAAACACTATTGCCAGCAAGGCCACCGACAGCGAGATTACCAGCTGCGTGGTCGATATAAAATGCCGGATAGACCGGATTAAAGAACAGATTCAAAATGTGGAGTGACAGAATAATATCTCGTACTGACAATATGCCTTAGTTGATGCATCATGCATGAATTTTAAAGACAAAATGAAAGAGACAAAAAAAAGACATGGCAAAGTGGTGATAGTGAGCGGCCCATCCGGTGTAGGCAAAAGCACTATCTGCAAAGAAGTGGCCAAACAGCTAAAAAATGTTTATCTCAGCGTCTCTGTTACAACCCGGCCAAAGAGTAAAGCCGAAGTTGACGGCCAGGACTATTGGTTTATATCGGAGAATGAGTTTCAACAGCGTATCGACAAGGGCCTGCTGCTGGAACACGCCGAGGTGTTTGGCCATCTGTACGGGACACCGAAGGATAAGGTGGAGCAAGCACTGCAGAATGGCGACTGCGTTATCCTGGAAATCGATGTACAAGGCGCCAGGCAGGTCAAACGCATTTATAAGAATGCGGTGATGATTTTTATTTTCCCGCCGAGTCAGCGGGAACTTGCAGAGCGCATGAAACTAAGAGGCAGGGAAGACATGGAAAGTGCCGAAGAAAGACTGGAAGGGGCAAGCGGAGAAATCGCCGCCGCCTGGCAGTATTATAAACACATGGTCATAAACGAAGATTTGCATCAGGCGGTAAGCGAGGTCATAGAAATTATCCAGCAGAATTAAAAAGACAAATATACAATAGTAAGAATATGTATCAGTTTGTACTTAATCATTAAAGTAAACCGGAGAAAAAAAATAATGATAGAGGAGCTTAAAAGCACCGAACTAATCAACAAAGTTGGGGGCAGATTTAAATTAACGGCACTGATTCAAAAACGTCTGGACGAGCTGGTGCAGGGTGCCCGGCCCCTGATTGAGGACACCGAAGGTAAAACAATGCTGGAAATTGTTATCCAGGAAATTCTACAGGACAAAATCACTGCAGAAATGCAAGACAGCGAGATCACTAAACCGGATGAAGAAAAAGATCAACCGCGCATTTAAAAGGACAGCCAAGAAAGCCAGACAATAATAGTAAAATATAAAGCTGATTATATGGCGCGCTTCATAATATATATAACTATACGGCCGATGAAATCGAATTAACAATGCCTGCAAAAAAAACAAAACTAAAAATCAAAAATGTGAATATTTTGCTGGGTGTCAGCGGTGGAATCGCCGCGTACAAGGTGGTCGACCTGGCCAGCAAACTGACCGCCGCAGGAGCCGGAGTGAAGACGGTAATGACGGAAAACGCCTGCCGGTTTGTTGGGCCTAAAAGCTTCGAGGCGGTCACCGGCTCAGCAGTTTTTACGAGTTTGTGGAGCAAGTCTGAGGAACACAGAATCAAACATGTAAGCCTTGTCGACTGGGCTGATATTGTTGTCCTGGCCCCTGCAACGGCGAACATTATAGGCAAAATTGCAAACGGCATCTGCGACGATTTGCTTAGTTCAACTTTTTGCGTTTGTTGGCGAAAGCCGATACTTCTGGCACCGGCGATGAACGTTAATATGTGGCACAACCCCATTGTGCAGCGCAATCTAAAAATCCTCAGGGAAATGGGATTCAGCTCCATAGGGCCCACAAAAGGACGGCTTGCCGACGGGACAATTGCAGAGGGCAGGATGTCGGAGCCAAAGGATATTTTAGAAGAGATTGAAAAAATCGCGTCCAAAATTAAACGCAGGAAAAATTAAAACTTTCAGCAAAATGCGTCTTTTAATCACAGCAGGCGGCACACGGGAATATATAGACCCGGTCCGTTTTATCACTAACGCAAGCAGCGGCAAAATAGGTTATGCACTTGCCAGAGCAGCTCAAAAGGCCGGTCATAAGGTTACGCTTATTAGCGCTTCAGATTTACAGCCGCCGGTCGGTGTGGATTTTGTCGGTGTCGATACTGCCGCCGAGATGTTTGTGGCCGTTAAAAAACATTTTCCTGGATGTGACTGTCTTATTATGGCAGCGGCGGTGGCTGATTACACTCCCGTCAAACAAGCTAAATTCAAAATCAAAAAGACCGAAAAGTCCTTAACTATCAAACTCAAGCCCACAGCCGACATTCTCAAATGGGCAGGAAAAAATAAAAAGAAAAATCAGATCGTCGTCGGCTTTGCCCTCGAAGACAGAGCTATTCGAACACGAGCAGAGAAGAAGCTAAAAGAAAAGAACCTTGATATGATAATCGCCAATACTCCCGCCGCGATAGGTGCCGACAAATCAATGGTTCAGATGAAAACATCAGGTTCTCCATGGTCAAAAATCGAAAACGCCACAAAAATCTATACAGCTAAAAGAATCATTTGTCTGATACAAAACCTATAGTCCTATAAGAATTATATGATGTGACTTTTCACATAAATTCATCATTTCCGTCGAACCGGCGACTCTGCCAGTGCTGCTTCCGCCTTCTTGCGCTCGGTGATGTCACGATTGCTGGCGTGGTAGCCCGGAAATTCACCCTAGTCATCGGAGTCTGACAAGAAAGCTCAATCCAGACCAATACCATATTCCCAGTCCAAATGATGGTATCATAAGTGCAAGTCCGATTAAGAGTATAATCAGGGCCCATTTTCGGCTGAACCACCCGGTAAAAGGTTTGAACAACATTTGAAGAAAACGCCTCCACTTTAAAAGCAGGCAGCCTAAAATGGTCCACCACAAACCCAATCCAGCAATGATGAATGACGCAGCCATTCTCCAGTAGTGAAGGTCATCGCCGAGCCAGACATTGGATTCTCTTATGGTATGCTCTAATTCTTCCGCCAAAGGGAAAAGAAGTCCTAAAGGCCACAAGAGTAATCCTAGGAGCACAGATATGTAAACGATAATCAAGGACGGATATATAAGCCATCTTTGCGCTTTCAGCTCGCTGGCATCTTCTGTTTCAGATAACGCCGCCCGGGCAACAATAAAACTGGCAGGTATCAATACAATAAAAAACGGCAGAATTACAAATCCCGCTATTAACAAGCCGAAAGATATATATGCCAATCGCCAATCTTCCGGGCCTGTCCGGAGTCTGAAAATTATCTTTCGCCACCAGGAGATTTCTTCCTCGGGTACCCACTGGGTTGGGCTGCCAAGCCTTTCAAGAACCAATTCAAGATTGTCCAGTGAAACCGGTTCACCTATCCCTTCGAGCTCTGTTTCAATATGCGCTCTTATATCGCTTTCAACTTCGTCGGCATCAACGCCTGTGCAGGTGTGCAGAGAAGCACGCGCCTGGCTTAAATACTTATCCAGGCGATTTTGCGCGGTATCGGTTAAGTTCTTCATGTTTTTTCCCCCTTTTTGATAGAATCGGTTTGGTTTGTGATTGCCTGCCAATAGGTGTTCATCCGGCCTATCATATCTTCGCCCTGTTGTGTAAGTTTATAATATTTTCTTGGCGGACCTTCGGGAGAATCCTGCATATAAGTTTTTACCAGGCCCTGACG
>SMTZ1_10004802_pt1 | contig 22004 bp, 17 predicted proteins | sample DeeMarSWOR136_30_FD_25667 | JGI IMG/M metagenome (IMG submission 25667) | reverse complement strand
AATCAAATGCAGCCACTCCCCCGATTGGAAAACCATATCCCCAGTGACCGTCGGGCATACACAGGGCATGCATCTGTATTCCGGGCAGGCAGGCCACGTTAGTGATCTGATCGAAGACTCCCTTGTCCATCTCATTTGCCAGCTGCTGGGAGGCAATTATCCTGGCCGGAACCCTCATCCCCTGCTTTTCTGTTTTGGGTATTTCCCAAACTCCTTCCTGGATTTTTTTCATCTGCATAATATCACCTCATATATCTAAAACAACTCTTGCGTTCCAGTTATTTCTTACCTTCTTCACCTCAAAGAGGTGCAAGGTAACTGCTTTAACGTCCACTTTGACTTTATGTTTTTTGTAATCGATCTTCTCGCCAAAAACCTGTCCTTTCAATATATACTTATTCTTCTTCTCTATTTTCAAGTCAAATTTGCCAAAGAACATCTCCTTGGCATCCTTGAGGTAGATCAGCTCAGCAAGCCAATCGAACAGAAGCTTATCGATCTCATCCTGCTTCAGCTTGATTTCGATCTTTTCCTTTGGCTCCACTTTTTTGGTATTAGCCATTACCTCAAAGGTAGCCCGGGCACAGGTGGCAAAAAGCTCCTCCAGACTTTTCCCCTGAGCTTCAAACGCAGCATCGGCAATAGCTACGTTCTCTAAGAATCTAAACTTGCCCAAATGTCACGACCTCTCTTCATCCTGCTCTTTTTTTGCAGCCCTGAGCCAAAAATAAGACGAAAAAACAAAACCAAGAAGAAAGCATATTATTGCCAAAAGCAGCTTGGACATAGTAATAGACCAGAACAGAAACCTGATATCAGTTACTCCGGAGTTCTGCAGGATGAAGATTATCAGAAGCGCTGCAATCACTGCAATTATAATATATCTGGTATACATTCTTCTCCTTTTGTACTCTGCTTTTTAAGTTTTAACAATACAGTCCACCGGACATATTTTCACGCATCTGGGACCTTCTTTTTCGTCCTCGCATTCATCGCATTTTCGCATATCTATGACGAAGATCTCCTTCTCGTAAATCGCATCCCGGGGACATTCGGGAACGCAGAGCCCGCAGGCTGTGCAGTCATCTGTTATTCTCAATGCCATAGTAATACCCTTTATTTACAATTATACGAAGGCTAAAAACTTTCTCGTTGCTCCTCCTATTCTCATCAAATCCAGGTTTCCCCAACCTCTTCATTTCAGTTTATGCCCTACAATTTTCCATTCCTTTTTTTGTTTTAGGAAATTAATTTCAAAGGGCTTTCTAATCGTTTTTTCCTCAGGGATTTTGAAATCCTCTGCCAATAAAGTGCAGGTAACCGCAGCGCTGTCCCCGAAGATTTCGAACCTTCTGGAAGCAAACCGGATATTCCTCAATTCACCCAGATCATAGATATCCTGCAGCAATTTGGGTATCCTGTACTCCTGGCTCAGTTCACCCTTAACATATATGGAATCCAGTGCAGGTCTGTATTTTTGATTAACAGCTCTCTGAAATTTCCCCACCACATTCTTAATTAATTTCACATCATCCGGCCTTTCCCTTTTTATCCCGCATCCCATGGCTAAGATCAGTATTAGAACTAAAAGGGAGAGACATTTAATTGTCTTATACATACACTACAAGATAATAGAAATAAAGAAAAGTCAAAGAATTTTATTGATCGGTCAGACAGTTTAATCCTTCTTACAAAATTGGAAAAAGTTTTTGATTGACTGGATTTTGCTTGACAATTTGAATGAAATTCTTAACTTAATAATAGACAGTCAAAAAATATCGAAACCCTTGACTTGCGGGGTGAAATATGAAGAGATCAAGGAAGTTTTGGGTAGTAACTTTGATTTTATCATTGGTCTGGATTACTTTCAGCTTTTTACATATTGCTACTGCTGTTGCAGATCCTGGGATCCCTGATACACTTCTATTCGAGGGAGTCAGGTATTATATGGAGAATTCGACTCATATGCTTAAACTCAAGGTGCCCATTATATTTTCCCATGATGAGGGATTAGTATCTATTACAGCTCCTTTTATTTGGTCAGGATTAACTCTTTTGGATTCGGTTAGTTTTGTAGGAAGCAGGATAGAAGAGATAAATGATAAATATGTGAATGTGACTATTGACAGTTTGAACAAACAGGTTTTGCTGGGAATTGTGTGCTATTATGATACAATTCCTTCAGGTCGTGGGCTTCTGAGCACACTTCATTTCACTGTCGCAGATACCGGGTATCTGGAAATTGACACAGCTTTCTTTCCTCCAAGTAGTGTATTAGCGTTTTCTGGTGTATACGCCATGAGTTGGACACCGCAATTCTTTAAATTCAACATGCGTCTTCTCGACCCAAATCAAGACATCGTTTATCTTGAGCCAGCCCCCACATCAAGAGTATCTGCTGACCGGGATACTATTTACATTCAACCTGAAGGAGAGGATTTTAAGGTAAGTGTTAATCTCAAAAACGAGAACTTCATAAGGCAATTTGAATGTCCATTGATTGATAAATATTATGCTCATGACAGGATTTTTCTCGAACATGATAAAAATAATCATTCGCCAAATCCTAAATCCTTTACTGGAAGCAGGGTAACAGATTGGGAAATTAAAGTTACATCATTTGATTCATATCCTCCCTGGTTGTTGACTGCAGCTATATCTATGTTCGCCCCTCCCTTGCCTCCTGGCGATGGTCCATTGGTCATCCTTACCTTTACTGCTGTGGACAGCGGAACTATATGTTTGGATACTTGCTGGATACCTGGTCCCGGGCATTTTCTTCACCTCTTTGATACCCTGGGAGTTGGTATTAGCCCGGGATTTGTCAAAGGGATTTATCACATACAATTCTGTCCTTACAATCCCGGTGATTTGAACTGGGACGGTCTGGTGGACATACTGGACGTGCCCCATCTGGTATACTACCTCTTTAAGGGTTGGGAAAAACCCTGTCCTCTGAAATCTGCCGATGCCAACTGCGATCAACAGGTAACTATAGCTGATGCAGTTTATCTGATTAATTATATTTTCAGAAGCGGCGAACCGCCGCAAACGTGTGAATATTAAAAGGAGGAGCAGATGAAAAGATCATACAAAAAGCCCAATAAGATTTTGCTCTTTCTATTTCCTGTTTTCCTTTTAAGCATTTTGGCCTTTGATTTCGCCTTTGCGAAATCCTCAACCGCATTTCCCGATACAGTATATTTCAAACCCGCGCCTGGTTCCAGAGCATCGCCTGATGGTGACACCTTCTACATCGATCCTGAAGGAGAAGATATCAAGGTGAATATGAAACTCCGGAATTCTCATAAGATAGCCTTTATCGCCGCTGACCTGAAAGACTTTTGTTATGATGGGGATATCTTCCTGGATACCCTGAAAAACAATGATTCGGTGAGCTTTGAGCGCAGCAGAATTGAATACTGGCCCCATAAGGGAATAATGCTTTTTGGAGATCCACCTCCGCCTGTAATCCGACTATCATTATTTCATTGCTCTGGCGGAATGCCACCAGTCACTTGCACTACCGCCCTGCAGCCAGGAGATGGACCCATAGTCACTCTAACCTTTACTGTTGTTGACACTGGATGTATCTACTTAGATAGTCTGGGAGGTGACGACGGTTGGGGCGTGGTAGTTGCTGATTCTATCACGGCCGAAATATTTATTCCAGATTTTATACCGGGGGATTTCTATGTGAGACATTGGTTTTATACTCCAGGCGACTTTGACTGTAACACAAGTGTAGAAATTGTTGACGTGGTGTCGTTGGTCAATTACCTCTTCAGGGATGGAGAAGAACCCTGTTTTATGAAATCAGCAGATGCTAACTGCGATCAAGAGGTAACTATTTCTGACGCTGTTTACTTGGTAAACTATATTCTAAAAGACGGACCAGCCCCGCAGGTTTGCGATTATTAATTCGATTTGCCTAATCCACCTTAAACAATGTTCCCCAGGCATTTGAGCTGTATGCGGCGGTGCTGTCATGCACCGTATTATAGCCCAGTATATCTATGTATAGATGTTGGTACCCTGAACCACTTATCTGACAACGGGTAGTAAGTGTATCGTTTTCTGCTACAAAGGGTCGCTTACGGTAAGCTCCATCTTTCCAATAGTGGAGATAAAAAGCCTGGGAAGGGTTTAGGTTGTATATTTTCAGAGTGAGGGAATCACCCGCTGAAAAACTCAGGACCTCCCTGATTTGGGTCTTTGAGGTTATGGAATAGGGAGTGAGTATATTAACTCCGGAAGGGCTGATTATTTGAAGCACCATGCTCTCGGGCAAGCCTGGAATGGAAAATATATGATTACCAGCCACTTTTTTCATGAGCCAACCCCTGTAATCATCCCAGGCCTCCCCCCATCTCTCAAAATAGCCGGATACAGTTGAGGCTCCCTTGAAATCTTTTTTATACTCCTTTCCATCCAGGAACAAATGAAAAACACCCTCGATGCTGTCTGTAAGAACCATATTTGCATACTTGGTGAAAATTGTCTCAGGAGGCGCATCATGAATATCTATCTTGATGAAAAAATCCCTCTTGGTAATCTCCCTGTAGAAAACTGGGGAAAACGCGGTATCCTTTATGGTATCAAAAACATCGGCTTTGAAAATGCTGGAATAATAACTAACTAAAGCTTCTATTGCTTCAGGATCATTTTTCGGTCCTTCATTTTCAGTGGATTTTTCACAGGAAAAGATACCAGCTAATACAAATCCACTCAGAAAAATCAGAATTAAATATCTTTTGAGCATAGTTTACCTCATATTATTTTAATCTTGAACCTCTTCTCTGTCTTCTCTTTTTCAATTTAAGTATCTCATCTCTATAGAATGCAGCTTTTTCAAACTCCAGATTCTTTGCCGCATCCCGCATGGCCTTTTGCAGATAGGAAATCTGATCCTCAACCCCCATCTTTTCCGGATAGCTCATTTTTTCCTCTTTTAGAGTTGAGGTTGTTCTGGAATCAGCAAACGTGGTGGTCCTCAGAATCTCTTCCCTGGACTTGTATATGGTGCGAGGCTTAATTCCGTGCTTCTCGTTGAACTCTTCTTGAATTTTCCTTCGGCGGTCGGTTTCCCGAATCGCCTTTTTCATGGAATCAGTTACGTTATCCGCATACATAATCACCTCTCCAGCCAGATTCCTGGCTGCTCTTCCGGCGGTCTGAATCAAGGATCGCTCTGATCTCAAAAAACCCTCCTTGTCCGCATCCAGGATAGCCACCAGGGAAACCTCGGGAAGGTCCAAACCCTCCCTTAATAAATTAATTCCCACCAGAACGTCGAACTCAGCCAGTCTCAAATCCCTTAGGATGTCTACCCTTTCGATGGCGTCAATCTCAGAATGGAGGTATCTCACCTTTATATTCATCTGAGCCAAATAATCAGCCAAATCCTCAGCCATTCGTTTGGTCAAAGTGGTAACCAGTACCCTCTCTTTTCTCTCAGACCTTAACTTGATCTCCTCCAGAAGATCGTCCACCTGATGCGTCAGGGGTTTGACCGTAATTTTGGGATCCATAACTCCGGTGGGCCTTATCACCTGTTCCACCACCACCCCTTTGGTTCTCTCCAGCTCGTAGTCCGCCGGGGTGGCAGAGACGAAGATCACTTGATTTATCAAGGATTCAAACTCCTCAAAGAAAAGGGGACGGTTATCCAAGGCAGAAGGCAGTCTGAATCCATATTCAACCAGAGTCTCCTTTCGGGAACGGTCTCCATGATACATCCCCCTGATCTGAGGTATGGTTTGATGCGATTCATCTATGATTATCAGGAAATCTTTGGGGAAGAAATCGATCAGGGTATAGGGACGCTCTCTAGGTTTTCGTCCGGAAAGATGGCGGGAATAATTCTCAATTCCTGCACAATATCCGATCTCTTTCATCATCTCGATGTCGAATTTGGTTCTGGACTCCAGACGCTGAGCTTCCAGCAATTTGTTTTGAGACCTGAACCATTTTAACCTCTGATCCAATTCTATCTTGATATTCTTGACCGCCTCTTCCAGTCTGGGATAGGTGGTAACAAAGTGCTTAGCTGGATAGATGGCAACTTTTTTCTTCTCCTCCAAGATCTCGCCTCTTAGAATATCGATGATGGATATTTTCTCCACCCTGTCTCCGAAAAGCTCCACCCTGATTGCGGTCTCCTCATATGCCGGATGGATTTCCACCACATCCCCCCTCACTCTGAAAGTCCCTCTTCCAAATTCAATGTCATTTCTGGCATAGTGTATATCAATCAAGTCTTTTAGTATCTGATCTCTCTCAATCTCCTGACCCTTCTCAACAAGGACTAAAAGCTCCTGCCACTCAGAAGGTGATCCTATTCCGTAGATGCAGGAGACAGAAGCCACGATCACCACGTCATCCCTCTCCAGAAGAGAGGAGGTAGCTCTAAGCCTCAGCCTGTCAATGTCATCGTTGATCGAGGTATCCTTTTCAATGTAAGTATCCGAGACCGGAACATAAGCCTCTGGCTGGTAGTAATCGTAATAGCTGATAAAAAACTCAACTGCATTGTAAGGGAAAAAACCTTTGAGCTCGCCATAAAGCTGGGCTGCCAGGGTTTTATTATGGGAGATAACCAGAACAGGCTTTCCGCACTTTTCAATTACATTTGCCAGGGTGAATGTTTTACCTGAACCGGTAACCCCCAATAGTGTCTGAAATTTCTCGCCCTTTTTGACACATTGACTCAGCTCTTTTATAGCCTGGGGTTGATCCCCGGTGGGTTTATATTTGGATATCAGCTCAAACTTCGACATCTTTTTCCTCTAATAATAAATTACGTGACGAAGAACGAATGTCAATATCTAAAAAATCTATATCTATGCAACAAAAAAAGCCCCCTTCCTTCAAGGGGGCTTTTTAGATTCAGGAGACTACCTCAGAGATGAATTAACAGTTCTAGGTTTTCTCAACCTTTCTGCAGATTCGACTTTACTTAGGGTATTATTGAGTGAAGGAGGAATTGGTGGAGGGCCGCTCTTGAATAAGTAGTTTGTCAGATAGACCACGTCCTCAACAGTCATTTCCCCGTTTCCGTTTATGTCAGCAATTATTGGTAACAAAGGTTCAGGACCATTTTTGAATATGTAGTTGACCAGATAAACCACGTCTGCGACTGTGACTTCACCGTCCATATTGACATCTCCATGTAAAATTGGACTGGAGAAATCAACTGAACCCAAATCAGGCTGATCTACCTGATGATAAATCACCCCCTCAATCTCTTGGATTGTGGACTTTCCCCAGTAGTTATATTGGGCATTGATATCATCATCGCAGTAGTCCATCAGGACTTCGAAGCTGCTGCTCCTGTAAATGAAGTTTCTATTATCCATGGATCCGCTAACAGTTATCGAAATGAGTTTAGTATTGTTGGTGTCAGGTTCGTTAAAGATAATCCCGAAGAAGTTATTTTTAATGGTATTATTGCTGAGAGTAGCCTTGACATCACCCATTCCCCAGGGACTGATATCAGTGGAGGCATAAAGACCAGTGGCCCTCAATACCCCCGGGCCCTCTACCTGGTTACCCACCACGTCATTCAGTCCATCTCCCCCACCGTACAAAACTATGCCGGTAGTACAGTTGGAGATATCGTTGCCAGAGATGGTTACCAAATCATCGATACTAATGGTTTGGATACCCTGACCTGAACTAGTGACTGTGTTGCCTGAGATCGTAGTGGGCTGATCATTGCTATTAACCGCAAAGCCGACCTCACATGTAGCAGCCAAGTTGGAGTCCAGACGACCATCTGAAGAGATATGGAACATGGTGCCAATGGACGAATTGCTGACTGAGTTATGGGTCATGGATCCGCTGGCACCCCAGAACATTAGGCCTGCCGATTGAAATGACACACCCTTTACGTTGTTCACTGTGTTGTGGTTGAGGTTTATGCCGGTAAGCTCGTTTGCTGCATGTGCCGCAGCATATATTCCCCTCAGGTAGATATTCTTAACAGTGCAGTTTTGAACAGTGAGGTTATTCCAGTTTCCAGCAGCGCCGTTAGTTATGATTCCATTGCGGGCATCTAAGGTTCCACCGGGTGTCAAAAAGGGATTGTCTCCATCAAAGGTAAATCCATCGATCAAGACATCTGTCGCCTGAACCACAACGATTTGAGAACCCCTGAAGGCAGGAGCTCCTTCCGGGTTGGGAGTGCCGATATCAGAGCTATCTGTGTAAACCAAGACTGAATCCTGGCCTGCTCCCAAAAGTGACAATGGCTTGGAGATTACCATATTCTCATAATACGTTCCCGCCAAAACGTTCACCGTGCCAGAAGGAGCTACTGCATCCACCCCGTCCTGTATTATGTCAAAATGATCATATCCCCAGCCAGGAGTGTAAGAATCAAAGCCATCGTCCACCCAGACCTCAGAAGGTTGGGATATGCTAACAGTATCACGCCGGGTCACAACCTGTCCTGCTTCCGAATAGAAAATGGCATCAAAAACATAATCACCTGTAGTTGAGGGATTTTGGATGACGTTCCCGTAGGGAGACAATGATCCTGAGAGGGTCAGCAAAAGATGCCAGGTGAACTCTTGAGTTAGATTGCCATCGTCTCCGTAGCTGTATACCAGAGAATCATTGGGATATACGTTAACCGTAGCAATCGGGCCGTGTATTGAAGAGTACATCACCCAGTAATCTTGAATACCAGTGGTCTTTAGAGTGAAGAGGTGAGACGGGTCCTCCTCGGAATACCCGCTTCCCACAACAGTGTTTGCAGGAACACCTGATGGTTCCCCGAATTGAAATCCTGAAGGTATGTGAACTACTAACTTACCGTCGTCAGTTTCCCCTGCAGTTACTCCTGTTCGGATGATTGCATCGGCCACCTTGTCAGGGAGATGATTGACTACATCAATCTCAAATGCGGGATTATATTCTGAAATAGACTCAGCGGTCAGGTTAGAATAGCTTACAGCTTTTCCTGAGACACTAGCCCAGAGTTGAATTATCAAATGAGCAGCTGAGAAATCCTCTTCACCAGAGGTGTCGTAACCGCTCCACCAACCAGGTGTTTGCGGAGTTCCGTACACATGGTCACTTTCCACCAGGACTCCGCTCATATACAGATCAGCTGTTCCTCCGATACCCCCCAAATTAGGTTTGAATACAACTTTGAAATTGTAAGAGGTGTTCCAGCTTAAGGCCACCATGCTCCCTTCACCCTGATAATCTTGAATTTGAGCCCAGCTCCAATTTCCGCCAGAAGTCCATTCGTAGAAAAGCATATAGGCACCTTGATTGAACCAATCCTCGGGCTCGGTTGGGTGGTTATCCATAATGAAGTTGTATTGCCTGTCCGTCAGAAATCCAATTTCCAAATAGGAATCATGTAGCGAAATTCCAGAGATGACCCCATTGATTACCACGGTATCGTTCTGGGCGTCTATGGTCGAAGTGGTCCACTCTCCATCCCAGTATCCACCAAACCAGGTGCAGTATTTCGTGTTGGTCAGACTGTCATCGGGCAAGGAAATCATCTGGGCTGAAGCAAATGCAGATAAGAACAAATGCAAAACGATAATATTTATTAAAGCGAGCATTTTTCTAAAGTTCATTTCAGTTCCTTTCTGCTCCCTTATAGGTTTTAGATTCTGCTTCCTTAAGAAAACTGATAAAGAGCCTTGCATATCCTCCTTTCTTTTAGAAGAGTTTTGAATATCTTTGAACAAATCTTTGAGATTCTCTGAATAGTTGCCCGTTTAATAAATCTAAAGTTTTGTATGCACCACCCAACTGATCTGTGACTCAAGATTTTCATTATAGAAGCAAGATCTATGAAAACCCTAAAATATAAGAATATCCGGGGTCCGTCCGCGGCTGAATCCCTCTCTCCCCTCTTATAATACAATTATAATAGGTTCTATAGCCTATGTCAAACAGAAAATGTGAATCTCCTTAAGAAATATTCGGTGTGCTAATGGCCTGGAATAAGTTATCTGTCCTAATGTTTAGACCTAATTATTTTCATGAATTTTCTTTTGCCCACCTTCAACAGCTTATCCCCTTCAACCGGAATCTCTAAGTTCTCATCCTCCACTCTTTTGTCGTCCAGATAGACTCCGCCCTGTCGGATCAATCTTCTGGCTTGACCGGATGAGGAGCACAGCTTGGTCAAAGTTAGGAGCTTGACGATCCAGATTTTAGGCTGATCATAATCCAGTTTGAAAACAGGAATCTCCTCGGGCAGTTCCTTTTTGGAAAAGACCTTCTCAAATTCCTCCTGAGCTTTTGTCGCATCCTTTTTGCTGTGATAGAGACTGACTATCTCTGTGCCCAGTCTTTTCTTAAGGATCATAGGATTGACCTTTTTTTCATCCAGATCTTTTTTTATCTCCCTTAACTCTTTTAAAGAGAGATCAGTCAAGAGTTCAAAATAGGGATAGATTAAATCATCTGGAACAGACATAATCTTGCCAAATATCTCTGATGGTGATTCATCGATTCCAATGTAGTTACCAGTTGATTTAGCCATCCTCTGCACACCATCCACTCCTGGCAGAACCGGAAGCGTCAAGGCAATCTGGGGCTCCTGCCCGTAGACCTCCTGAATCTGGCGTCCGGCCAAAAGATTGAATTTTTGTTCTGTGGCCCCGATCTCCACGTCAGCCTTTATGGCAACTGAATCATAAGCCTGCATCAAAGGATAGAAAAGCTCGTGCAAACTTATGGGCACCTGCTGGGAGTATCTTTTGGAGAAATCATCCCGCTCCAGCATCCGGGCTAAGGTGAACCTGGAGGCCAGATGGATTATATCCAGAAAGCTCATCTTGGAGAACCATTCCCCGTTGAAATGCACCTCAGTTTTGCTTTTGTCAATTATCTTGAAAAATTGCTTCTGGTAAGTCTCAGCATTTTTCATTACCTCGTCTCTGGTGAGTTGGGGGCGGGTGCTGGATCTTTCCGAAGGATCGCCCACCATACCGGTGTAATCGCCAATAATTAAAACAATTTTGTGCCCCAATTCCTGAAACTGCTTCAGTTTTCTCAAACCCACCGTGTGCCCAAGATGAATATCAGGAGCGGTAGGGTCAAAGCCCTGCTTTATCCTTAAGGGCTTTTTGGTTTTAACGGAACGTTCCAGCTTTTGAATCAGCTCATTCTCAGGAATTATCTCAACAGTACCCCTTTTGATGACCTCCATTTGTTCTTTAACACCCAACATTCATCCTCTCCAATTTCTAAATTTGATACCAAAGATACAAAATCCTGTATTAAAAGCAAGTTTAATTTTATTGTTCTGTCAGGTCTTGTCCGCCTTGGCGGGTGTGACCTGACAGCCTTGTTACATCTGTGTCAGGTCACACTCATGAAAAAGCATGAGCAAGACCTGACACAACAGGAGGGTGGGTTTATTTTTGGCATTTTTCACAGGTTGAGACAACCTGTGTTACCTTTTTGGATAACCTAAATCTTGATTGCATTATTTGTTAATCTGAATCAGGCAAAGAATAGGAGTCACTAAGTATGATTTTACTTGACAAATCGGGTTATTTGTTTATATTAACTGTGGAAAGAGTAATATCCAACGAGCCAATTTTTATCTTCTGAAAGGAAAAACCAATGAACAAAAAACTTGTCTTAGTGATTCTGGCAGGTCTGGTTTTTCTGGTCGGTTTCAGCTTGGTTTATGCCAGGCATATAAGCAAGGAAACAAGACCTACCAAACCGCACAGCAGAACAGGCGTTCAGCCTGTTGAAACCACTCCTGTTCTCAAGCAGAGAATTCGAACCGGGACGATTCAAGAGAAGCCCAAAACGCTTGATGATTTAAAAACTGCCTTGGAGAGAGTTGGCAAGACTTATACACCTCCCGTGGAACCGACCGAGACCGAGCCTGTTGATGTGGGAGTAACCAAAATAGCCACTCCGGCAGGTATTCTGGATGAGAGATCCCTTACTGAATGTTTGATCTGGCCTCTATTCGGCCACGTGACGCCCGTGATTGGTTATTTTGATCAGTATATGAACTGCTGTGGCAGACTTGAGATTTGGATTCACCAGGATGCTCAGCTTTATCCGGGTGCCAGTCAATGCGGCTATCCTATCTATCCTTTCGAGGTCTCTGCTGTTGAATTCTGCATTTATACTCCTGATTCCTGTACACTGGAGTGTGAGTTTGCTGTAACCTGGGATTATGGATCAATCTACTGGGGGTATCCCTTTCCCTATTATGAAGTACCTGATTGGTCCAGCGGCCAGGTGAACATCGAAATTCAACGAGGAGCTAACTGGCTGCACGTAGATGTACCGGCAGAGGAGCGTCCCTGTTACCATGTCCCCTTCTTTGCCATGTTTTCCCTTCTCAATTCAGATGATTTCACCGAGGGACCCGATCCAGTGCGATGTGGACCCGATACCACCAGATATGATTTCTGGATCCAGAGCATAAAGATCGATGCTTTTCAGAGTGAGCAACGGGGTTACTACTACAATGATCTGATTGGCGGTTATTATGACCTCAAAGACATCTGGGGTAGAATCCACGCCGTGTGCGCATCCGGCTTTACCCGGGACCAGAACGAATGTGAGCTGGAGAGCTTGTGGCACCATAAAGCTGCATACTTTGACACTACTGAGGAAGGCGAGATAAATGCTTATGCTCCTGATGGGATACCAGATTTCAACCAGTACGATACTGCTTTTGCCAATGGTGGTGTTGCTTATTGCGGTCCCACTGCCCTGGCTAACTGTTTGTGGTGGTGTTTTTCCGGAGGATTTCTCTGGTACTCGATCCACAACTGGTATGAAGCCTGGGATCCTTCGGTTCCGCTGCAGATGATTCAGGAGCTGGCAGTTTGTATGAACACCGATCCAGCTTATGGAACGGATGTCTATGATCTTCAGCAGTGTATTAACGACCTGAATGATACTCCTGTATTCTCCCTGACTGAATCTACCATATTCCAACCAACCTTTGATGAAATAGAGTATCAGCTGAGGTTGTCCCAGGATGTGATCCTTTTGATTGGGTTCTGGTATTTTGATGAGGAAGCTGAGCAGTGGTACCGTTATGGAGGTCATTATGTTACGGTATCCGGAGTGAACTGGGAGTTCTTTTTGCTTTCCTTCAGTGATCCGGCATTGAATGGTGTGTGTGATTATGGCTGGTATGGTGACAGCTCTGGCTTTGGCTACTACATTCCTCACACCGAGCCATTCTGCGATCCTTTCTGTCACTATGATGCAGGCAACGTATCCCACGATTATTATCAGGTATTGCTTGAATCACCCAGCCCGGGTGGAATCCTTGCTTTGCCTCAATATGGAAATGAACCTGAGTCAATATGGATGAACTTCTTCGGTCAGAACTTCACTCCCGAGCTTGAAGCTTTCCGCTCAGTTTATTGGGAGTATTATCCCACCTGGACATATCGTGATCTTTTTGACGGAACGGTGATTCTCGGATCGAACGCTTATGATCTGGCATTTAGCCTTACCGCTGTTGAAGAGGAAATCAGGTTCTTCCCTTATCATGATCTCGAATATAATTACAGTTATTATGAGCACATGCTGATCGATACATGTTATGCTAAATACTTCCATAATGTGCCTGATAATGAACTGCCCCTGGATGTTGAGATGTTCGCCATTGGCTTGGATCCGGGAGGAGATTTTTGCCAGGGAAAGCCATGCGGAGATCTGATCCTTCAGAAGTTTGTGATCACTAACACCGGCGAGACGACAATCGATAGTCTGGAGTGGGCTCTGTTTATGGACTGGAATGTTAACCAGCCTGATCCTAACACCTCATTTGGCGGAGGAGATTCTTCTCTCAACACTAGCTGGGCATACGATTCACTTGAGGAAGGCAAAGTTGCCTTTACTACCCTGGTACCCACCAGGCAGGGTAAGATCGTTACCACCTTCCATATTGGCGATCCCAATGTCTACTTCTATCCTTTTGTTCCTGGCGGTCCCTATGATGATCTGAAAACTATTATGGAAACTTCCTACTGGTCGATTCCGGACAAGGTTCCGGTAAACACCGGCCTATCCGACTATGCTTATCTTATGAGCTCTGAGGAGTTCAGCCTGGATCCGGACAGTAGCATTCTCCAGGAATATATTATCTGGTATGACAATCATATCCCAGAGACCGATTATGCTGCCTTCAAACACAAACTCTACCAGCTATTGAGACTGGCTGGTTATTATAGAGGGGATGTGGGTGATTTTAGCTCTGGACAGGGTTCACCTGGCATGGCGGATATTACAGACATAGTATATATTGTTAATTACCTTTTCAAAGATGGACCTTCACCTCATCCTTTTATTGATCAAGGAGACGTGAACTGCGACGGAGAATGTGACATTGCTGACGTTGTTCAGTTAGCCAATTACCTTTTGAAAGGTACCGGTGCACCTCCTGCTGACAAGAATCGTTTCTTCCCCTCAGAATATCAGGAGCGCTTCACAAGAACCAGCCTCTTTGCAGATCCGCAGTGGCAGAACCTGGGACAGTGACCGAGTTTGAAGGGCGGAGACAGAACTCCGCCCTAAATTTTTATCATTCTTCTTCTGTAATTAGGCAAGCCAAACCTATAACAGGAAAGACAGATGAACAAAAAGTTTATCTTAGTGATTCTGGCTGGTCTGGTCTTGCTGGCTGAATTCACCTTTGTTTATGCTAAGCATATAAACAAAGAAGCCAAACCCAGCAAAATAGTCCCCAGAGGAGAAGTGAAGCCAAGTGAGCGCAAATCTGTTCTTAGAGAGAGAATCCGCACCGGAACGATTCAGGAGAGACCCAAAACGCTTGAGGATTTAAAAGTTGCCCTGGAGAAGATAGGTAAAACTTACACTCCTCCTCCGGAATCCATCGAGATCGAGGTTCATGAGCTCGAGGTAGACAGAATAGCTACTCCGCAAGGTCTTCTGGACGAGAGACCCCTTACCGAATGCTGGATCTGGTCTCTGCAAGGGTATGGTTACCCCTGGCCCTGGTTTTTAGGTTCTGATCCCCATCTGAACTGTGTGGGGAGTGCTGAAATCTGGTTGCTTCAAGATGCTCAGTTGCGTCCATGGGACAGCAATTGCGGATATCCCATCTATCCTTTTGCGGTCTCCGGTGTGTGGTTCATTATCATAACCCCTGCTGCTTGTACGTTGGAGTGCGAATTTGCCGTGACCTGGGACTACGGAACCCCCAACTGGGGTTATTCTTTTCCGTACCTCACGGAACCTGACTGGTCCAGTGGACCAGTTGAAATCATACTTCCTGAGCCTGGTAACTACTGGGTACATGCAGATATTCCGCAGGAGGAGCGCCCCTGCTACCACGTTCCCTTCTTTGCAATGTTCTCGCTGCTAAACACCGATGACTTCTCGGAGTCTCCTAACCCCGTACGCTGCGGACCAGATACAACCAGATATGACTTCTGGATCACGACAATATACGATATCTCAGCCAGAGAGCATTATGGTTACTACTACAATGATCTTATTGGTGGTTATTATGATCTTAATGACCTTTTAGGTGGAATCTGTGCGCTATCTGCGGGTGGGTATACACGTCACCAGAACCAATGCCAGCTCGAGAGCCTATGGCATCACAAATCTGCCCACTTTGATACTGCTGAGACAGGGGAGGTGATTGCTTATGCTCCAGATGGGATGCCTGATTTCAACCAGTACGACACTGCTTTTGCCAATGGTGGTGCTGCCTTTTGTGGACCCACTGCGTTAGCTGACTTTCTGTGGTGGTCTTTTTCTGGAGGATTCCCCTGGTATGCTATCCACAACTGGTATGAAGCCTGGGATCCTTCGGTTCCGCTGCAACTAATTCAGGAGCTGGCAGATTGCATGAACACCGATCCGGCCTATGGAACAAATGTCTATGATCTTCAGCAGTGCATCGATTTGTTGAATGATGCTTATGTATTATTCTTAATGCAAAGTGTCATATACCAACCAAGCTTCAATGATATCGAATATCAGGTCAGGTTGTCCCGCGACGTGATACTCCTGATTGGATTCTGGTATTATGATGAGGAAGCTGAGCAGTGGTACCGCTACGGAGGACATTATGTCACAGCGTCTGGTGTTAACTGGGAATTCTACCTGTTTTCCTTCAGTGATCCGGCATTGAATGCGGTGTGTGATTATGGCTGGTTTGGTGACAGCTCTGGCTTTGGCTACTTCATTCCTCACACTGAGCCATTCTGTGATCCTTTGTGTCACTATGATGCGGGCAACGTATCACACGATTACTATCAGGTATTGCTTGAATCACCCAGCCCGGGGGGAAATATTGCTTTACCTCAGTATGGAAATGAGCCTGAGTCAATCTGGACGAACTTCTTCGGTCAGAACTTTACTCCTGAATTTGAGGAATACCGTTCAGACAATCCTGAGCCGCAGTATCCCATTGTTGCTGAGATAGAGTATGCGTTTGTGGTCCGTCCGGTTTCACCATTTGTGGACGGGTACATAGCGTCTTTTAACCTGGTTATATGGCAGACCAATTACGGTAAAGAGGGGCCAGGATGTATCTATAATTGCGACTATCCTACCTTCACTTTGGATCTTGTCGATGGAACAATAATCCTTGGAACCAACCCTTACAATCTGGCGTTTGCTTATAAAGAGGATTTCAGGTTCTTACCTTACGACCGACCTGGCGACTTCCTTGATTGTCAAGACACTTATTATGAACATATGGAGATTGACACCTGCTATGCTAAATATTTTCATAATGTGCCTGATTATGAATTGCCTCTAGATGTAGAGATGTTTGCTACTGGCTTTGATCCAGTTGGATATACTTGCCCAGGAAAACCGTGCGCGGATCTAGCCCTTCAAAATTTCGTAATCACCAACACTGGCGATACCACAATCAATAATCTGGAGTGGGCTCTATTCTTGGACTGGGACGTGAATGAGTCTTCTCCCCAAAGCTGTGGAGGTGATTCAACCCTTAACACCGGCTGGGCTTTTGATCCCTCTGATCCGGACAAATGTGTGTTTCTTACCCTGGTACCTACAGATTCAGGCAAGATCGTTCCCACTTACCACTGTAGTGACAGCAACTATTTCCATTCCTCTTCCCCTGATAGTCCACACACTGCGCTGAAGTCGGTTATGGATACTCCCTTCTGGATCACACCAGAAACCCCGTCAGAGAATTATGTCTATTTAATGAGCTCCCAGAAATTCAGCCTTGATCCAGACAGCTCCGTTCTTCAGGAGTATATCATCTGGTATGACAATCAGCTTCCATCCACCGATTATGCTGCCTTCAAACACAAACTCTACCAGCTTTTGAGGCTGGTAGGGTATTATAGAGGGGATGTTGGTGACTTTAGCTCTGGACAGGGTTCACCTGGCATAGCGGATATTACAGACATAGTATATATTGTTAATTACCTTTTCAGAGATGGACCTTCACCTCATCCTTTTATTGATCAAGGAGACGTGAACTACGACGGAGAGTGCGACATTGCTGACGTTGTCCAGCTGGCCAATTACCTTTTGAAAGGCATTGGTGCGCCTCCTGTTGACAAGAATCGGGTCTTCCCTGCAGAATATCGGGAACGCTTCAAGAGAACCAGCCTCTTTGATGATCCGCAGTGGCAGAATCTGGGGCAGTAAACTCAGTTTTCCGGGAACGATATTGTTTCCCAACAGATGAAACAGATTATCTGAGAATATGGTTTTGTATTAACACAGATTAAGGCAACCTGCATTACCGAATCAGAAAATCCAGAACCTGACTTAAGTCAGGTTCTGGCAACTGGTGCTAAAAACCAACGACCCATAACCATACACCAACAGAGCAGACGCAGAGGTCTATCCCCAAATTCCAATTACTCGCTTAGACGTGTATGTTTATAATTGAGATAATTTTATTTCAGCAATTCTGTTTTCGATTCGGGGAATAGCTCCAAGGTCAATTCGCAGGCTTCCTTTAAGTCCTTTCCCAGATCTTCAAGTTTGTGGGCGTCGGAACCGATGGCCGTAACTTTTACACCGAATCCCTTTGCCAGCTCTAAAATCTCTTTTGAGGGATAGAATTCCTTTTGCCCCTGCCTTCGAGCTGATGTATTTATCTCAATCCCTACGTTATTTGATGCCAATGTCTCAAGGGCAGCTTGAATGAATTCTCTGTGCGATGAGTAGACTTCTTCACCATAAAAATCGAGCCCATATTTTCTGTAACAGTCCAGATGAGCAATACATTGAAAAAGCCCGGATGAAGCAGCCTGTGTAACGATCTTGTAGTATTCCTCACACAGCTGATACAGATTTTTTCTTTTGAAATACTCTTTCGCTTCATCAGATGAGGTTACGGCGATATGATCCAGGCAGTGAACTGCTCCCAAAAGAAAACCCAGATCGAACTGCGGCAGGTCTTTTCTTAAGGTCTCCTCAATATGAGGTGCGTAATCCACCTCCAAACCAGCAACTACCTCCAGACCGAGCTCTGAATATTTCTCATTTGCTCTTTTAATCTCATCTATGTACCGGTTAACAACATCAGGAGTAGCAGGAACTATTTGACCCTCTACCCTCATCAAAAAATCGAATTCTGCTCTTACCGGATCGGCATCATAATGGGTGGCAAAGCATATTCTTTTCAAACCCAGTTCCAGAGCTTTTTCGCAGTATTGATCAATGGTTCCAGTAGCATCCAGGGAATAATCTGGATGAACATGATAGTCTGATAGGCTATTAATCAAGGTTCCCCCTGATCCAGGGATTATTTTTTTTCTCATCACCTATAGTCGTCTCGGGACCATGGCCTGGATAGACGACCGTGTCATCCGGCTTGCTTAATATCTTATTCTTTATGGACTGCAAAAGCTGGGCGTGTGATGCTCCGGGTAAATCTGACCTCCCTATCCCCTCACAGAACAAAGTATCGCCCGTGAAAATGACTTTGTCGGTGAAAAGTGATATTCCACCTGGGGAGTGACCCGGGGTGTGCAAAACCTCAAGCTCCAAATCTCCCACCTTTATCCTGTCTCCATCATCCAAGAATTTGTCCGCTTTGGGGCAGACCAGGTTCTCGCCAGTAAAAAAGGATAGATTATAGGATGGTTCCACAAGCATATCCGCGTCCGCAGCATGAATATAAATCAAAGCATTTGTTCTTTTCTTCAGCTCAGTTAAGGCTGCGATGTGATCGGCATGGCCATGAGTCAAAATGATATATTTTATAATCAGCCCTTCTTTTTGAATCACTTTCTCTATATCCTCAAGATCACCCCCTGGATCGATCACCACAGCTTCTTTTGATTTCTCATCCCCCAGGACATAACAATTGGTTTGCAGTTCTCCCACAACAAGTTTTTTCACTAACATAAATCAGGAATCCTGTTTTACGTAATTTTTGGTACGCTTTCGATGCTCCTTCTGAATCAAAAAAGCACCGTCCAGAAGGGTGTTCACTACAAAATCGGGTTTGACAACTGAATTCCCTTTTATCTTCTCCAGCTCTTTTTTCCCGTAACCAGTTAAGACCAGGCCTCCCTTACCTCCCATGTTTTTACCCAGCATCACATCGGAGAGCTTATCCCCTATGGCCCATGAGTTTTTCAAGCTCAGATTAAGTCTTGATGCGGCTTGATTCACCATCTCCAGATTTGGCTTTCTGCAAGCACAGTTATCTTCCGGATTATGCGGACAATAATAGACACCGTCTATATCCAGATTATCTCTTTTTAGCTGGTTCACTATAAATTCATTTATTTTATCAACTATCTCTTTTGTGAGAATGCCCCTGCCTATACCGGATTGATTGGAAACGATAACCACTTTGTAACCCAGATCCTTCAGTATCTTAACCGCCTGGATTGAACCAGGTACAAATTCCACATCTTCAACCTTAGAGATGAAATTTTTATCATGTATCAAGGTCCCATCCCTATCCAAAAATACAGCTTTTTCCTGTTCCAAAAAACTGGATGCTTGTTCAGCCACCTCTTTCGGTAAAATCCTATCCATACAATATCTCTCTTTTCTATGGCACTTCCTTTTACCATGCAAACTACACGGGCTACATTTCTCATTGACTGTCATAACGACACTATTCAATCCCAACGGTGAAAAACCTAACCTGGGATGGGTTGGACCAAAAATTGCCACCACCGGAACCTTCAAAAAGGAAGCTAAATGCATCAAACCGGAATCGTTGGTCACCAGAAGATCACAGTTGTGAAGGACTCCAGCCACCTGGTTAAAGGGCAGATCAATAGAATGGATAAAGCTTAAATTCTTCTTTGACTCCCTTTTTTTGGATAGTTCCTCAGTTATCCATGATATTGCATCACCGTCATTTTTATCACCAAACAAAACCAGATCCAGCGGAAATCTCCGGGAAAGTATCTCCACAACTCTGGCGAATTTCTCCTTATCCCATCTTTTTGTGTTCCACCTTGCGCCCGGAGCCATTCCCAACAAGATTCTCTCCCCATCCCAACCATTTTCAGAGAGAAACTTCTTCGCCCACACCACATCTTTTTCCTTCAGATAAAATCTCAAAATTCTCCCTTCGGATTTTATGCCCAGCCTTTGTAAAGATTCAATATAGCAATCCAGGGTGTGTTCGGATCTGACTGGAAAAGGTTTGAAATGAACCATGAGGAATCGAGCTAACCATCTTTTATTGTACTTTGTTTTGATTTCAGCTGGAAGAAGATTTCTTATGAAAAAAGATCGCAGATTTGAATGCAGATCCAGAATTAAATCAAATTTAAGAGCTTTCAATTCCTTGATCAATCTTTTAAAGCCTTTGATCCCCTTATGATCTCCCTGAGGATCAAACTCTATTACCTGACTTATTAGGGGATGATCAAGAAGAAGGCTTTTGTATTTCTTCTTGCAGAGAAAAGAAATCTCTGACTCAGGGCATTCCCTTTTCAAAGCTTCTACCGCAGGAAGGCCAAGGATAATATCACCCATTGAGCTCAGTCGAACAATCAATATTTTTTTTATCGCCTTCATCTAAAAGGATTATTTAAGTTATATTTCTAAGCTATCTTCTTTTAAATCGAATTTTATCATCGAATTTTAGTTGGATAAATATAATAGAGACTAAAGGAATATCAAAGACAAAATCCCCACACTCAGGCAATAGTAAGCAAAGTTCTGGAATTTACCTTTTCTTAACAGATCCAGAAGAAATTTGATGGCCATATATCCAAAAGCAAAGGCAACCAAGCCTCCTATCAGGTAGAGAAAAATCTCGCCGGAGTTGGGATTTTCATCCAGGGTCTCTTTAAATTTCAAAACGGAAGCACCCAGGATGGCAGGTAGAGACAACAAAAATGAGAATTCAGCAGATTTTTTTCCTGACACTCCCCTGAAAAGGGCTGTGCTGATGGTGAAACCTGCCCTGGATATGCCTGGCAAAAGGGCAAAAGCCTGAGCCAATCCTACAAGAATTGCATCCCCGAAATTGAGTTTATCTTTCTTTGACCTGGTGAATTGGGTAAGCCACAAAAATATGCCGGTCAGGATTAACATGCTTGAGGCAACAGCGGGACTGGAAAAAGCCTTCTCCACATATTCACCAAAAGACAATCCCAGAACAGTGGCTGGCACAGTCCCAATTAATAGCAGGCTTAAAAGCTTCAGGTATTCCTCTGATTCTGAATCATCTTTTTTGAAAATCCTCTTCAAAGATTTTATCAGTTTCCAGATCTCTTTGCGGAAAATAACCACCACCGAGAAGAAGGTCCCCAGGTGAAGAAAAACCTCAAACCTGATAGATTCCAACTGGACCTTGAGAAGATGTTCGGTAAGAACCAGGTGAGCTGAGCTGGAGATGGGCAAGAACTCAGTTAGTCCCTGGACTATTCCTAAAACGATGCTTTCAAAAATATCCAATTTGCCAATTTTGTTCTCGGCTTTTCAGCTCTTAGTAAAGGAAGTTAACTCCAATGATGAAACCGAAAAATTCATCCATCTGAAGCTCCCCCACCAGAAGGGCTCTGGGGGTCAATTCGAAACTTGTCCCT
>SMTZ1_10002199_pt1 | contig 22005 bp, 18 predicted proteins | sample DeeMarSWOR136_30_FD_25667 | JGI IMG/M metagenome (IMG submission 25667) | reverse complement strand
TGTTGAGATAATACATTTGCCCCATGCACATGATCTCTATGAGCATGAGTTAGAATGATTGCATCTATTTCTTGTGGTGTAATGTGGATTGTGTCAAGTCTTTTTCGAATTTGAAGTGAGCTTAATCCCGCATCAATTAATATTTTAGCATTTCGCGATTCAATGAAAATGGAATTTCCCTTACTTCCACTGGAGAGAGAACATAATTTCATATACTCAACTTTTTTTCATAATTTTTAATTCATTTTTTTTTATAATTAATCTTCTTGATGATATGTGACAAAGTATTTATTCTATTTTCTCAACACAAGATGCTCTATTGAGAGGTTTTTCGACTTCCGGGTTTGATTAAGGGAATTTTTTGATCACATAAGGGACAGCGCTCGACTTTATATGTTACAGCTTTTACTTGAATGGGAGCAAAGACTGGAAGATCGAAATCAGTTTGTCCCTCACTCCTATCAACAATTGCACCAACACCTACAGGATAACCTTTTGAATTTTCAACAAGTTCAATAACCTCTCTAACAGATTCTCCTGTGGTGATCACGTCTTCTGCAACAAGAACTTTTTCATGAGGTTCAATCCGAAAACCTCGGCGAAGACTCATTTTACCTTTTTCATGCTCAGCAAAAATGGCTCGAACACCGAATTGCCTACCCAACTCTTGGCCAACTATGATACCACCTATAGCAGGAGAGATAACCACATCGATGTCCTCTTCTTCATAATAAAATTCCTTAATCTCAGCGCAAAACTTCTCTAAATAATGATGATGTTGAATTACCAGGGCACATTGAAAATATTGCGGACTATGTAATCCGGATGATAATAAAAAATGTCCATTTTGTAAAGCACCTGTTTCTTCAAAAATTCGAAAGGCTTCTTTCCGATCCATACTTATGCTTGTCCTTTAATAATTCAATTTAACATTTCTCAAACGATTAATTTCTGTTAAAAGATCTTTGGCAGAATTTCTTGCAACCTCAGCAAAATCTTTTTCTTTAGAAGCATATATAATACTTCGGCTGGCATTTATTAAAGTAGAACCTGCCTGGGAGTCCGTGCCATATTGTATGGCTGTGTATAAGTTGCCACCTTGGGCGCCAATCCCTGGTATGAGAAAAGGTAATCCCGGAGCTGCCTCCCTGATGCTTCCCAAATCTTCCGGATGCGTAGCACCAACTACCAGCCCGCAATTCCCATAATCCAAATCCCATTCTATGGTTTTACGAGCAACCTTCATATACAAAGGTTCGGACTCTACATTAAGATATTGAAAATCAATAGAACCTGGATTACTGGTTAAGCAAAGTATGAATATACCTTTGCCTTCAAATTCAAGAAAAGCCGATATGGAATCAAATCCCATATATGGTGAAACTGTTATTGCATCAAACTGATAACTTTGGAAGAAAAGTTCAGCATATTTTCTCGAAGTGTTCCCGATATCGCCACGCTTTGCATCAGCAATAACGATACAATTTGATGGTATGGATTCAAGTGTCTTCTCCAATAAGTACCACCCTGAAATTCCAAGAGTTTCGTAAAAAGCTATGTTAGGTTTGTAGGCAATTGCCAGGTCACTTGTAGCTTTAATAATCTCTCGATTAAAAATATTAAGTGGGTCTTTTTCTTTAAGTAAAAATTTGGGAATTTGTTCGATATCAGTATCGAGACCAACACATAATAAAGAATTCTTTTCCTTGATGAGATGAGAGAGTTTTGTTTTAAACATGTCAATTTTGTTTTATTTGAAATTAATTTAATCGATCCCTTTTTACAACCTAAAATCAAACTTGAAATTTAAATGAAATGAGAGTTCTTCATATTTGTTCTATCAACAATAACTGTAATAAGAAAACGTCATCACAATATGTTAATCTGAAAGGAGAATATATAGTAAATTCTGTTGTAAACAAATACTTGTATATTATTCTAAAAGTAGATACGGAAGGAAGTAAAAAAAAGGTTTGGATAGCTGCCAAATTCTGACAAATATCTTAAATCTAATGTATCAGTACTTGTGTAACGGAATTCTGGCTTTTTACCAATTCCCAAATAGATACCTCCAGACAGGTAAATGTTTTCGGAAATGTTATACTCAAATTGAGGGGCTAAGTAGAGAGATGGATCCGTTATGTTAAAGAAAGAAATTCCGTTTATACTAAGTAATGGAGTGATTTGATATATTATACCGGGAGCAATATAATATTTTCCAGTTAAATATACCGAACCTTCAGTATAGGCCTTTTTTGAATAATTTGTTAAATAATCAGCCGGATTTGTGGAACCTGCTCCGTTGAAGTGAAATTCAATAAATCCGTATGTTTTCTCGTTAATGCTATAATCCATTCCTGTAGAAAGTCTCCAGTAATTATCCTCTTCACGCACAGAATGATTACTAAATACATCTACGAATACATAGGCAGTTTCAAACCAGAATCCCGCCCCACCAATAGAACGGGCGATATCAAAACCCACCAAAAAATTAGTGCGAAATCCTAAAAGTAGTACCGTAAAATCAGTCATCATGGCATAAAATTTACTCCTTATATAATAGGCGCTTTTTTCAAATTCGAAATTTTCCCCGAAAATATATCCGCTATCTAATTCTCCCATAAAGCCCAGTGGAATTCTCAGACGGATAGCATCGATCCCTATCCTATCTTCAGTATCTAATTCATAAAATGCGAATGGAGCTATAATGTCCGTGGGATTTATAGCCCGAGCAGTTCCCCAAGCAATTGCCTGTCTCCCAATGAAAAAATCCATTGTGGATAATCTGATTGAAAAATAGAATCGATCAAGATTTTGAAAAATTACAAAACTGGAGACATCCTCCCCTTCTGATGGATATAGTTGTTTAGGAATATCAGTAAATCGATAACTGAGTGGATCTACAGGAAGAATAATAAGTTGTTGTTCAAACAATGCCGGATCCTGAATACGGGGAGCAAAATCATAAGCTGCTGTGGATGATATATTTGAGTTAATATGATATGACAGCTGCAGCCTTAATCTGTTGTTCACCCATCCAAGAGGAGGCTCGTTGAGAACAACCGGGGAATCTGAACTTCGGTACTTTGGCAAATCAATGGCAGCGAAATAATTCTTATAGTATCCGGATAATGAAAAAACTGACTGTGTAATGGAAATTCGAGGGATAAATAGAAGGAAATAAACGAGAAAAAATAATTTTATTTTCATGTTAGTATGAGGAAGTAAAATGGCCCAATTTACTAATTGGAATAATTCTTATGAGATTAATGAGAAATGAAGTTTTTAAAATCTATTTTATAAGTTTGAAAAAATACAAAATTGATACAAAATTTAAATTATCTAATTTTTAAATTTCTAATTCGATTCATCTTTAACAATTCTTCCGTCTTTTAAAGTTATTAATCGTTTCGCTTTCTCCATAACCAATTCATCATGTGTTGAAAAAATAAAAGTCATTCCCGTTTTATCATTGAGCACTCGCATCATATTTAAAAGGGCTAAACCTGTTTCAGAATCTAAATTTGCAGTTGGTTCGTCTGCTAATGTAAGCGATGGTTTTGATGCCATGGCTCTAGCAATTGCCACCCTTTGTTGTTCCCCGCCGGACAATTGTGGCGGCTTGCGATTCTCATATCCTTTAAGTCCAACTTGATCGAGAATTTCTAATACTCGCTCATGTCTTTCCATCTTTGATATGCCTTGTAAGAGCATTATGTATTCAATGTTCTCTTCAACTTTTAAAACAGGGATGAGATTATATGCCTGGAAAATGAATCCAATATTATCGCGTCTGAAATCAGAGAGTTCCTTACCACTCATTTCAGAAATTAATTTTCCATTTAAATAGACTTTTCCTTCTGTTGGTGTATCCAGACCCGAAATGATGTTTAAGAAAGTTGTTTTTCCAGAACCAGAAGGTCCTACTATCGCAGTAAACTCACCTTTTTCAATAGTCAAATTGATCCCCCTGACTGCAGGCACCGGTATGCCGTTATCTGAATAAGTTTTTTTTATGTTTTCAGCAACAATCACCTTATTTTGACTCATTACTTAGACCTCCTGAATTTACATACTCTTATGAAGCGCCTGCGCAGGCGACATTCTGGCAGCATAAATGGCCGGATAAATCCCTGCTATCAAAGTAAAGATGAAAACCCAGATCGGATAGATAATAAACTGAGTTAGAGTTATCTTTGGATAAAGTAACTCACGAAACGTGACACCAACGAATTCAATTCCCGTATAATCGATCCCGATACGAGACGTTATAAAAGTGATTAAAAAACCCAGAATATTCCCCAGAATGATACTTAGGACCGCCAACGATGCAGCCTCAAAGAGGATTAATCTTGATACATTGAGGGGACGGGTTCCAACCGCCCGAATGACCCCAAATTCAAACATTCTTTCATGAATCGACATGAACAGGGTGTTTATAATTCCAAGAGCTACAACTCCGAATAATATCAGTGCAGTGATTAACGTGCTGAATTGTGATAATTCAAAAACAGCTTCCAGTTGAGGAAGAAGTGTTGTCCATCCTACGGCTTCGTTGCCGTTTTGAGAGTATTTGTCCCAAAAGCTTAAGTTTTTATCTCGTCCAAACTCTGAATGGACAAATTTAATGGCTATTTCATGGGCTTCATTACCAATCCCGAGCATCTCTTGTGCTTTAGATAAACGGGCAAAGGCCATTAGACGATCCATTTCTTGAATATTAAAATAATAAATGCCAGAAATTCGAAACATTTCCTGAGACAAATCTCCTGTTTCAACTTGAGCCACTGTGACCACTACTCGGTCTCCTAAACCTACTTCTAATATTTCTGCCAGGTCTTTTCCAATCAACAAATCCCGCTCACTTTTTCCTTCAAAAAATGATCCTTCGACGATAGCTTCATCGAGTTGCGATAGATTTTTTTCGGTGGAGGGTTCAACAGCAGAAAATCGAACCGATTGGACATTAGCCGGAGATGTAATCATGCCCATGGCGAAAACGCGCAGAGTATAATTCTGGACAATTTGCTCCTGATCTAAACTCTCCTTGATTTTAGATAGATTTCGGATGGTGTCACTCACTTCTTGAGTCTGACGATAATTCTCTTGATGAATTTGACCTTCTCCGAGAAAGGAGGCGGTTGCTGATTTAATCATGTTTTGTTCCATGCCGATCCATAGGGCATCAACAAATATCAGCGATGCTAGGCCCATACCAATAGCAATACCAGCGATGATGGTCCGGCGTTTATTTCGAAACATATTTCGCCATGCCAATCTGATAAACAGTAGCATACCACCTTCTCCTTAATGTATTCTCATTGTTTTTGCTGGTTCTGTATGAGCTGCCTTTAATGCCGGGAAGAAACTGATGATTATGGCCGAAAAAATAACAGTGATTGTCGGAATTATAATACTTCTGGCATTTACTTCCGTATACATTGTTTTAAATTCCATACCTCCATATGTAAATGCCTGAGGTAAAGTAATACCATGGAATGAAAGAAGATAGTTCATTAATGTTCCGAGCACTGCTCCGATACATATACTGAATACCGAAAGAATAACAACTTCCTGAATAACCAGCCAGAATATATCAAAAGGTCGTGTTCCCACTGCTTTCAAAACACCATATTCTCTTTGTCTTTCCAGAACAGACATTAACACAGTATTCAATACTCCAATAGCAACAATGAGCATAATGACAAAAAGCATTATCCACATACCTTCTTTGTCGGCTTTCATTGCCTGATAAAAACTTTTTGCGAAAACCTGCCATGGAGATACTTCCAAATTTGAGTTTTGCATAAGTTTTTCTATCTGGTTCGTAAGTTTTTTTACATCGGACAATTTTCCTGCAATCACGGCTATTTCGTGTATTTGGTTGGGTAAAACAAGAAGTTCCTGAGCCTCCGCTAAGTGAAGATAAATCGACATCCGGTCACCAGCCTCGTTATCGCTTGTCATTATACCAACTATTTTGTAAACATCATTTGCGATGGAACCATCTGCCCCTTGAGATACGATGACAATATCATCACCAATATCGGCATTTAGTACCTTTGCCAATCCTTTGCCCAAAATTGCCTCATGTGATGCAGTGGGTAAGAAATTATTACCTTTAATGATTTTTTTGTCAAATCGGGTCGCTTTTTCTTCTCTTAAGGGATCTATACCTATAATTTGAGCTCCGGAACTGTTGTCATTTACAGACACCAATCCAGCAGAGTATAATCTTGGTGACCATGCTTCAATACTTTTTAGACTATCTAATTTCTTCCCGATTTGCTGATAGTTATTAATTGTTTTATATAGAGATGGTCTTTCTCTGTAATTTCCAAAATGGACTTGAATATGTCCTAAATCATTGCGGGTAAACATGTTGATGATGAAATTATAGGAACCATCTGCCCAACCAATAGAGAATGTTGCCAGTGCGAATCCTCCGAATATTGTTAAAGAAGTTAGAAGACTTCGACGCTTCTGACGGAAAATATTCCGAAAAGCAATTTTAAACGTTAACATAATATTTTACCATAAGTTCAATCGGTTGAATGTAAATTCCGTAAAGTAAAGATCTCCTTATCTAATGAAATTTCAAATTCTGCCTTGAGATAGCGCAACACTGTTTTATGACCTTCTTTATTTTGAGGAATTAATTCCATTACTGAGGGAATTTTACGCTTATCAAAGCTGGAGATGTTCTTGTATTCTATAATCCGCATTAGTTGATCTTTTTCATCATAATACTCCTCTGTGACCGGGATATAATCTTCCTCGCGCACTGACATGATAATGTGTTTCCATACGATTGGTAGATTCTCTCTTGGTGTACATTTGATATAAATCAGATCTTGCTTGGCATCAGAAGGATGGATGAATTCGTAATGATAATCTTCCAGCAAAGAGAACTCATTTACCAGGTCGTCATTGGTGAAATCTGAACCCATCCAAGAGCTCATCATCATGGACGGAGGAATTTTTATAACCTTATTTGTTTTGGGAAGATAATTCCACATTTCATTCCCGATTCGTAGAGTAGCAACACCTTTTTCTTTGGCGGGTTCAAGGATACGAATAAAAGTTTTATTCATGTTTTCAGTCCATATTTTCATTTTTAATGTGCGCTCCCAATGTGGTGTAACAATTTCCATCTCCATCTCTGCATAACTTGATTTACTTCGATATAATTCATCAATACTCTTGATTATCTCCCTTACATTTTGTGGATTTTGTCCATTTAACTTAATGAACAACATTACTATGAATAACTGAATGATAATAAATTGGGACAATTTCATTGTCGATACCTTCTATAATATTATTTTATAATATACATAAAGGACTTTTATCACAAGGATTGATTTTTATTTTTCCCTTATTTATACCAATAGTGAGAATTCATTCCACAATTCATAAAATAGTCACTTTAAAGTAATATTCTCTAGATTAAATCATTACCCATATAATAAAATAGTATTTGAAATAGTAAAGAAACAGAGTGATATGAATAATATTGATCTTATTTTGGATTTGATCGGGGAAATTTCTAAATAATTATTTTTATATGGCATATTGATAGAACTTGTATATAAATCATTCTAGAACTATCATTCCAGCCTTTGCGCCTGTTTGGATGAATAGACCTTGATTGCGTTATCCCTATGGGGGAATCTCATTAGTATCAATATCTTATGCAATGATGAAAGAGATACCCGGCAGTAATCGGGTGTCATAGTATACTAATATCCTTTTCGAAAATTTTAAGTTTTTCAGATTTTTCTGGTAATAAAAATGGTCAATTTTGCCATTTTCTCTGTTAATTATTTATTCAGTATCTTGATGTTATCACTGTTAACACTTTTCATTTTTTATTTGATAATCATATCTCAACATGATATTTTTTATCATTGAAATTTTGAGGATAAACATAGGAGTAATATATGAATATCGACTATTCCTTTCTGAAGGATTTGGGTATTAACAAAATTAATTATGGCACCAGCTATGGTGAATGGATTCAAAATGATACCTCCACCATTTTAAAATCCATCTCACCAATAAACGGTGAAGTTATCGCCGAAGTGTATCAGACCGAATCCGATGATTATGAGTATGTTGTTGAGAAATCCTATAAAGCATTCCTAGAATGGCGAAATATTCCTGCCCCGAAAAGGGGTGAAATTGTGCGACTCATAGGATTAGAACTACGCAAATATAAAACTGAGTTAGGTAAGCTGGTCACTCTCGAAATGGGGAAAATTCTACCTGAAGGTGAGGGGGAAGTGCAAGAAATGATCGATATTGCTGATTTTGCAGTTGGATTAAGTCGGCAATTATATGGTTTAACAATTCAAAGTGAGCGTCCAAAACATCGTATGTATGAGCAGTGGCATCCCTTGGGCCCGATCGGGGTTATAACAGCTTTTAATTTTCCTGTCGCGGTTTGGTCCTGGAACGCGCTAATTGCTGCAGTCTGTGGAGATGTGATAATCTGGAAACCCAGTAGTCATACACCACTATGTGCCATTGCTGTACAAAATATTGTAGATAGGGTTGTAAATGAATTAAAACTACCAAAAGGAATTTTTAATACAATCATTGGTCCCGGATCCACTATTGGACAAAAGTTATTAGAAGATAAAAAAGTGCCACTGATTAGTTTTACCGGTAGTATTCCAATGGGAAGGCGTGTGGCTGAATATGTGGGGAAAAGACTTGGCAGAACGATTCTTGAGCTGGGAGGCAATAATGCCATAATTATTACAGAAACTGCCGATTTAGAATTGACTTTGAGAGCGGTTTTGTTTGGGGCAGTGGGTACTGCTGGTCAGAGATGCACCACTACTCGCAGATTAATCATTCATGAGAACATTTATGGCAATTTTCTTAATAAATTATTAAATGCTTATAAACAGATACTTATCGGAAATCCATTAGATAAGGGAATACTTATGGGACCAATGGTCGATCGGGTAGCAATTGAGACGATGCAAGCTGCTCTAGAGCAGGTTAGAAAGCTGGGAGGGAAGATTTTGTATGGTGGAGATGTTATAAATGTAGAAGGATTTGAAAATGGATTTTATGTCCAACCATGTATTGCCGAAGTGAAGAATGAGTATGAGATTGTTCAACAAGAAACTTTTGCCCCGATCTTATATGTGATGAAATATAAAACAAAAGAGGAAGCTCTTTATATACATAATGATGTACCTCAGGGCCTCTCTTCATCAATTTTTTCAAATAATCTAAAAGAAGTGGAATATTTTTTGGGGCCAGAGGGTTCTGATTGTGGTATAGCCAATGTAAATATTGGTACAAGTGGTGCAGAGATCGGTGGGGCTTTTGGTGGAGAGAAAGAGACGGGAGGTGGACGGGAGTCGGGATCGGATTCCTGGAAGGCTTATATGCGTCGACAAACAAATACAATTAATTGGGGGGATGACTTGCCATTAGCGCAAGGAATAAATTTTGGTTGATAAAGATGCGTAAAAAAGGTAAAATTTTACTTTAATTCATTTTTAGGCAATTTTATTTGTTCCTTCAGTAAGGTCTTCATACCATTGGTAAAAGGGAATTTTACCTCTTAAATCATAAAGCATATTTTGTAACGCAAAAGTTTTGTTGAATTAGAAAAGACTAAACATTATACCATCCTGATGATCAGATGAATAAATTAATCAACCACTCTTTTGACTAATTCATTTAACCAGAGGTGAAACGAAAGTAACTCTTTGAAATTTTGTGTACATATGTAACACTAATGAAGTAGGAAAAATTACTCAAGAAGAATGGTTTCGCAACTGAATCTAAGTCCTGTGTAAGATAATAATTCGCGTTTCGATGGTATGAATCAAGAACATGGGAAACATTTTTAAAAAATTCGCTTAATTTTAAACAGAATTTTATCATTGGTTCTTTTCAGCTTAGACAAAGCTGAATGGTTACCTAATAAAAATCCTCAAAAGATTTAATTTTATTCATATCTTCCTCTTTAATTTAGGATTGTAATGAGATTTGCGATTGTATGTTTTATGCATTTTATCCTACTTAGTATAATGTTTCACAAAATAAATATTAGGTAAACATAATAGTCTTTACATCTCAAACAAAAATACTTAAATAACCTAACAGATTTTATTGTGAATAATTCATTTTTAAACAATTTGACAAATCCTTGCTTGTTTCTGTAATGTGAGTGGACTTAGGAATTATCTTATAGAATATAATAGAGGTTCTGTATAGTAAATAATCTTTATCTTCATAAATTTAACCAGTTACGAATTAATTGAGAAATATCATGATTATCAAACAAATTAATTGTTCTCGGATTCGAAAAGTTAATCAATATAAGTATCATTTCAATAGTGTTGACCAATTTTTGATAGAGTCAATAAAGGAACATGGTGTTTTATTTCCTTTATGGCTAGTGAAAGCGAATGGATACATTATCATCGATGGACACAGGCGATATCTTGCTGCGGTGCTGAATAATTTAGAAAAAATACCTGCCATTGTATTCCCTAAAGAGAAGCTAAATGATGCCTTCTTAGAGGCATTGCATATTAATTTTTTAAAGGGTGACCTCAGTTTAATTGAAAAATTTAAAGTATGTGAAATCGCAGAAGCACATCTTTCCAAGGATGTAGTCGAAAAAGTAATGACTTTATTTAAATTTAAACAAATCGCAGGTATTAAAAAGATGATGAAGATGGTTAAATATATCCCTCTTTGGTTTCAGGAATATCTTCACACAAATAATTTTCAATTAAAAATATTAAGAAAAATGATTCAATTTCCTTTTAATAAATATCAAAATTGGTTCATTCTTGCGGTGAGACTAAAGATTAATGGATCTAATTTAATATCAATTTTAGATAAAGTATATGATATTTTGTCTCGAGATCAGATTGAAATGGAGGAACTATGGAATCATCTACAGATTGATAGAGTGTTGGAGAAGAAAGGGACTGAACAGCAGAAGTTACTGCGAATTAAAATTAATTTAGAAGCGATACGTTATCCAATATTGCATGAAATCAATCATATCATGCATCAATATAAATTAAAGATTGAAAGAGAATTAGGAGAAGATTTCACAATATCATGGGATAATTCTCTAGAACAGCCTGGTGTGGTATTAAAAATAATTTTAAGTGATATGAATATATTTGAAGAATATTCAAAGAAACTTCAGGATGAGAAGTTGAGAGGTCAATTCAGAAAATTATTATCAACGACGGAAAAAATAGCAACTTTATCAGGTTGATTATTGAGAAAGATTTACTTAACTGTAAAAAATTAATAAATTGTCAATATTAAGAATTTTTATTTCTATTCTAAAAATTTAGGACCTCCCATAGATAATCTTAACCCTTGAAATTTTACACATCAGTTAGAGATTTTTAACTTTATTAAATAATCATTATAGAATCTTTTTTAAAGACCGAATATATTGTCAATGGAATTATAATTTGTATTGTGGTGCATCTTTGAATATTGCTTCGCTCATAAAGGGGATGAGAAGGATAAAATTTATGTATTTTAGTGCCTTGCACATGCAAAACAAATTAGTATTGTTAGTTTTTTTATTGACCGTATTTTGTGTATCAAAATTAACTCAGGCAGAGAATAAAAATTTTGTATTTGATAGAATATCATTCGAAAAGGGATTGTCACAAAGTACTATTTCATCAATTATACAAGATCATGAGGGATTTCTATGGTTAGGCACCCAAGAAGGGCTTAATAGATTTGATGGCTATAATTTTACAGTTTTTTTACATAAGGCAACAGATAAATATACACTATCTGATAATTGGATTACCACAATTCTAGAAGACAAGGAAGGTAATTTATGGATAGGAACAAATGCAGGAGGACTCAATCTTTTTGATTCTCAAAATAATCGGTTTATTAGATATAAACATGATGAGAGTGATCCCAATAGTATCGGTAGTGATCATATTCTGGCATTATTTGAGGATCAATCTGGATATATATGGATAGGTACAGAGGGAGGGGGATTAAATCGTTTTGACAAAAAGCTGAAACAATTCGATAGATACCAATTTAATACTCAAGGTCTAACAAATGAAAAGAATAACGATATTACAGCAATCTGTGAAGATATACATGGCAATTTATGGTGGGGTACAGATGGAGGAGGTGTTTATTGTATAAACTGGAAAACTGGGGGTTTTCATAATTTCCAGAATGAACTACATAATGATTCAAGTCTTAGTAACAATAAAGTGTTATCCATACTAAACGATCAGCATGGAAATATTTGGATTGGTACCAATGGTGGTGGTTTAAATAAATATTTTGTTAGAGATAGTCTTTTTATTAGATATAAATCTGATATAAATAATCCCTCCAGTATAAGTGATGATCATGTTTATGTAATTTTTGAAGATAGATCGAGTAATATATGGATTGGAACAGATAATGGCCTCAATCAATATTTGCCTGAAAGTGATAATTTTTTAATACTTCGAAGTGATCCGACTGAACCAACCAGTCTTTCTGATAATATGATTCGTTCTATCTACCAAGATAAGGGTGGTATATTGTGGGTTGGCACATACAGTGGTGGATTAAATAAGTATGATTATAAAAAAGCAGTTTTCAAGAATTATAGACAAAATCCAGCTCATCCTAATAGTTTAAGTGATAGAAATGTATGGGCAATTTGCGAGGATTACAATAAGATTTTATGGGTTGGAACAAATCATGGTTTAAACAGGCTTGATAGAGAAAATGGAGAAATTATCCAATACTTTCATGATCTGAATGATTCTAGAAGTTTAGGAAATGATCAAATCAAATGCCTGTTCGAAGATAATGAAGGAGAATTATGGATTGGAACAGAGGGTGGAGGTCTGACAAAATTTAATCAAGAGCAAAACTCTTTCCTGCATTTTACTCATCATCCTAAGGATACAGGCAGTATTAGTGAGAATAGTTTGCGTTGCATATTTGAGGATAGTAAAGGAAAATTATGGGTAGGCACCATAAATGGCTTAAATATCTTGAATAGAGAAGAAGGAAAATTTAAAAAATATTTTCACGATCCAAATGATCCTAATAGTATTAGTAATAATCATATAAGATATGTTTATGAGGATAGGCGTGGAGCTATTTGGATTGGGACCTTCAATGGATTAAATCTATATATTGAAAAAGAAGATAAATTCATATCATTTAGAAATAATCCTTCCAATCCTTTGAGTATCTCTAGTGATCGGGTGCTTTGTTTATATGAAGATTCTTCCAACAGATTCTGGTTGGGAACCCATGGTGGAGGATTAAATAAATTAGACCGAGATGAATTCTTATTTACTCATTATACAATATATGATGGTCTGCCAAATAATACCATTTATGGCATTTTAGAAGATAAACAGGGTAACCTCTGGTTAAGTACCAATCAAGGTCTTTCAAAATTTAATCCCGATGAGGAAACTTTTAAAAATTATGATAAACATGACGGTATTCAAAGTAATGAATTCAATGGGAATGCATTTTTTAAAAACAAAGCAGGGGAGATGTTTTTTGGAGGTATTAATGGACTTACCGTGTTCATACCGGATGAAGTAAAAGAAAATAGTGAAATTCCTCCTCTCGTCATTACATCATTAAAAAAATACGATGAAACTCTATATTTTCATCATAGTTCTACGGCCCATGGTGAAATTGAACTCTCTTATAAAGATGATCTTTTTTCATTTGAATTTGCCGCTTTAGACTTTACGAATCCAGAAAAAAACCAATATGCTTATAAATTAGAAGGATTTGATAAAGATTGGATTTTCTGTGGAAATCAAAGAATTGCGAGTTATACCAATCTTGATGATGGTACATATATTTTTAAAGTTAGGGGTAGCAATAATGATGGGATATGGAATACGACTGGTACGTCTATTAAAGTATTTATTTATCCACCTTTTTGGGATACGTGGTGGTTTAAATTACTGTTAATAATTTCTCTTATAGTAACGATATATATGATTATTACTTTAAGAATGAAGAGTGTAAATGCCCAGAAAAGAAGATTAGAATTAGAGGTAACCCAGAGAACACGGGAATTGAATCAAAGTAATTATGAGTTATTAAGAGCAAAAAAAGATACTGATGATATTTTGAACAATGTTGAAGAGGGTCTTTTCTTATTAAATCCAAATCTATGCTTAGCTACTGGTTATTCTCTAGCGTTAGAAAAGATGTTTGATGAGCAAGATTTAACGGATCAAAAATTTCTCAAATTATTGGAAAGAAAGATACCAAAAGAAATTGTCATAAGTGCTAAGGAATATTTAGAACTTATGTTTAAAGCAGATGTTGATGAACAAACATTAAGTGAGTTGAATCCTTTATCTGAACTTGAAATGCATTTTGCAGATGGAAAAGGTGGTTGGTCAAAATCGAAGTTTCTCTCCTTTAATTTCAAGAGGATCTTGGAGGATGAAAGAATACAAAATTTAATTGTCACTGTCTCAGATATTACGGAGCAGGTCATATTAACTAAAAAATTGCAACTTTCTGAGGAAAGAACTCAAAATCAGATGGAATGGCTAGTAAATATATTACACGTTGATCCCGCGCTACTGAATGAATTTATTGAGGGTGCAGAGAGTGAATTGAATTATGTTGATTCCTTACTAAAACAAGGAAGTGGCAATGGGAATATTCAATATATTTTAGAGGAGATTTATCGTTCAATTCATATGATAAAGGGGAGTGCCTCATTATTGGATTTAAAATTTTTCATTAACCTTACTCACAAGTTTGAAGAAGGTATTAATGAGGTAAAGAAAGTCAGTCAAATTCAAGGTAAAGATTTTATTCCACTTGTGATACATCTGAGTGAGGTAAGGCAGGGTTTAAAGGAAGTGAGGAAATTAATTGATCGTATTAGTCAATTTCATGATCATTTTAGTGATAAGCGAAATCAAGAAAATAATCTTATTATTAAGTCGATAGAGAACCTGATAATTAATTTATCAAATGATTTAGGCAAAGATGTCGAGTTTCAGTATGATGATTTTGATTTTTCCCTTCTTTCTAGTAAATATCGTTTATTAATAAAAGAGGTGTTGATTCAATTTATTCGAAATTCATTATACCATGGTATTGAAAGCCCTGAAGAAAGAATGAGCAAAGGTAAAAACCCAAGAGGGATTATTGCCGTTTCTTCAGATTTAAGAAAAAACCTTTTTACATTGCGGGTTCGTGATGATGGTCGTGCAATTCAGATTGACAAAATTCGGAAAATTGCTTCTGAAAGAGATGATTTAGACAGGGATGAAATATCAAAATGGGATGATAACAAAATTGTTGAACTTATTTTTCTTCCCGGATTCACAACTGTGGAGAAGGCTAATAATCATGCCGGGCGCGGGGTGGGTATGGACATTATTAAGAAAAAAATAGAAAAGCATGGAGGAAAGATTAAGGTATCCTGCGAAGAGGGGGAATTCTGTGAATTTATTGTTCAGATACCGATAACGAAGAGAACAAGAAAAGCCGTAGAGCAAAGAAGACAAGATGTGAAAATGTAACGTATTTCTCTTTCCAATTGGAAATGATTAAAATAGATATGAAATCAAGTTGAAGAAATTTCTTTGAAGTATTAAATAAAACTGTGAGGTGAGTATGCATGAAAAACTAAGGCTTCTAATAGTTGATGATTCCTTTACTATTTGTCAAGCAATTGAGAAGAATTTGAGTGATTTTCCGCTTGAAGTAGTTGGTACAGCAGGGGATGGAAAGTCTGCTTTAGAATTATTTCGAAATACAAATCCTGATGTAGTGACACTTGATATAACTATGCCTGAAATGGATGGAATTTTAGTTTTAGAAGAGATGATGAAAATAAATCAGGATGTAAAAATCATGGTTATAACCGCCTTAAAAGATAAGGCAACTGGTTTAAGAGCGATTCAATTAGGGGCAAAAAGTTATATGGTTAAACCTTTTACCGCGGAAAAGCTCAAAGCAGCAGTTGCTCGCATGTTAGGTTTGAATTAACAGAGGAGAAAGATTATGAATGAGACAGATCTGCATTTTTTTATTGATAGTACGATTAATTACTTTGAAGAAATTACTGGTGAACAACCTGTTACCGGTATTCCTTATTTAAAAGGAAAGGAACCAGTCGTCTTGGATTATTCAGGTATAATAGGAATTTCTGGGAAGAGAAAAGGTTGTGTTTATATTACTACAACACAGGAGATGTTAAAAAATTTAGCTCAAATTATCCTGGATAATGATGAAGCAACAGTAGAGACTATAAAGGATTTAACCGGTGAGATTGCTAATACTATCTCTGGCAATGTTCGTGAAGCGTATGGAAGTAGTTTTATGATCTCAGTTCCGGTTGTAGTTGAAGGAAAAGCAAAAGATATTCGCCTTCCTGAACAAGTACAGGCGTTTGTCATTCCAATAACTTGGAAGGATTTCCAATCTTTTCTGGTGGTATGTTTGGAATAATTATTTTAATATCAAATTTGCATTGGTGATTTATTGAGGCATTTTTTTATGAGTATTAATGATAAAAATGATCATGCCTTCTCTGCAACTAATGACCAATCAGGCAATTCTTCGGAATTACAAATGCCTCTTCTCCAGCTTGTTACAGAAAATATTCTTAACAATGCAGAGGAGGGTATTTTTTTCCTCAATAAATTCCTAGAACTGAATCGTTACTATTCTAAATCTATTGAGAGGATTTTAGGGATTACTGATTTGGAAGAGAAAAATTTTATTGATATACTTGAGAATCGTATTCCTTCACAAATTATTGAAAATACAAAAGAATTTTTAAAATTAATGTTTCAAGATGATTTAGATGAGGAGGTAATCAAGGAATTAAATCCTCTTATTGAAACAGAATTCTTCTATGAGGATGAATGGGGAATTTGGACAACTTCAAAATATCTTTCTTTTAATTTTCGGCGAGTTAAAAAATCGGATAGTATCAAGTTTCTTTTAACTACGGTTCAGGATGTATCCGAGAAAGTATTTTTAAATCAGAAATTAAAAATGACTGAGGATCGGACACAGAAACAAATGGAGTGGTTAGTAAATATATTACATGTAGAACCTGAAATGTTAAAGGAGTTTTTTGTTGGTGTTGAGCACGAACTGATTAGAATTGAAGAAGTCCTTAAAAATTCAAAAGATTCAAAAAATCATCGAGAATTAATCGAAATAATTTATCGCTCTCTTTTTATTATTAAAGGAAATGCTTCATTATTGGATTTAAGATTTTTTACAGAGAAAACAAATCTATTTATCGAAAAAGTATTGAGTCTAAAAAATCATGATGATTTAAGCGGAGCCGATTTTGTACCTATTGTGGTATCACTTGGAGACATGCGTGACACTTTAGTCGAGGTGCGTACTATTTTTAAGCGAATCAGCCATTTCCATATCCATTTCAGGATAAAAAGAAATTATGAGTGTGAATTATTAGTTAATTCATTAAAGAGTTTGATAAAGAATCTCAGCAAGCAACTTGATAAAGAAGTCGATTTTGATTATAAAGATTTTGATGTGCTTACCATTCCATATAATTATCGGCAAATGGTAAAAGATATTTTATTTCTGCTATTACGCAACACTATTTTGTATGGAATTGAAGAGATTGCTCTAAGAAAATCTATCAATAAAAATCCTCATGCAATGATAAAAATTTCTTCTTTTGTGGATAATGGATTTTTAGGTTTAAAGTTAAAACATGATGGTAGAATTGATAGAATTGAAAGAATGATCCATAAGATGATAAGTAAGAAAAATAATGATAAAGTACTGGAAAGTAGTTTTGAGGGAGTGCAGGTTACTCAGCTACTTTGTACACCTGATATTGAATTCAGTAAAGATAATGAGGCATTAGAAAACTACTCAATGGATATGGAATTGCTAAAGAGAAAACTAAAGGAAAAAGGTGGCAGATTAAAAATTACATTTACGAGTGAAGACCACTGTGAATTTACAATTTTACTGCCTTTAAGTAGAATGAAATCAGTGACTTCTAGTAATTCCCAAAATGATTAATCGCAAAGAAGTATTTAGAAAGTACAATATATGTAAATATTTTAAGTTAAGGATCTTCCTCCATCTACTTTTATAATTTCTCCATTTATAAAATCTGACCCTTCTATGAGAAATGCGACTGTGTTTGCAATATCCTTTGGATCACCAATTCGTCTCAATGGCGTACGATTTATTAAAGAAATTTCCTCTTCTTCATCATATTTTTCTGCCAATAGGACAGTACCAGGAGAAATTGCATTCACCGTAACATATGGTGCTAAAGCTTTGGCGATTCCCTTGGTAAGCGCGATAACTCCTGCTTTTGATACGCAATAGGGGATGTATGAAGGCCAAATATTTTCTGCTGCAACATCTGCAATATTAATAATTTTACCCTGTTTTTTTTTGTACATAAAATCACCGATGATTTGACAGCCGTAGAATGTTCCTATAAGATTTACATTTAAGAATTGTGTCCAATCTTTGTTTGATATTTTAAAAAATGGAGTTTTATAAAAGATTGCGGCATTATTTACTAGGATATCTATAGAATTCCATTTATGGATTACCAGATTTTTCATTCTAATCCAATCTGATTTTTTACTTATATCACCTTTTACGGCAAGGGCATCACCTCCAAAATTGTGTATTTGATTTATAATATCGTTTGCTTTTTCCTCATTAGATAAATAATGGATAGCTATTTTTGCACCTTTTTGTGCCAAGGTAAGGGCTATTTCTCGACCAACTCTTACTGAGCTTCCGGTAATAAGACATGTTTTATCTTTTAGATCCATTTGCACCTCCAACAAAAAATATCGAAATTATTTTGATTATAATTCAACTATAAATGTTGTATATTTTACAATTCAATACAGATAGTAGTATTATTTAATAATATTTGTTTATAGTTAGTATATAAAAATAAATTTGGAAAGGCAATTATTATGATTGCCAAGATGAATAATTGCATCCAGCGTCGGTTGCAAGAAGAAAATTTGTCTGAAGTATCATTAAGGGTTGCCGCACATTGGCTTGTTGAAGATGGTATATTAAAGAACTCAGCAGGCCAAGTGGGATTTCAGTTGCGGCGTTATTTTAATTATAATGATATTTTTGGATCTTTTAAAAAAGGGAATTTTTGGTATATTCGGCGAATTATTGATTACCAAGAAATATTAGGTGCTCAAGATTTAAGCAAGATTTTCGGATTAAAATCACGGACGAGTATTTATCGTAAAATAAAAGAAGAACAAATTCCTTTTAGTCGCCTGAGGAGGAAAGGGATTTATTTTACAACGTTTGATTTGATGAAATGGGCGATTAAGAAGAATTATATGAGTTTATATCAAAAGTTTCAGGCATTTCACAAGGAAAATGAATAAATAAACCAAGGAGAATAGATAAAATTTTTTGAGTAAACAGGAGGTATGACATGCGCCGTTTAATACCAATACTTTTAATTGGAATTGTGTTGATTTTATTTCTTGGATTAGTATTTTACCAACCTATAAATGTAATATCTACTTGGAATCAGCTTAGTCCGCCTGAGAATATATTGATAACAAAAGCATATTTTAATTGTGGAAATATTCTTAGTTTTAGTCCATTACCGCCTCCCGGAGTCCCCAATTTTAGTCCATTACCGCCTCCCGGAGTCCCCAATTTTAGTCCATTTTTAGTCCATTACCGCCTCCCGGAGTCCCCAATTTTAGTCCATTACCGCCTCCCGGAGTCCCCAATTTGATTTAATGTAGAATTATTAATTTAGCTTAAAATAATTTAGAAAAATAGCTTAAACGTTCTTAAGAGTATGGAATCTTTATCAAGATAATTATAAACATATTGAAATTTGAAAATTAAGATGTTTTCTGGGATATCAGATTTAAAGAAATATCTTGAATTAAGGGAATTTTGAACTTTGAACATAATAACCAACTGTTTAGGCTATATGATCCTCCTTGACCCATCTTGGCTATTTTCTGAGGAATTCTTAATAGATAAAGAATAATCTCTTTATAAATTTTATAGTTTTTAAATTATAGTAATATCTTTTGGATATACGTAAAATAGATAAGATGTTTTCTTATCGTTCGTTTTTTAATCTTGTTTGTTTCTTTTATATATTATTCCCATATAAAAACTTTCCAATGATTTTCATTATCCTCTATTCCTAAATAATTATATCCCTCTTAAAATCTCACATAGGATTTTAAATAAATTCTTTATTGTGGATTTTCATGTAGTGCTTTAGATAGCCGTTGATATGTAATGAATATAATTATGGGAAGCAATACTTCATTAGCATAATTATAAGCTTTTGCTTAAACTACTGATATGTATCACTCATCACCAAATCTGATCTTGATATAACAACATGGTCAAATGGAAAAATTAAGATTACGTCCATAATTTTGTGTAAAAAGGAATTATGATATAAAAAGTGAGTCATATCCATCCTAAATTTTATTAAGACGAATTAATAAAACAGAAAGGAGAGGATATGACTCGAAGGTACAAAAAGTTCTTTTAGATGATAAGGATTTTTTAAAAGGGCTAATCGCTGAGAATTTACAGAGTTTTTTAGACAATGAGTTTAATGAATTTATAAGTGCTGGTCCCTATGAGCGAACCAAAGAGCGCCGTGGTTATCGAAATGGCAGCTATATTCGTTCCCTGACAACTCGCGTCGGTCGCATTGAATTAGAGGTTTGCCGTGACCGTGAAGGGCGCTTTCAGAGCGAATTGTTTCGTCGGTATCAGCGAAGTGAACAGGCTTTTATGTTATCAATGATTGAGATGTATGTCCATGGTGTTTCGACCCGTAAGGTGACTCGTATTGTGCAAGAGTTATGCGGTGTTGAGGTATCCAAGAGTCAGGTCAGTGAGCTGGCCAGTGATCTGGATACGAATCTGGATCTGTGGCGTCAGCGTCGTTTGGAAAGATCCTATCCCTATTTAGTGGTTGATGCCCGCTATGAGAAGATCAGAACTGGTGCCGGTGTTGTATCCAGGGCTGTGATGATCGTCGTTGGTATCGCTGCGTGTGGTCACCGTGAGATTCTTTCCATTCAGATTGGAGACAGCGAGAATGAGGTCGATTGGGGCCTCATATTTCAGGATCTCAAAGAGAGAGGTCTCTGTGGTGTTCATTATGTGGTTTCCGATGATCATACAGGTTTAGTGAAAGCCCTGGAGCGACATTTTCAGAATGTATTATGGCAGAGATGTCAGGTTCACTTTGTACGTAATTTTACCAGCAAGCTTGGCGGAAAAGAGTCAAAAAATTACCTGTATAAGCTGCAGGATATTTTTGCAGCCCCGGACCTGGATGAGGCCCGCTCTCGTAAGGATCACCTGGTTGAAGAACTGGAAGAGATTAAGCCACAGATAGCAAGCTGGATTGATGAGGAGATAGAATCATGCTTTTCTGTGTATCATCTCCCGGAAGCACATCGCAGACGGATGAAATCGACTAATATGTTAGAACGTTTTAACGAGGAATTAAAACGCTGGAGTCGTGTGATCCGGATATTTCCAAACGAGGAATCATGTATACGTTTAATGGGCACAATGTGCATTGAACAGTCCGAAGAGTGGGAAACCGGTAGAGTTTATTTAACCATTAAGGAAGAGCAGTTCAAAGAATTAAATCGGGAATGGATATGGCATGAAGATCTCAACTTGGCTTCCGCTACGCTTCAGCCAAGTTGAGATACAAAGATGAATTTACACAAAAAATTGGACTTGACTAAAATTAAACAAATTTATTTAATTTTAGATATTTTTAAAATGTTTTAATTTCTAATAATGAATGTTTATCTTTGCCCCAAAAAATAGACATTTAATTAAGTTTATATGTTAGTTTTTTCCATCTTGTCCAAATGTTAGTTGAAATTTTATAAGAAAAGGTTAAGCAACCTCCATTACGGTTTCATTCTGATTTTGTATTTCCTGTTTTATTTT
>SMTZ1_10002924_pt1 | contig 22007 bp, 26 predicted proteins | sample DeeMarSWOR136_30_FD_25667 | JGI IMG/M metagenome (IMG submission 25667) | reverse complement strand
TTGAACCCAACGATCATCTTCCCGTTGATCTCTATCTGGGGGACGCCGTTGAACCCTGATTTCTCCATCATTTCCTTCGCTGCGTTCTGGTTCGTTGAAACATCTATGTCCTCGAATTTAACCCCTTTCGAGCGAAGGAATTCCTTCGCCATCCTGCAGTAAGGGCATGTGGGTGTTGAATAAACTTTCACCCTTTTCTTTGACTTTCCCTTTGCCATACAATCACCCTCTTTTTAACCCTGTTCATTTTGGATTTTTAAAGTTTGTATCCGGGTATTAGTAAAAATATAACACTGTTATATTTAAAGCTTTTGGTTGCCCCAATTTCCCATATTCCCCACAATTGCCGTAGTTCCTTAAGTAAATCTTATAAAGGTATGTATGGATATTAAACCTCAAGGGTGTTAGTTACGAATATTCTGGAGATAGTCATACACGGACGCGGGGGACAGGGAGCGGTGACAGCGGCCGAGTTACTCGCTGTATCCGCCTTCAAGGACGGTAAGTACACGCAGGCGTTCCCTAGGTTCGGGCCTGAAAGAAGGGGGTCTCCCGTCCAATCCTACTGCAGGATTTCGGATGAGTTCATAACCCTGAGAACGCAGGTTTATAATCCGGATAACGTAATTGTTCTGGATGATTCCCTCCCAAAGGTGATTAACATCACTAGAGGCTTGCCTAGGGAGGGGATAATACTGATAAACTCAGAAAGAAAGATGAAGTTCAATGGTTACAAGGTTTACACCGTTGATGCAAACAAGATCGCCCTCGAAATCCTCGGGAGACCCATAGTCAACACCGTGATGCTGGGGGCGTTTGCCAAGGCAACCGACCTGATTTCGCTTGAAAATCTGGTGGTATCCATAAAGGAGAGGTTCGAGGGTGAACTGAAGAAAAAGAATGTTCTTGCTGTTAAAAGGGCGTACAAGGAGACGGTGGTTTGATGGAAAGGAAGATAACGAAAGCCGGGGTAACCTCAAAGCCGACGATCGGTCTGAAGAAATCCGGGTGGAGGACGTTCAGACCGATCATCACGGAAAACTGCAAGGGATGCGGGATATGCGTGATGCACTGCCCCGAGGGATGCATAAGAATCGATAATAAGAAAGCGAAAGTGGATTATGATTACTGCAAGGGATGTCTTATATGCGCGAACGTATGCGCATTCAATGCCATAAATGGCGAGGTGGAGAAATGACAAAAAAAATATTGGAGGGGAGTCATGCAATAGCAGAAGCGGTCAAGCTCTGCGACCCAGGAGTTGTCGCCGCGTATCCCATCACGCCGCAGACCCACATAATCGAAAGATTATCGGAGATGGTGGCGGACGGGGAGTTTAAAACGAAATTCTCGCGAGCGGAGTCAGAACACTCCGCGATGTCGATATGTTTGGGTGCGCAGGCCTCCGGAATCCGTACGTTCACGGCTTCCGCCAGCCAGGGCGTCGCCTTAATGCACGAGGTTCTGTATAATGTTTCGGGAATGCGCCTGCCGGTAGTTATGGCTGTCGCGAACCGCTCGCTTGCCTCCCCTCTCAACATCTGGTGCGACTGGTCGGATACCTTCGCTGAACGCGATTCTGGATGGATGCAGTTCTACTGCGAGAGCGCACAGGAGGCGTTCGATACGATCATACAGGCATACAAGATAGCGGAGAATCCGAACGTTTCGCTTCCCGCAATGGTCTGCATAGACGGCTTCATCCTCTCGCATGTTTACGAGCCTGTCGACATCGCGGATAAGAAGCTCGTCAGGAAATTCCTGCCGGAATACAGGGGAAGGAAAATCGATTTCGATAAACCTGTAACGCAGGGGGCATGGGCCGGTCCTGATTATTTCCAGGCATTCAAAAGGGACCAGCATGAAGCGATGAGAAACGCGAAGGATGTGATAAGACGGACGAACTCCGAATTCAAGAGAATTTCCGGCAGGGGTTACGGCAGCGGGTTAATCGAGACCTACAACATGGAATCCGCTGATTACGCGATCGTAACCATGGGTTCGCTGTGCGGAACTATAAGGCATGTGATAAAGGAGAAGAACATCAGGGATATGGGTCTCGTGAAAATAAAGAGCTTCCGTCCCTTCCCCATAGGAGAAATAAAGAAAGCTCTGAACGGGGTGAAATCAATAGGCGTTCTGGAGAAGAACATCTCGCCCGGTCTTGGCGGGGCTCTCTGCTACGAAATCCGGGGTCTCACCAGGAAACGTTCTGTAAGCGCCTTCGTCGGAGGACTCGGAGGCAGGGATGTCAAGATGGAAGACATACTCAACGTATTCGACGATATCAGGGAGGAAAAGAGGGGATTAATATGGGTGTAGAATGCGGATTTTATCAGGGTTCCACGAACTGCTGCGGTTGTCCGGAGACGATTGCCGTCCGTAACATACTCGAGGTTGCGGGCAAGAAGACCGTCGTAGTTAACGCGACCTCCTGCCTGGAAATCGTAAGCTCCCAGTATCCCCACACATCCTGGGGTGTTAATTACATACACGGAGCCTTCGAGAACGCATCCGCCATAGCGAGCGGTGTTTCGCTCGCTCTTGAAAACATGGGAAAGAAAGGAAACGTTATAGCGATTGCGGGGGACGGGGGGACGCTAGATATCGGACTGCAGGCGTTATCAGGAAGCCTGGAGAGGGGTGACAAAATCTGTTTTGTCTGTTTAGATAACAACGCGTACATGAACACAGGGATACAGCGATCGAGCGCCACGCCTTTCGGGGCATGGACGACCACGAGTCCTCACGGGAGGTTCTCGATAGGCAAGGAGGAATGGAAGAAGCCTATAATGGAGATAGTTTCCTCGCACAGAACGCCCTATTCAGCAACTGCCTCCATCGGTTTCATAACTGACCTTAAAGAAAAGGTCAGGAAGGCGTTAGAAAAAGGGAATCTTCCCTCCTTCATACATGTTGAATGCCCCTGCCCGCTGGGGTGGAAATTCGATCCCTCAAAAACAGTCGAGATCGCGAAGCTAGCGGTGGAAACAGGCATGTGGATACTCTACGAAATAGATAACGGGAATTTCAGGATAACAAAACCCGTGGAGAAGAGGAAGCCAGTGAAGGAATATCTCAGAACCCAGGGCAGGTTTTCCCACCTCTTCAAATCGGGCAACGAAGGCGTGATCAAAAAAATACAGGAACAGGTTGACAGTGAATGGGGAAAACTATTAAAGCTATCCGGGCAGAAATAATTAAATTGGGGGTTTGACCATGCCTTTTAAAATAGTACACGACAGGGGAGCGTGCATTGGCTGCGGGGCATGCGCTTCCGTCTGCCCGGACAACTGGGTGATGGAAGGCGACAAGAGCAAGCCGAAAAAAACCACGGTGAACGAGATCGGATGCAACCAGGAGGCCGCGGATTCCTGCCCTGTGCACTGCATAAAGATAAAGAAAGTCTAGGAGAGAATGAAACTGGTAAGCGCGTGTCTGGTAGGGATAAACTGTATGTACGACGGCAAGAACAAACTTAATTCTAAGGTTTTCAAGAAGTTCAGGAAAGGTGAGCTAATTCCTGTGTGTCCTGAACAGCTCGGTGGGTTACCGACACCGAGGGAAATTCAGGAGATTGTGGCGGGACAAGGGGAGGATGTCCTTAAAGGGAAGGCAAAGGTAATGACAGCCAGCGGAAGGGACGTCACGAAAAATTTCATAAGAGGAGCGGAAGAGACGCTTATGATAGCCAAATCCCTTGGCATAAAGGAAGCGGTATTGAAATCGCGTTCGCCGTCGTGCGGCTGCAAACAAATCTATGACGGATCTTTTTCTGGAAAACTGAAGAGAGGAGAGGGGGTGACCGCGGCTATACTGAAGAACAACGGAGTGAAAGTGGTAACGGAGAAAGACATTTAAGATCGCAAAAACAAATTCTTTCCATGAAGGTCCTTCTGATCGGCAGCTATCTTGATTCTGTTACAAGGGAGGTCGAAAAGAAGTTCAGGGTCTCCCGACTTGAAAGGTTCGGCGCCAAGAAATCCCAAAGGGAGATCGAAAACGCCGATGTTATTGTAATAAACGCCGGCACAAAGATTGACAAAAGGTTTCTCGGGAGGGCGAAATCCCTGAAGACCCTGATAACATTCACGCACGGGTACGACCATGTGGATCTGGATGCTGTCAATGCCAGGGGGATAAAGTTTCACACAGTCCCCGGCAGCACGCCCAGCGTGGTAGAGCTTGCGTTCGGTCTGATGATAGCCGTACTCAGGAATATCCCGGGGCTTGACAGGAGGATGAGAAGGGGCGAATGGGAGAAGGGATTCGGGAGAGAACTTTTCGGAAAGACATTGGGCGTGATAGGCCTCGGCCCGATAGGAGCCAACGTGTGCAGGATAGCGAGGTCATTCGGGATGAACGTGGTTGCATGCGACCCGAACAAGTTGATGAAAGGCGAATTGAAGGTGAGCATGGTCAGCCTTGAAAGACTTCTTGAAATCTCCGACATAGTTTCGCTCCACGCCCATCTTGATGAGAAAACGGAAAAGATGATAGGGGAGAGGGAACTGAAAAGAATGAAGAAATCCGCCATCCTGATAAACACCGCGAGAGGAGGGCTTGTCGATTCCGAGGCCCTCTACAGGGCCCTGAAGTCCGGGAGTATGGCGGGAGCCGGTCTTGATGTTTTCGAGAAGGAACCGCCGGGCAAGGACAAACTCCTGGGTCTGCCGAATGTTGTTTCCACCCCGCATGCAGGAGCCGACACGTTTGAGGGGGAGGAGAGAAAAGCTGAAATGCTTATCGATATACTGAACAGGCTCTAGACGAAGAGGAGCTTGTCAGCCGCCTTCAGCCCGCTTCCGGTCAGAACAAGAACTGTTTTTTCCTTCTTTCCCATCACCCCGCCTTTTATGAATTTTTCAAGCGCGGGCATGACTATCGCAGAGGTGGGTTCCACGAATATCCCCCTGGAGGCGAGAAGCCTCAGGTCCCTGATAACCTCATCGTCCCTAACGGTCTCCAACGAACCCTTTGATTGTTTAACCGCTCTAAGTATAATTTTCCCGCGAACCGGTCTTGCCAGACATACCCCTTCTGCCATCGTCTTCTCGGTCTGCCTGAACTCCCTGACAAAATCTATCCCTTCTCTGTAGGAGTTATAAATGGGTGGGCAGGCGGATGACTGGACGCCAAGAAGCCTGGGCATTGAATCCACGATTCCCTGTTCGATGAGTTCGCTGAAACCTATGAAAAGCCCGAGATAAACCCCGCCGTTTCCGCAGGGGCAGATTATGTTGTCGGGCGAAGACCAGCCCAGCTGTTCTGCTATTTCGAAAGCGAGGGTTTTCGTTCCCTCAAGGAAGTAAGGGTTCCAGTTATGGGAAGCGTAGTAGACATTCGCTTTATTCGCTCTTTCCATCGCCGCCATCTCCGCATCCTCCCTGGTGCCGGCTATCCTGTTTAGTTTCGCCCCGTAATACTTGATCTGCGTCAGCTTTCCTCCGGACGCGTATTCAGGACAGAAAATCTCGCAGGAGATCCCCGCGTTCGCGGCGTAAGCCGCGATCGAGGCGCCCGCGTTCCCGGAGGAATCGTCCATTATCCTCTTCACCCCCAGACCCTTCAGAAAGCTCATCATCACTGACGAACCGCGGTCCTTGAATGAGCCCGTAGGGAAGAGAAAATCCAGTTTTGCGAGAACCTCGAAATCCTTTAATTTCAGGGGCAGCAGCGGGGTGAAGCCCTCATCAAAGCTGACGATGTTTTTATCTGACTCTATGGGTATCGCTTCCCTGTACCTCCAGATCGTGTGTTTTCTTTCCCTGATTCTTTCCAGGGGGAAGGAAACCTCCTTCTCGGTCATTTCGAAAACCCCTTCGCACAAACACCTGTATTCCTTCTCGTCAGCGGGATAGTCCCTCCCGCACTCAGAACAAATAAAATGAACCATATCTTTATTTTCTCGTAAAGGGAATAAAAGTTTTAAATGTATTTTTAAATCATATGGGAACTAATTTAACATATTAATGATAGAGGTTGAATATGAAGGAGAGAGTCACGCTTACCATAGACAGGGAGATTTTGGATAAAATAGACAAGATAGTGGACGGCCTGAACATCCGAAACCGTTCTCACGCGATAGAGCTCGTTCTTTCTAGGCATCTCAACTTCAAAGAGCTGAAGAAGGCACTCATACTGTGCGGCGGGGAAGGAACACGCCTACGTCCAATAACCTATGAGATCCCGAAATCCCTCGTCCCTGTACACGGAAAGCCCATAATCGAACACATATTCGATCTTCTCAAGAAATACGGCGTCACGGACGTGATCCTTTCTGTAGGTTACATGAAGGAGAAGATCCTTAAAGAGGTGGACAGCTGGTCAAGGCTCGGTCTAAACATAACAACTGTTCCGGAAAGCAAGCCCATGGGAACAGGGGGAGCGATAAGGACAGCGAAAGACAAGCTTCCCAAGACGTTCATCGTATCGAATGGAGACGAACTTAAGAAGCTTGACATAATGGATATGTACGAGACCCACAAGAAAAACAACGCCCTCGCCACCATCGCCCTGACGACCGTTGAGGACCCGAGCGCGTACGGTGTTGCGAAACTTGACGGTAACCGCATAATCGAATTCGTGGAAAAGCCGAAGAAGGAGGACGCCCCCTCCAACCTGATAAACGCCGGCTTCTACATACTCGAACACGAAGTCGTGGAGATGATCCCCAAGGGATTCTGTTCTCTCGAGAAGCAGATCTTCCCCAAGCTAGCCGAACAGGGAAGGCTGTTCGGTTTCCCCTTCTCAGGGCAATGGTTCGACACGGGGAACCTCGAGCGTTACGAACGCGCTCTGAAAAAATGGAAGGACATAAAGCCTGAATAACGGGCAGTCAAACGCCAGTAGATTGCTTTTTAGACTCAGCAAAATTTATCAATGCCATTGAATCCCGGTAGTCTCTATCAATAGATTTTATATGTTCCCCTATCCTTCCACTCACCTTTTCATAATTAACAATGTAATAATGCAATTCATTTCCCTTATCACCCACGTATCTTTTACGAGATGCTATGAAATTCATGGGCAGCCTGAGAAATTCCTTATGGATAACTTCTTCCGGTATTTTTGGATTATTTTGCTCAAGTTTCATCAAATTATGATACTCTGTAAGGCCTTCCAAAGACGATTTAATTAAATCTAATTTGTTTGTGATCTTCTTGAAATTATTGGAGCCAAGCTCATCAATTAATTCGTAACATTTATCATCCAATTCAAACAGATAATGTTTATAAAGAAAATTTATACACCCGTAGCTGCAATCTTCCGGTATCTTCATTTTTGCCTTTTTGGTATGGTTTGTCTCTGTATAATGGCTCATAAAAATAAATAAACCCTAAATTTAAAAGCGGAAAAGCACATATTTAAAAACGTTATCACAATATATAGGAATAACGGTTTGACGTGGGTGAAACTTGCGTCTTTCGACAGGCGATAGCCATGGCATTAAGATCAGCGAAGTGTTATCGGAAGCTGGAGAGACCCTATACCAGGGTCTCTTTCAAGAAGCCTAGGAGAAGTTATGTGAAGGGGGTTCCGGCCCTGAAGATACACAGGTTCGAATCCGGAGACAGCAAGAAGAAGTTCTCAAAGACCCTTTACCTGGTCGCGAAGAGGGCCGCCCAAATCCGGCACAATGCCTTGGAGGCGGCGAGGGTTCACGCAACCAAGAGCCTCGCAAAACATGCAGGTGAGGGAAACTACTTCTTCAAGGTTCTCATCTATCCCCACCATGTGCTCAGGGAAAACCCGCTCGCGACAGGGGCCGGAGCGGATCGTTTCCAGACGGGAATGAGAAAATCCTTCGGGAGACCGATAAGTTCGGCGGCGAGGGTCCGGGAGAACCAGAAAATACTGGAGGCCAGGGTTGATAACGAGAATGCGGGAAAGAAAGCTCTGAAAGTCGCCGCATCCAAGCTCCCTACTCCGTGTCTTGTTATAGATAGCGACAGGTATAGTAAAAAATAAAAGAAAGAGGTTTTGCTCCTTTATTCTTAAGATTTTACTTCATCAAGCCAAGCGCAGCCCACAGCACACCAATCAATAAGAATAACCATCCAAGGAACTCAAAGAGATACATCCCGAATGCCTCTACTCCGCCCGCAAAGGCAACAAAGAAGCTTGCATTGAATGCTATTGCCAGCAAAAAGAAAATCCCTGCAGCCGCTATGAAGTTGAATGGTCTCTCCACTTTCGTTCGTATCTTCGCGTACTCTGCAAATACTGGTGCGATCAGTACTGCCAAGGCAAACCAAACATCTGCCATGTTTACACCTAATTTAAAATATGCCCGCGACCCCCATATAAATGTTTTTATTTCGTCGATTGACGATATTATACGTAAACCTCTATGCCCGCAGCCAGGACCAAAAGCAACAATCCAAGAACAAGGATTTTTAAACTGTCCCATATTATAAGCTCTAGAACCTTCGTACACCTGCAACGCAAGATGGCGGCAGAAATCAAACCCCCTGCCAGGCCCGCGCACAGATACCCCATGATCTCCGGTATGCCGTGGGGCAGGAAAGAAAGGGAAACAACGGGTATATCGATAATTGATTTGGAAAGCTCTCCTATGTATACGCCAAGGACTGAGGCATTCCAGACTATTATGAACACCGCGCCGGCCCCGAACAGGAGGGAGAATATGAAAGCGAACATCATGACCTGAAGGTTGTTCGTGAGTATCATCATGAAACCCGAAAAACTTCCCTTGGCTATCGCGGCTCCCGTGACTGCCGAACGTATTTCGTAAATCTTGGCGAGCTGGACATGGAAGAAATCCGCAGGCAGAATGAACGCCCAGATCGCGAATGCGAACGTAACGCCTAAAAAATAGAACAGGAACATCATCATGTCCTTTTCGTGTTTCTGCCAGAAGCTTTGCTTGTAATGCTTCATTATCGCTTCCTCTTCCTTCTCCTCCTCCTTCTTTATTACGGTCGTGAGAAAGTATACAGAAGGAACGATGGTGAACACCACGGAGAAGACACCAGTCAGGTTCACCACGCCCCCTCCCGGGGCCTGTATGCTGTAGGAGAGCTGGGTGGAAAAGAGGATTCCGATGGTGGTTATCATGAGGGCCCAAACAAACGTGAGATACGGGCTCTTCTCAACTTCCTTGAATTTCAGCAAGGACTCGAGCATGCAAACACCACTCTGCGGAAACGACCTTATATTAAATTATGTGCAAACACATTAAAATAGTTGAGAACACCCGTTTGAAATTTATTTCCAGGCAAATAAATTATAATTATGTGGTCGCCTTTCAGGAAAAGGGAGAAGGGGGAAAAGCCGGTCAAAGAGGAAAGTTCAATCAAATACATCTTCGAGAAACTCAGCGAGTCAAGGATGAGAGAAGAGAAGGTGAGGTCTGTGGTGATGGGGATCGGAAACGATCTGAAGGGAGACGACGGGATAGGATGGTATGTAGTCGAGAAGCTCAGTAAGAATCTGGGCCCTAGAGAGAACATACATTTTATCAAGGTTTCTGTCCCTGAAAATCACGTCTCGGAAGTCAGGGATTTCCTTCCCGGTATCCTGATAATAATAGACTCCTCTGATTTCAAGGGCAACCCGGGAGATGTCAGGCTTATAGGCGAGGATGAGATAGCCCGGACGATCGGAGGAACGCACGCCACCCCTGTTACGCTTTTCCTGAGACTTCTGCTTGAAGACCCCGAGTCCTTCATGCCCAAGGTTGTCTTTGTCGGGGTACAGAAAAAGCGAACCGATTTCGGAATGCCCATGAGCGGGGAGGTCAAGAAAGCGGGTGACAGGATAGTGAAACTCATAGAAAGGCTTTACAGGGGAGGGATACTCGAAGAAAACATAGAGAGGGAAATAGAACTACTGACAACCAGAAACCCTCTGAAAAGGATGTCAAAAACCATTGACAGGCTCATAGAGGCAGGAAAGGGCAAAAAAGAATAAACCTGTTTTTAGAATTTCAGCCTGAATTTTTCCTTCCTGTAATCCGAGAGTTCGAATTTCTGTGTGTTGTAAACCGATTTCGGCTTTGTCGGGCATACGTCATGACATCTCCCGCAGAAGATGCATTTGCCTATGTCTATCGCCCAGGTTTTGTTATCCCTGTCTATTGTTATCGCATTGGTTGGACAGTTTATCGCACAGTTCATGCAGAAGATGCACGTTTCCCTGTTCCAGTCGATCCTGCCCCTGAACCCCTTGGGAAGGGAGACCCTCTCTTTGGGATACCTCCTGGTCGAGGGCCTTGAGAAAACCCTCTTGATCACCTCAGGCAAGAGATTCATACAAATCACCTCAGTAAAATCCTATTATAACCCTTATCAGATCAATTACCGCCAGCGGTCCTATCACGAACCAGTATATTCTGAAGGCCTGGGAGATTCGAAGTCTGGCAAATATGGTTCGGATTATTATTATCAGGGCCAGCAAGACAAGTGAATTGACAATGAAGGTAATCATGCTCTGCGCCCCCAGGAAGTAAACAGCACCGAGGGATATGAGGACCCAGAACCCGATCGCCTTTGAAAGCTCGAACATCGCTAACCTGGGTCCGCTGTACTCGGTCAGATGCCCGGAAACGATCTCCTGTTCTGCCTCAGGTATGTGGAAGGGAGGGAGGCAGAGCTTGCCAAGAACGCCCGCCACGAAGGCCAGGAAGGCAAATGGGAAATGAAGGGAGAGGAAGGGGACGATTTCGAAACCTGTCAGGAACCCTAGGGTCAGGAGGGAAACGATGAACGGGAATTCGTACGATACTATCTGCGTTATCTCCCTCACCCCTCCGACGTATCCAAACGGGTTCCCTGTCGCGAAACCAGCTACCGCGAAGAAGGCGGAATACAAAATCAGGAAATATATCACCACGAAAAGGCTTCCCTGGAAGGAGAAGAGAACGGAGCCTGCTATCGGTATGAACAGAATGACTGTCAGCAGGGAGGCGAACGAAACGATCGGGGACAGCGTCATGAGAAATCCTATCCCCTCTTTCGGACGGATGTTCTCCTTGAACATCAGCTTGACCCAGTCCATGAAGGGCTGCCAGACCGGAGGACCTATCCTGTGATGGGCGTGGGCAGCGATCTTCCTGACTATCCCCTCATATAGAAACCCAACTATGAAGGCCGCAAGGAAACCCGGGAACACCAGGGCCTGGAACAAAAATTCTAACATTTTCCCTCCCTTATCTCCTCCTTTGTCACGATCCTTTCCCTGTTGGTGTTCGTGTCCACTACCGTCATCCTGTCCGCGCAGGATATGCAGGGATCTATGGAGGCGACGATTACGGGCACATCAGGAATTTCGTACCCTCTCAATATCTCCCCGAGTATGTGAAAAGTCTGGTATGTCGGGGTTCGTATCTTCACCCTGTAGGGTTTTTCACCTGCCGATTTCAGATAGTAGATCAGTTCGCCTCTCGGGGCCTCCACCCTCGATACGGTCTCGAGACCTTCCCTTATCCTTATCACTGGAGGCACGCTGGACTTCAATTCCCCTTTGGGAAGTTTCAGCAGGCATTCCTTTACAAGCTTCACGGATTCCATGCATTCCCTGAACCTTATGATACACCTCTCAAGAACGTCTCCCCCTTCCGTGGTGAGTGTCCTGAAGTTCAGGTATTTGTAGGCGAAGTAACCGGTTTCCCTCACATCGTAGTCTATCCCCGAGGCCCGCACATTTGGACCGACCGGATTCAGCTCCTTCGCCTTACTTTTCGAAAGATAACCCACGTGTTTCGTTCTGCTCTTAACGAGCGAATCGCTCCTGAAGAGCCTTATGTAGTGCCTACACCTCTCCTCAATTCTTTCGAGATTTTCCTCGACCCTTTTCGAATGTTCTGTTTTGATATCCTGCCTCACCCCTCCGATCACGTTCATCACGAAGTGAACCCTGTTTCCGGTGAGCAGTTCCTGGAGATCCATCACGAGCTCCCTGTCCCTGAAGATGTAATGGAACAAAGTATCAAGACCCATCTCGTACGCGACCACCCCCAGGGCGAGCAGGTGGGAATGAATCCTCTCGAGCTCCCCTATCAAAACCCTTACGTATTCCGCGCGTTCAGGGACCTCAAGGCCCAAAAGGTTTTCTATCCCCTGCGAGAAACAAGACGTATGGAAGTGCCCGCATATCCCGCAGACCCTTTCCGAAAGATACATCCCCTTGGACCATGGCCTGTTCTCGAAGGATTTCTCGATTCCCTTGTGGTTGTATCCCAGCTTGATGTCCGAGCCGACAATCGTTTCCCCGTCCACCTTCAGTTTTATGTGAAGGGGTTCGAGAAGCGCGGGGTGCTGCGGACCGAAGGGAAGAACGTATTCGTGCATATAAATTATTTATTTTGAGGGTATAAGAATTTTGAATCTCAAACAATATATTTATTTAACCCCGCTGATAAATTATAATTATGAAGAGGGTTGCAGGGTTTCTGATACTACTTTTGGTGCTCGCCTTTTTTTCACAGGGTGCTTTCGCCATGAAACCGGGCGTTGAGTTAAGACCGACAGACCCTGCTGTTATCTCAAAGGGCTCTTCCTTTGTCCTGATAGTTGATCCCAAAACCTACGAAAGACCCATCCGCATAACGTGGTCCGTATACGATACAGGGAGCGAGGGGATAGGATCGTTCCCCATAATTAACGGTAAGGGGGTTTGTTACTTTTCGGATGATGACGAGAACGCAACATGCGGTCCTTCCCCCTTCACCAAGGCAGGACCCACGGAATTATACGTTTACGTTATAACCCCGGGAGACGTGGAGAACGAGACCGTGGCAATGAACATATCAAACATCCAGATACCGATGGGTGGGGTTTACAGGGAGGGGAATACGGTATACATGTATTTTTACGTAACCCAGTACGATTCCTTCACCTACAAGATCTACCATGACGACTTTTCCTTTTTCACCCAGGGAACGCCCCAATACGATGGGTCCCATGCGAGATACGCAGCCAACAAAACCCTGAACCCGGGGGTTTACTACTTCGCGTTCTACGCAGAGAAAAACGGGATATACGGAACCAACCTCGCAAGGATCGAGATACCCTCCGGGGATTATCTCACGATAAAAACCTCCAAGGGCAGCTACTGGAAGGGGGAGAATGCCAAAATAACCGGCACGACCAACTCCGGGGAGGTTTCGGGGAGGATAAACTTCCCCAACGGAACAAAGGCAAGGGAATTCGATATCAGTGTCTTGGCTGGCAACTTCTCACATGAGTTCCGGATCCCCCTGGCATGGCCTGAGGGAAAGTACAACGTGACAACATCCAAACCCTTGGCCAAATCCGTCACCTTCTCCGCCGCGGACCTTATAGAGATCACCCCGAAGAGCGTCAAAGAGAACATCAACAAATCGGATGATTTCGAAAAAACGATAACCATTAAGAATCTGGGAACGGACAGGACTAACCTTTCGATCGTTGTCACGGGCGATCTGGATGAAGGCGATGTTAGCCTGGGGAGTGAAAGCCTGGACGGGAGCGGATCAACCACCTTGAAGGTAAGCGTGTCGAATGTTCAGGTGAACCTTGCGGGCAAGATCACAGTCAAAACGGATCTAGGGATCGAGCTGGAAATTCCGGTAAGAATTTATGTTGAGGAGCCCGGGGGCGAATGCCCTGAGTGTCCACAGTGTCCGGCAGGCGTTTCCTCTCTTGAGATCACCCCCAAGGTGTGGTCTCAGAACTGCATCACAGAAGAAATGATAACCCAGACCATTGTTCTCAAAAACAATGGTGATTCCACTCTGACGCAGTTCACGTACGATGTTGATGACGTTTACAGCGACAACAGCCTCAGCGACCTGAAGGCGACGGGTGACCTGGCGGTTTCGCTTTCCGGGCTTTCGATAGGATCGGGGGAAACCAAAACAGTGGATGTAGAGATCACCCCGTACAGCAGCGGCTCTTACAAGGGCATACTCACCATAACCAGCAGCGTCGGAGACTCTTACATGTTCGTAAGCCTTGAATGCTTTGATGACATGGGCAGCGACATCTCGCTGTTAAGGAGCGAGCTTGACAACATGGGATTAGCCTCTGATTCCGATGCTTACACCAACATAGATTATCTTCTAACCAATGCACAGGATTCCTACGACGTGGGGAACTACCCAGAGGCGAAGAGCAATCTGGACAAGGCACGAGCGAAGATCCTGACAGTCCAGGATCTCGGAGGCGCTGTCCAGGGAGGGATTGATCTAACGGGTCTAACGATCCCGATAATTGTCATAATAATAGTTATCGTTGTCGGAGGTCTTCTCTACTACTTCAAGTTCCGCAGGAAAGAAGGCGGGGAATTCGAATCCGCAGGGGAAGAATTCGACGAAGAGTTCTGAACTCCTTGATCATACACTTTCCCTTTCGACAGCGATTTCTTTTTTGCCTAAACGATACACTATGGTTGCTATGACTTTGCCAGACTCCCCGTCAAAATAATCTTCTCTCGAGGGAGGGCGGTCTAGGGAATCTAACGAAAAACCGCTTGGCAAAAACCTTTCAAATCTTCTGGCTGCCCTGTACGGATTAGCCATGATAAGTTATAAGATTTTCTGCTTTAAATTACTTGCTGAAGAATCTCCTGACCGCGGGGTGCATGTCCTCCATGTGCTGCATCGCGATCTCCTCATACAGCTGGTAAACGATCATCACCGCAAGAAGGATTCCGGTCCCTGTTCCGAGCGCTCCCGTGAAGTCAGCGAAGGCCGCTAGGAAGCCGACAGCGGCTCCTCCGAGGACAGCGAGCGCGGGTATGTATCTGTTGAGCACGCGTTCGATTATTCGGATGTCCCTTCTATACCCTGGAATCTGCATGCCCGTGGACTCTATCTGGCTGGCGACGGACTTAGCGTCCATCCCTGCCGTGTTAACCCAGAATACGGAAAACACGATTGCCCCTCCTATCAGGAAGAGCGAGTACGTAATTAACCTCGCCACATCGGTCAGGGATATTGTCGTAAGCGCGGTGAGTCCTAGTGAGGAAACCCCCAGATACCAGGCTATCCCTCCAAGAACGCCAAAACCCAAAACGATTTTCAGGCCTCCGGATTTCCTGGTGAAGTAAACCAGCAAAGCCCCGATCAGGGCGAACAATCCGATAGAAATCATCATGCCCGATATCGCCTCGGTTCTCGGAACCATGAGGAAGTAGATCAATCCCCCTGTGGGGTTGCCTGCGGAATCGAACGTCCCCAGCCAGGCGTTGCCTCCCTGCTGGGAAAGGATTCTCGCGAACACCTGGACGTTCGCCAGCAGGGCCGCGATCAGAATAACCGGTATGTTGGAGGTATATAAGAATTTCAGGGGCCATCTCCTCCCGAAACCCCTTACAGTTGAGAAGGCGAGAGGGATTTCGACACGTATCGCCTGCGTGTAAACGACAAGGAAGAAGACTATTATCGTCGCTATGATCGGAAGGAAGGCGAAGAACGCTTGCAGGGGGAGTCCTTCCCCCATAGCTATGAAAGCGAAGGGGATCTGGCCTCCCGGGTAGTTGCCCGGCGTGGGCAGGGTTCCCTCCTGAGTAAGAGGGTTGAACGCTCCGACAACGATCGTTTTGGCAACGCCGGCCACGATGAACAGACCCACTCCTGATCCGAACCCCCATTTCGAAATCAGCTCGTCCATGAATATTATCAGCCAACCGCCGAGGGCGAGCTGTAAGACAACGATGGGAATGAATCCGGGATTCAGGGCAGGGATCGCCCCGAAGACCACGTAAGCCCATCCCTCGACCACACACAATATTATCGCAAGCAGTTTCTGCGTCCCCTGGAAGAGAATCCTTCCTTTATCACTTGTTAAATCCCAGGGGATTATCTTCGATCCCACCATCAATTGAAGTATGATGGAGGCCGTAACGATGGGACCAATACCGAGCGTTATGAGCGATCCGAAGGTCGAGCCGAGAAGGATTTCGAGGTACTTCAGATATTCGTATCCGGAGGGCGCAATCCCGTAGATCGTGACCTGGGACATCACGAAGTATATAAAGAGGATGATACCTGTCCATTTCAGCTTGTCCCTGAACGTCAGTCTCCTTATCGGCTCTGTTAACCCCGGCAGCCTCTTCAGCAGTCCGATATACGAATCCTCAAGACCCATAGAAAACCCTTTGTATCACTTTAAATAATAATATTTATAAACCTTGTTAAAATAAGTTTTGCCTACTCAGAATCTTCCTCAACGATCAGCGGCCCGTGATAACCGCAGGACTTGCATTGATATTGTATCCCCAGCTTAGCTCCCAACCAGAGCGTAACGTTTTTTGATTCGCACTTGGGGCATTTCTTGACCGAAGGCATGTTTTCACGCAGAGATCGCTTTCCCTCCAGCCTTCTCGATCTTTTCCTTCGCATGTTTAGAAAACGAAGTTGCCTTCACAACTAGCTTTTTCGTTATCTTTCCTGATCCCAAAACCTTATCGTACCCGTGTTCAGCCAGAACTATCTCCTTCTTGTCCTTTGCTAGGTTATCGAGGTCTCTGAGGTTTATGGACTTTACGGGTTTGGAGGTTTTAGAGATAAAACCCTTTGGTTTTCCTATGTGATCCCTTTCATACCTCAGGATGTATGATTTCCTGTGCTTCTTCGATCCTGCGTATCCCCTGCCTCCCCTGTGACCTTTGCCTCTCCATTTCTTGATCCCTCCCCTGCCTAACGTCCGGGTTCCCCTCTTTTTTTCTGTCTTGCTTTTCTTTCCCATCTACATCATCCTTTCCAGAAGTTCACTGATCTTCTCCCCCCTGTAACCCAGCGCTCCCTTGGGATACGCCTGCTTTATTCGGATGTAACCCTTCTCCGGGGGGTTCATTCTGAAAACAGGCTTGAAGCCTTCGATCTCTCTGAGGTTCTTTGCCTTTTTTATTTTAGAAAGAATAACCTTCACTTCCTTTCCTTCTATCTTTTTATCCCCTGTCTTTCTCCCCTTCTTCGCTATCAATTTCTCGAGGGTCTTCTCGCTGATTTCGCCCCAGGTAATGAAATCTTTCGCTTTCCTTATCATCCCCTCTACCGCGGAATCCTTCCTCAGAAGAACGCAGTGATTGATCCTGTTCAGGAGATTCCCTCTTGTGGATGTCATTCCGTACGTCTTTACCCACACGTCCTTCACGCCCGCGAGCCTGAGAATTTTCTTTGTCTCGCCACCCGCCACGATCCCAACACCCGTTGGCGTCGGCAGCATAACAACCTTAACAGATCCAACCTTGCCCTCTGTTTTGAAAGGGATCGAATGCGCTCCTTCGCAGTTGCATTCCCAGGAGCCGCAGCCCCTCCTTATCTTTATAACATTAAGCTTTGCCTGCTGCAGCGCTTTTTCTATCGCTGTTCTGTGCTCGTTGGAAACCGATTTTCCAATCCCAATGATCCCGTCCTCGTTGCCCACGACCACGACAGCATTCAGCTTGAATCTCCTTCCAGATTTGTGCATGCGCGCGGTCATCTTTGTCGGAGTCCTCCGCGCACCTCCTCCCTTACCAGGGGTTCCCCCTATGTAGATAAGCTCGTTCTTCAGTTCTGGAACGAGGTAATCTATGATTTCAGGCTCGAGAATTATTTCCCCCTTCATTAGCAAATCCTCCAGGCTCTTGTATTTCCCCTTAAGGACGTCGTTCCCGAGCCTGGTCTTGGGGATCCATTCCACGTGTTCCGCTTCCCTTCTGTACTCCCTTCTTCCGCGCCTTTCCTTCTCGGGTTCCTTCTTCTCCGGCTCCTTCGCCTTCTCGAGAACTTCCTCTTTCGTTTTCTTCCCCCTGGTTATCTGCCTCTCGATCTTCTTCTCAGTTTCCTTGTCCGTTGTTTTTTCCTCCTCTTCCTTCTCCTCGAGAACTTCCTTTTCCTTCTCTATCTCATCCCTGGTTTCCTCGTGCTTTTCTTTCTTTTTCTTCGTCATGGTTTCACTTGAAATAATCTTTATATTGAAATATACTTATTTATATCTTCTCCTCTTTTTAATCTTTTCCATTTTTCCCATTACCTCTTTCGCTTTCGCGTGTTTAGAATAAGCATTCACGATCCTTTCCCAACATTCCCCGAGGATCCTAAAATGTGTAGATTTCAAAGCCTCGTAGAGCAGAAAGAGATCAACGGCCTGGTCCTCTGTCTTCTCCGAGAACTTCCCCAGGCCGAAGTCCACAAGGAAAACTTCGTTCCCTTTGAGTATCATGTTCGATGTTGTCAGATCCCCGTGTATGATCCCGTTCGCATGCAAACCGGCGATCATTTCTCCTATTTTTTCGCATACTTTCGCTCGCTCCTTTTGGTCCATTTCGTTCAGAACGTCCTTCAACTTCTTCCCCTGAATGTAATCCATAACTATTCGGAAGTCTCCATTCATCCCTACGCCGGGGATGGGCAAACCTATCCCTCTTGATCTCTCCATCAGCTTGGCCTCGCCCTTCGTCCGCTGCTTTCTTATCTTCTGATCCAGTTCTGTGATCCGATATCCCTTCGATATCCTTTCCTTCACGAGCTTCCCTTTATCCAAGTAGAGGATCGCTTCAGCTCCCCTATGGATTATTTGGATTGACGCAGGTTTCACCTGCCTAGTACGTTCTTTTCCCATAAAAAAGACACGTGCCGGTGATTTAAATGCCTTGTTTTCAAAAATTATTCGATGACAGGGCTTCAGGATTTCGAAGGCGGCGGGTTCGAGGAATTCGAGATGGAGCTGGGCAGCTTCACCATGAAGAAAAGGATCCCCAAGTTCTGGGAGATCTCCTACGGGGGGAGCATACTCTGCTCTCCGGAGATAGCGGGCGGGGTGGTTTATTTCGGGTCCGCTGACGGATACGTGTACGCGATCGACGCGGAAACGGGGAAGGAGAAGTGGAGATTCCGAACTGAAGGTCTGATGTTCGAGGTGGTTTTCCGGGATGGTTTCGTGTACACCTCCTCCTATGACGGGAACGTTTACGCGATCGACGCAAAGACAGGCGAAGAGAAATGGAAGTTCCGTGCGGGCGAACCCGCATTAGGGTGCCTGGTTTCGGAAGACATGGTTTACGCCTCCTCCAAGAACGGGAACGTTTACGCAATAAACAGAAAAACAGGCGAGGAGGTATGGAGGTTCAGGGCAGGGAACTGGGTCGCAGGAGCCCTCGTCCTCCACGAGAATCTGTTGTTTATCGGCTCGTTCGACAACAACCTTTACGCGGTTGACAGGAGGACCGGGAAGGAATCCTGGCACTTTCGATCGGGCGGGTATATCTCCTTCAAACCATCTATCCACAGGGACGTGATATACTTCAGCTCTGATGACAACAACGTGTATGCGGTTGACATAAACGAAAGGAAGGAATTGTGGAGGGTCAGGACGGGGAAGAAAGGGAACTCCTCCATCCCGTTAATAGAAGGGAATGTCATCTACTACGCGGGAACCAGGGAGGGGAACGTTTACGCCCTCGACCTCGAGAGCGGGAAGATAATCTGGAGTTTCACCACGGGAACAAAAATCGCTGCCATGCGCGCCCTCGTGATCGGCAACAACCTTTACTTCTCCTGCTTTGACGGGAACCTCTACGTCCTCGACAAGAACACCGGAAAGGAGATCCGGACCTTCCGGACGTCCGGCCCCATGGCGGGGAGCTACCCCAAACTTTACGAGAGGAGGATATACTTCGGCTCCTGGGACTGCAATCTGTACTGCATGACCCCGGAGGGAAAGGAGGTCTGGCGTTTCCAGACGTCCACCACCCAGCAGTCAACGATCCCCCCTGACGAGTGGGTGGCGAGCTACAGCCAGGAAGCAGGGGAGGAGGACGAGAAAGAGGAAGATAAGTACGTAAACGTCTCCGAACAGGGGATGGATGAGAGCGAATACTCAACCAAGAGCGAGTACCAGGTCAAGACCGAGTACCAGCAGAAGATGAAGTATTGATGATGTACCCCTTGCTTCCGATATTTCTGTAGCAAGGAACGAAACCGTTCGACTTGAGCTCCTCTATAAACGTGTCATGGTAGCACATCGGAATCTCCAATGCACCGGTGGGACCGCCCCTATCCTTCCCGTTTTCATCGACCTTTCTTGCCCATACCTGGAACTTTTCCCTGTATAGTTCATGATCATCCACAAGTATTGCGTTGCAGTCTTCCTGCCCCGGGCCGCCGAAATACAAATCTACCACTCCTTCTATTTTTAATTTTTTCATGCCGGGAGGGACTCTATAAATGGTGAACATGAGAATAATATCGCAAAAAGAAATAAATTATTATATTTTCCCTAAACCCTCCGCCTTGGCACAATACCAGAATATATTTCTTTCAGGCATATTTAATAAATAAAGGTCAAGGTGATTAGCTTGCTTTTAAATCCTATCCAGTTCAAATATGCCGCACTTGCTTTGAGGCCTGATATCAGGGGTCTTGATTTCGGAGAATACACGCTAAAAAGCGGCAGGCCTTCTTCGTATTTCTGGAACGCCGGAAACCTTATGAAGACGGGCGAAGGGGCAAGTTTGAGTGCAAAGATATATGCCGAAATCGTGATGAAAAGCATTGAAAGTGATGATCCTGATTTCCTGATGGGTCCTGCAATGAAAGGGATTGCTATCGCCGCGATCACTGCGGACGAGCTGGCAGAAAGCGGAATCTACAAGAGATTCGGGTTTGACATAAAGGAGACAGAAGGTTATGAAGTAATTGAATGGCCGGACATACTGGAAGGAAGGGATGTTCATATAGAGGATGAGTTTGTCGTGGGTGAGATACCCACAAATGGAAGAGATGCGAATGATTTCGGTTCGGACGTGGGTGACAAGCTTGCAGGAAAAAAATTTGATGTTATTCTCGCACAGTCATATGGCGGTATTGTTCCTGCTGTTTTGATTGCTAAACATCTCTATGACTGGCATAACGGTAAAAACAAAAGATGTGTGTACAACAGGGTCACTGCGAAGGATTATGCGGACCTGAGAGAAAAACTTATTGTAGGGGATGTTAAAGACGGTGACATAGCAATTGTCATAAAGTCAAGAGAAGAGCCCGAAGGTCCAATAGTGGGGGACCTGAGAGAAGGCGACCGGATTTCTCTCACGGAAGACGTGATGACAACAGCAAAAACGAAAATCGACACTTGGGATAAATTATGCGACTTTAGAAGAAAACTAAGGCCAGGAGGCATATATCTTGGCTTTAACAGACAGGAGATCACGCCAGAAGGTGAAGATCCAGTTAAAGTTCTCAATGGTATAGGATTCAATGTGTACTCCGCCTTGGAAGCAAGAGATGTGATGACGACGTTCCACAGGATTCCATTGGAAGAGGGCGGAGAACCGCCTGTAAGTGATGAAGTGATGAAGAGTTTCATAGAGCACAGCGCTAAGTTCGGATCAGAACGAACTTAATGAAAATAAGGCAAAAGATAGATTATAACGCATTACCTAGTTTCTCCACAGCTCGCAGGTCTTGCAGACCCTTTGCGAGCTCGGCTCACCGCATTCCTCGCACTTAACGATCTTCACCTTTTCCCTCTTTACGATCTCCCTCACAGAAGGAAGCAAACGCTCGAACGTTTTCAGGACCGAGAACTTGGTTCCCGGGCTCTGGTTCTCGATATCGTTCAGGAAGTCTCTCGTTCGAAATCGCGGACCTTCCAGGTAGGGGCATTCGTTCTCGTGTATCTCTAAGCCCATCAGTATGGAATACAATCCGATCTCCTTCTCGGGGATCTCTCTGAACGGCTTTATCCTGGGGACGAAGAGTTCGCTTCTCACGATCGGTTCGCTGCCTCCCATCCTTGACAGGCGGACGAGATCCCCCCGTATGTAATCCATCATTATCCCCTGGATCTCATCATCCAGATTCATGCCGAACGCGATCTTTGTCGCTTTCAATTCCCTTGCCTTCCTGTTCAGCAGCCATCTTCTCGCCAGGCCGCAGTACGTGCATGCCGTCCCCTCCCAGCTATCGGTTTTCCTCCCCCTGACTTTGTTGCTCAGATCCTTTCCCAATTCCTCCCTGAAACTGAAAACGTGGTGTTCGACCCCGAGCTTCTTGCAAAGCCTTTTCGCGATCTCCA
>SMTZ1_10004292_pt1 | contig 22008 bp, 19 predicted proteins | sample DeeMarSWOR136_30_FD_25667 | JGI IMG/M metagenome (IMG submission 25667) | reverse complement strand
GGCCGTCATTGTTAATCCCGACGAGTGGTTTGAGCACGCTGGAACCCTGTACTTCGTGGTCGTACTGGCGAATCACCCATTCCTTGGAGCAGACATTCCAGGCGCCGAGTATCTTTATCAGGTCATCTTTAAGGTCGGGTGGCTGAGGAAAGTCCGGCTCAGGGTACTGCGGCGGCTCCCACACGGCCTCCCGCTCCAGTTGTGGCAACCCGTGATGTAGGAACTCCATATCAAGGTCGCCGACCAGGTTGCCGTCATAATATAGCTGGAGGCGGCGGTTATCCGTAAACTCACCGATGACGGTAATCTCCACATCCTCGCTCTGGAAAAGTGATACTAACCTGTCAATCTTATCTGGCGGGACGGCCAGCAGCATCCGCTCCTGCGATTCGGATACCCATATTTCGGTATAGGAAAGCCCCGAATATTTCAGCGGTACTTTCTCCAGGTTGACTCTTACTCCGGTTTCCTCGGCCATCTCACCTACCGCCGAGGAGAGACCGCCGCCACCGCAGTCGGTAATGCGGCAGTACAAGCCCTGGTCGCGCGCCCTCAGAATGGCATCCAGAGTCTTCTTCTCCATGATAGGATTACCAATCTGGACAGAACTCGAGGAGATATCTTCCGAATCCTTGTTCAACTCTCCCGAAGCGAAGGTAACGCCGTGGATACCGTCGCGACCGGTCCTGCCCCCCACCAGAACGACAAGGTCGCCGGGTTTTTGCTGCCCCTTCTGGCTCATACTCTTAGGCATGAGCCCAACCGTGCCGCAGTAGACGAGCGGGTTGCCCACGTAGCGTTCGTCGAAGAGAATGGCGCCATTGGACGTGGCGATGCCCATGCGGTTTCCATAGTCGGCCACTCCGGCACGCACGCCCTTGAAGATACGGCGCGGGTGCAGCACGCCCCTGGGCAGGTCGGCATGGGGCAAATCGGGTTGGCCGAAACAGAAGACATCGGTATTCATTATTGGTTTAGCGCCAAGTCCCGTGCCCAACGGGTCGCGGATAACACCGCCGATACCCGTCGCCGCCCCTCCGTAGGGCTCCACCGCCGAGGGGTGATTGTGTGTCTCCACCTTGAAACAGATGGCATAGCGCCCGTCAAAGTCGATTACCCCGGCGTTGTCCCGAAAAACGGAAAGACACCACGGTTTATTCAGTTCCTCGGTGACTCGCATGATGGTGCTTTTCATTAAATTATCGATTGTCTTGCCACCGAGCGTAATCTTGCTTTTAAAGGTCTTGTGTATACAGTGTTCCGACCACGTTTGTGCCAGAGTCTCGAGTTCAACGTCGGTCGGATTCCGGCCCAGTTTGTGGAAGTAGTCCTGAATATGCCGCATCTCCATCAAGCTCAGCCAGAACCTGTCCTGACTCAGTGTCACCATCTGCTCATCGGTCATGCTCAGCAGGTCTATGGTCTCCAAGGCCAGCTCATACGTTGCCGACGGCAGGGCGATAGCCTCACGCCGGGCGACGATATGCTGGACAACACTGTTAACCAGCAGCTTATCACAGATTGATTGAAGGGCTTCCTCCGAAAGGTCGCCCCAAAGCAGGTATTTTTTCGCCGTTCTTATCGCGTCAACGGTGGTTATGCCGAGGTCCCGGATTCCCTTCCTGACACTTTCCTCAACGGGGTCCATGACGCCGGGATTATAGGCGACCTCAACAAGATGGGCATCATCCGTGTGCGGTGTCTCCTGGAATGAATACTCTTCCACGATGGGGTCGGTCAGCAGTTCGCGGCAGATAGTCGTCAGCCCGGCTTCATCCAGTTTTCCTTCAAGAAGATAAATATCGCTTACCCTGACCCGATTTACGGCGGTGATACCAAGGTCATTTATGTCCTTTTGCAGGGCTTCCGCCCGGGGATCGGTAAATCCGTTTCTTACCGAGACCTCTACACGATACAAGACAAATTCCTTTCCAACTTTATCCGTGCTGTTTACTACAATATCGGCAGGTACTTCTTAAGCTCGTATTCCGTAACCTGGGTTCGATACCGGTCCCATTCAATCTTTTTGTTCTGAATAAAGGCATCAAAGACATGGTCGCCGAGGGCTTTGCGTACTATCTGGCTGTTCTCGGTTAACAGTATAGCCTCCAGCAGGCTGGCGGGTAGTGTGCCGATATTCCTCCTTGTCCTCTCGGCTTCACTCATTTCGTAGACATTCTCTTCAATAGGTTCAGGAACCTGGTAATTGTTCTCGATTCCCTCAAGGCCGGCGGCCAGCATCACGCTGAAAGCCAGGTAGGGATTACAGGCGGGGTCAGGAGAGCGGAACTCGATTCTGGTTGCCTTTTCACGACCGGGACGGTACTCCGGCACCCGAACGAGGTCGGAGCGGTTCCTCCGTGCCCAGGAGACATATACCGGCGCCTCATAGCCCGGCACCAGCCGCTTGTACGAGTTGACCCACTGGTTGCAGACGGAGGTTATCTCGGGGGCGTGCTTCAGTATCCCGGCAATATAGCACTTGGCCACTTTAGAAAGGTGATACTCGTCCTTGGCATCAAAAAATGCATTCCTGTCTCCCTTGAACAATGATTGATGTACGTGCATACCATTCCCGTTGATTCCGTAGACAGGCTTGGGCATAAAAGTGGCATGGACACCGTATTTCAGGGCGACCTCCTTGACCACGAGTCGGTACGTCATCACGCTATCAGCCATGGTCAGGGCGTCGGTAAATCTCATGTCAATTTCATGCTGGCTGGGAGCAACTTCGTGGTGGGAATACTCAACGCCTATGTTCATCTCCTCGAGGGTAAGCACCGTTTCTTTTCTCATGTCCGTGGCGGCATCCCGTGGGGTAAGGTCGAAGTAGCCGCCCTGATCAAGGGGCACCGTGCTTTCGGAATCCCTGAAATAGAAATATTCAAGCTCGGGTCCTATATAGAAGGTATAGCCGAGGTCGGCCGCCCGCTTGAGATTCCTCTTCAGTATGTACCGGGGATCGCCATCAAAGGGCTCGCCTCCGGGCCTCAGAATATCGCAGAACATACGAGCGACGGCCCGGTGCTCGCGGGGCCGCCAGGGAAGAAGCTGATAGGTGGTGGGGTCGGGCATGGCGACCATATCGCTTTCATCAATTCGGGCAAACCCCTCAATGGACGAGCCGTCAAAGCCCATCCCCTCTTCCATCGCCCCTTCCAGTTCTTCTATGGTGATGGCGAAGCTCTTAAGAATCCCCAGTATGTCCGTAAACCACATCCGGATAAACTTGACGTCACGTTCTCTGGCCATCCTGAGGACATCTTCTTTTAGCTCCTCACGGCTCTTCTCTGCCATTTCCTCCTCCTGTCAGTAACATTCAGTATTACCACCCTGATTATCGTTCGCGATTTTCAGGACGTCAATAGCATTTATCGGCCTGCTTTTCTATCCTGTTAATCAGGAAAGTGAGCCACCGGCTCGGGTCTTCCCTCTGAGCGAAGTCAAACCCCGCATAAGAATCATCCGTAGATTCGGCGTAATATTTGCCATCGACCGCTTTATGACGCACGAAATCAAGCATACTCTGGAAGGCCGTGCTGTCTACGGCATATGGGAACAGCGATAGAACATCCAGAACCCGCAGTATGCCGTATTTAACAGCCGGATACTGGAGGCTCATAAAGCGTCGGCCCACCCCGAAGCCATGCAGGTGCCATCCCCGGCTCCGGCTTTCCCAGTGCTGCAGCAGTAAATCGATAGCGCCCTTAAGCACGGGATTTTCCCGGTATTTATCATACTGTCCAAGCAGCATGAGGATATTCAGGTTGTCCATCGGGCACGATTCTATGTCCAGCGCGTCGAAACCGCTGTTATAGCAATGCCAGCCACTGTCAAAGTTCTGCGCGTTCAGAATTATCCTGATGTACTTCTCCAGCCGTGGGTCATCCCGATAACCCATTCTGGCAAGGGAAGAAAGCAGAATGGCCGACATGCAGTAGTAGTTGTCCTGTACGTTCGGCGGGATGACGAAAGAGCCGTCCCGCTGCTGAAAACGGAATACCTCTTCTGCTTCATTTTCCAGTTTCAAATCGTTGATGGTAAGTCCGATATCGGCCAGTAGAAAGAGATCCCAGTAAGCTTTTCCTGTCTCTGTATAATGTACGAGGCCAGTCTTTAGCGCCGGAATACCGACATTGCTGTCCTTGAGTCTGTTGATTAACTTTAAGATAGAGTTGTCCTGCAGTACCGAACGGACATCCGGTTCACTATCCAATAGCTGGAGTTCAACAGCGTAATTTATCCATGCGGGACCCTCAAGCAACCAGTCGAGGACTTCTCTATCCAAAATTCTTACCTGCATCCGGGTATCCGATGCAACTAACGGGGGTGCTCTGACATCTCTATTTTAGCGTTTTTTAGGTGGGACGTAAAGGGTTGAGTATGACTGAATAAACGTAAAAATTACGCAGGCAACGACATTTTTTAAACAGACCAAGAAAAAATTCTTGATACTTATGTTTTTCTTTGTTATCTATTCCCACCCCGCCGCCCTCGCGGCGTCCACGGATTATCACATAAATATTCCCCTTAACCACTCCAAAGGGAAGTAGCCTGCGGAGAGGGGTGCTAACCCCTCTCAATAAATAAAATCCCCCTCTCCTGCTGAAAGCCTCGTCAGGAGAGGGGGATAAAGGGGGTGAGGTAAATAAAATACTCCCGAAACTAAGCGGTAGCCCTGGCCCGTTCTTCCTGAGACATCTCCGCCAGGCGTTTGACCTCATTGACATCAAGTCCCAGACCTTCGGCAACGCGGCTGCCGTATTCAGGGTCGGCCTTGTAGAAGATAGCTGACTGGCGCAACTGAATACGCTTCTGCGCATTACACAGATGTGTGGTGATGTTGCCAATCAGGTGCTCCCGGTCCTCATCGGTCATGACGCGGCGGTAGAGCTCCCCAGCCTGGAAGAAATCATCATTGGGATGGGCATAGGGATGGCGCGCCGCCTGACCGGAAACATCAAACGGAGGCTCAGCAACATCCGGCTGAGGTTCGGGGCCGCCGAAGCTATTGGGGTAGTAGTTCGGGCTGTCGCCACCATTATCCGTGAAATTCATAAAGGCGTCACGCTGATAGTAGTTCACACTGGCAGCTTTGGGCCGGTTAATGGGCAACAGATGATAGTTGGGCCCCAGACGGTGGAGGTGGGTATCATGATAGGAGAAGAGCCTCCCCTGGAGCATTTTATCGGGCGATGCCGCAATACCGGGGACGAGATTCGCCGGTGAAAATGCCGCCTGTTCAACCTCGGCAAAGTAGTTCTGAGGGTTCTTGTTGAGCACGAGACGGCCTATGGTAAACGGAGGGAAGTCGGCATGGAACCAGACCTTGGTGATATCAAAGGGGTCGAAACGGTATTCCTTCGCCTGCTCGGGAGTCATGATCTGCATCTCCAGACGCCAGGACGGATACTCACCGCGTTCGATACTCTGAAAGAGGTCCCGCGTGGCATGGTCGGGGTCTTTTCCCTTCATTTCGGTAGCTTCATCGCGGGTGAAATTCTGAATGCCCTGCTCCGTCTTGAAGTGGTACTGCACCCAGTAGTATTCGCCCTTTGTGTTATACCACTTGAAGGTATGGCTGCTGTAGCCGTTCATGTGCCGGTAGGTCCTGGGCGTTCCGCGGTCGGAGAAGAGGATGGTTACCTGATGGATTGATTCCGGTGTCAGTGACAGGAAGTCCCAGAACATATCGGCGTCTTTGAGATTGGTGCCGGGATGGCGTTTCTGCGTGTGAATGAAATCGGGGAATTTCAGCGGGTCGCGGATGAAGAAGACCGGCGTATTATTCCCGGTCATATCATAATTACCCTCCTCGGTATAGAACTTGATGGCAAATCCGCGGGGGTCGCGCTCGGCATCCGCCGACCCCTTCTCGCCGCCGACGGTGGAGAAACGGGCAAAGACATCGGTACGTTTACCGATTTCGGAAAGGAATTTCGCCCTGGTGTATTTGGTTACGTCGGCGGTGACCTCGAAGTAGCCGTGCGCCCCCGCGCCCTTGGCATGGACGACCCGTTCCGGGATACGCTCGCGGTCGAAATGCCCGAGCTTTTCCAAAAGGTGAGTGTCCTGCATCAGCACCGGACCGGTCACACCTGCCGTTTTACTGTGCAGGTCATTATCAACGGGTGCGCCGAATCCGGTTGTATAGACTTTTTTATCCTTATTCATATGTGTTGCCTCCTTAGTCATTCACTGGTGAAATAGGGTTTATCCGCTTCTAATAATAAAACCCTGATGTATCAGCCATATCACCCCTCCTTTTACACAACAGTAATTAATACCGGAGTGATTAGCCGCTGATGAGGATACCCCTGACTTTATCAGCGTAGGCTTCACTCTCCGGGTCATCAGTCACAATCTCAATCTGGTCGGGCGATTTTACTCCCAGGCCGAGTTCCACCGCCCGGGCAATCTGGTCCTGCTCGAAGATAGGCCCCCGGCTAACTTCAGGAGTGGTGCCCAGCAGCCGCAGTATGGCCACACCGACGGCATCAATGGCAACACGGTCGTTACCGGCCAGTATCACCCCGGCCTCCACCCGCGTACCCCGGTGAGGGCCGCCGTCCACGAAGGCATCGACTCCGTCCAGCACGACAAGGTCGGGTGAATAGGCGGTATTAATCTCGGCAATCATCTGCCGCTGGTGTGGTGAACCATGCAGCTCGTTCATGTAAGGTGGGGCGTCTGCCAGACCCAGGCCGCCCGGCACCATGCCCACGGAGCATTTTAACGACAGCGTAAAGTGGCCGCCGAACTGGTGTGTCTTGAGGCAACAGGTCTGCACAATGGACTCCGCCTCGATATAGACCCGCGGGAAGTGGAAGCCGTCCTTCCAGTGGCTGTCATTGGGGTGCAGGTGGACCCATCCCTCAGGGCCAAGCTCCTGGAGGTTGACTATCTCGAAGCCTAACTCCTGAGCCATGTCGAAGATTCCCTTCTTTTCCATTACCTGTCGGGTAGTATCACCGGGACCACTCCTTTCGGCCAGCGTGATTCCGTTAGCTTCCATCTCTTTAAGAGCCAGTACAAGGGCACGCAGGGTATCATTGTGCGTGGAGCCGGGGGCGGGGTCGGCTGTATTGAAATTGGGCTTGAGGACTACCGCCTTTCCCTTTACCGAGTCTCCTCTTTCCGCAAGCAGGATGGTATAAAGGAAGACAGTAATACCAGCCCTCCCAGGAACGTAATTCTCTTCAAGAACTCTCTTCGTTCCATTATTCGTGCCTGCCTGCTATATTTACATTTCTATCCTGGAGATGTTCCTCTATATTAATGATATCAGGCAATAATTTAGTATTTCAAACAATAGGCTCTTTCTAAAATGAGCTATAGCTTTAATATATCTAACCTTACCCCCTTTGTCCCCCTCTCCAACCAGATACATTGAACTAGCCCGCTAGATATTCTGGTCGGAGAGGGGGAGAATTTTATGAGAGGGGCTGGCGCCCCTCTCCGCTGGCTACTCCCCGCTCGGGGATGGTGGGGTATACCTATGGGATAAGCCGCAGATGGTACTGGGCGGTAGGGTGGGAATAGATAAGATAAATAAATAACGGCCTGCTATTCTCTCCGGCCAACCATCTTCCTATTTTTACTCCTGACTGATATACTGGGTTTAAAACTAGCCTGCTTAATCTTTGTTAAGGAAAACAACTAATTGAACAATAATGAACAGGCACCCCTTACCACAAAACCCAGATTTTTCTACGGCTGGTACCTGGTCGCCGCATCCTGGGTTATGCTCTTTCTAATGAACGCCGTCGCGATTGGCATATTCTTCAAGCCCATACTTGAGGAATTCAAGTTGGACAGGGCTACCCTCTCCTCGGTGCAGATGGTCGCCATGTTAGTTTTCGCAGCCGTGTCACCTTTCCTCGGACGACTGATAGACCGATTCGGACCCAGGGTAATGCTATTCGTCTGCGTCGCTACTCAGACCATTTCCAGCGCTGTCACCGGCCTGGCTACCGGCCTCTGGCACCTGTATATCGGCAGATTTCTTTTCGAAATCAGGTCTCTACACAGTACGCAGGTGCTGATAAACCGCTGGTTCGTTAAGAAAAGAGGCACGGCGCTGGGCATTGTCGCTACCGGCATGCCCATAGGAGCGCTGGCTCTCTCGCCGCTCTCCCAGTACCTGATACTCACCTGGGGCTGGCGGACAACCATGCTATTCTGGGCAGGAGTTATCTTCGTAGTACTGTTCCTCCTGACCCTGCCGATACGGAATAACCCTGAAGACAAGGGGTATGGTCCCGACGGTGAACCCATGTCCCCGCTTTCTCCTACTGACCGGTCACAGAAACCAGAAGCCGATATCGGGCTATCAGGATCTGCCGCTACATCGGGCAGCAGTCTGGTCGGAGCTATCAGGGCTGGTTCCTTCTGGCTGCTTTCGGCATCCCACCTGATCTGCGGTATTGGCTGTGGCTTCATGATGACCCATGTCGTCATCTTCGCCACTGATGTCGGTTATTCCGCGATGATTGGCGCCAGCTTCCTGAGTGTCTGGGGAGCTGTGAACCTTGTCGGTGTACTACTTACCGGCAACATGTCCGACCGCTATGCCAGAAACAGGGTCCTTGCATTAACCCACTTTATCCGGAGCCTGTCCTTTTTCATCGTCGTCGTTTTCATTCTCCTCGATGGCGGCTCGCTATGGCTTCTCTACATAGCTATGGCTCTATTTGGCTTCGGCTGGTTTACCACGGCGCCACTTGCTTCCGGACTGGTTGCCGACCTTTTCGGTAATATCCGGATGGGTACAATTATGGGGCTGGTGCTATCCTGCCACATAATCGGAATGGCGCTGGGCGCTTACGCTGGAGGCATCACCTTCGAGATAACCGGCAGCTATTATCTGATTTTTCTCACTCAGGGCATACTCGAGTTCCTGGCCGCTGGCTTCGCCTTTTTCATAAAACGGCAGAATGTACGTTGAACAGTACTATTTTCCCTTCGCAAGCTATTGCAATATGGATTTTTTAATTATATAATATAGTCCAGTGGTTTTCAGTCTAGGTTATCACATATGCAGTTAAATTACTTTATCCCGACCCGGAAACGGATGACCTTAGCTCTAACCAACTATTGAGGAAAGGAGGTCATCCGTTGAGTTTCGAGGACAAGACACTTCAATGCTCCGATTGTGGTACTACCTTTACTTTCAGCGCTGAGGAACAAGAGTTCTTCCAGGCCAAAGGTTATACCAATGAGCCCAAGCGATGCCCGGCTTGCCGACAGGCAAGAAAGGCTGAGCGCTATGGTTCCAGCGGTGGCTACGGTTACCGACCACGCCAGATGTTCCCCGCAGTTTGTGCCGAATGTGGTAAGGACACCGAAGTACCGTTTGAGCCCCGCGAAGGCAGACCGGTATATTGCAGCGAGTGCTACTACAAAATTAAATCAAACCGGTAATACCAATTCTACGTTAGTGAAGTAAATTCCGTCTGGGAATAGCATCAAGATACCGGCTTGAGCCGGGCACATATTCGCCCGGTCTGTAAGCATATTCAGTCTCTGTGAGAGATCAGCCGTTGTAGAGGTATAGAGGATCTTTATCGGTGATGACTCTATGCTGGCTTTCCAGGGCATCCCTTATATACCTAGGCAAGGAGAACATGCCCTGGTGAGTCACCCCATCGTATAACTTCAGCCCCGTCAGCGACCTGGCCACGATTCTATTGTCCACCTCGCCGGGAGACAAAAGAGCCGGGTCATATTTAAACGAAGCGATACAGAAACCCCACGGACCGCCGAAACAGGGCATATCTATCTTGTACGGTGTCACTACAGGAAAAACGCTTTTCAGCGTGTTATTTACAGCGGTAAAGTTCAGCAGCTCGTTCAGCGATGCCGAGCCAGCCTGAACAGCAATCATCCCCATATCTGTCAGACGGTCACGGATTATCCGGTAAAATTCGCTGGTATAGAGCAGATAGGCCGGACCTTCCTCAATAGGGTCGGGCAAATCTATTATGATTATATCAAACCTGTCATTCGACTTCGCCAGGTAGTCCCTGGCATCAACGTGGTATAATTCGGTTCTAGTATCTTCAAAAGCACCGCAACTGTGGTTGGGCAGGTATTTCCTGCTGAGGTCAATCACCTCTTCATCAATATCCACCATCACCGCCCTTTTTACTGTTTTATGTGATAAGACCTCCCTAAGGGTCGCTCCCTCGCCACCCCCAGCGATAAATACGGTCTCCGGTCCGGGATGGGTAATCATCGCCGGATGCACCAGAGCCTCATGATAGATAAACTCATCCGCCTCGCTGGACTGTATCTTACCGTCCAGTACCAGGCACGTTCCGAAGGTGCTGCTCCGTAAAATCCGGGCAGATTGATACTTCGTCTGCCCGCTGTACAGTACCTCTTCGATGCGGTGCAGCTGTAAGAAGTTCTCGTTTATGCTATCGATTAGCCATTTATCAGGGTCAATGTCCATACCGTTATCCGCGTCCTACACGGTTACCAGAAGCCCTCTCTGTATCTCCGTCAGAGAGTGGTTTTTAGCCCCGAGCTTCTCTATCAATGCCTCGGCTGCCTTTTCCGGAACGACGGTAGTGCCACAGGTGAAGATATCGACAGCGGCATACCCGTATTCCGGCCAGGTATGAATGGATAGGTGAGACTCGGCAATGACCACCACGCCACTCACCCCATGTGGACTGAAGCGGTGAAAGGAATCGCCGAGTACCACGGCGCCGCAGTCTATAGCCGCCGCAATCATGGCATCTCTGAGAAAGCCCAGGTCATTCAAAACCTCCTTATCGCAGTCCTGCAGCTCAATAAGTAAATGTCTTCCTAGTGCATTCAATCACCTGCCCCCCTTTTTAGATTTTTTTAAGTTCCTGGCTGGCAAACCACGCCAGGTTATTAAAAGCGACAAGCAGAATTGTATAACAAACGGCCTGTTTTTATCAATAGTCGACCAAATAAAAAGTCCCAGAGTAATATAACCACCCCAGGAACCCCCCTCACTTCCCCGTTGTTAAGGAGCAAGGAGTCTCGGCATGTTTCGGATGATAACTAATCTAAATTGTCTTTAGCGCACCTTTCCCGCCAGCTAAAACCGTACCGGCTATACTATCGCTTTCAGGTCCAGATTCTGTTTTATAATATCGGTTATTTTTGTCAGCTTCTGCTCCTGATTTAATCTGGTTTTACCCAGAGCATCTTCAATACTCGCCACAATATCGTCGGTGGCTGATTCGGTGGAAATAATCGGAATGCCCCGGTTCTCCGCCTTCTCCATGACGTTATAGAACGGCGGCTCGCTGCTGCCGCTGAGTACAAGACCCCTCGTCGATGTCTCCAGCGCCGCCAGTTGCATATCGGGACGGTCCTGCCTGACCACGGCGGCTTTATTGCTCTTACGACCGAAGTAGTCCAGACCGGAATCAACCACCATCGCTCCCAGCATATAGTTTTCCACAAGCTCAGCCGACTTCTCGGCGTTGTTCAATATCTTACCCTGAATGCTTTCAGTCAGCTCACCTATCGTGATGGCGAACAGTACTCTACTCTCAGGGATAGCACCCAGAAAGCTAATCCCGGCAGATCCAAACTTGGCCGAGGCTTCATCCTGCACACGCTTCAGTTGACTCTCCGGTACCTTGTTCAGGATAACACCCAGCAGGTTCTCCCCGAACCCTTTATAGCTATTAATATAACTGGAGGACTGCCTGGAGTAGTCTTCCACAGCCAGGACTTTAGCCTTCATCTCTCTGGCAGCCCCGTAAGTTGCCTGGCTCATGGAATCATTGGCATCCGGCCCGACCATACCCTCCACAAGGACAACATCCCTACCCTTTATCAAATCTGGCGCGTTGACAGCATCGGATAGTTCCAGCAACTGCTTCATGAAGGCAATATCACCATCGGGGCCACTTTTCTCAGCGGCTGACGGCTTCAGATAGCCTACTTTCTTGCCCTCGGTTAATAAATATTTAGCCAGACCGGCGCAGATGGCGGTCTTGCCCGCAGCTTCTTCCGCAGAGACTACATATAAAACGCCCAAGCTTCACCCCCGGCTATATTTCTCAAAATCGGGACAAACCAATATATTATAATCCTTTAGTTTTGATTCGTAAAGGGGGAGGTTGTGGAGGTGATTAAGCTCATTATATTTTTTCTTAGCCACCCATTGACAAATTATTGTTTAGCTGCTAAACTATATAATCATGAGTGATGTCAATGCAGAGTTTGAACAGATAATGCAAAAATTTGACGAGGTGGTTACGACCATGGAATCTATGCATACGCCGTCACTCAGTTTTGGTACCGGTGTTTTGATGTACCGGAGGGAAATACATACCATTCAGGCAATCGGTCGAAATCCTGGAATTAATGTAACCACCCTTGCGGAATATATGGGAGTTACCAAAGGCGCCGTTTCGCAAACTATTAAAAAATTAAGTAATAAGGGACTCGTTCGCAGAACACGTGTTCCCGGCAACGTTAAGGAGGTTGTACTTGAGTTAACGGAACTTGGCTGGATTGGCTTTCACAATCACGATAAGTTTCATATGGACTCTCTGGATATTGCCCGTGAATACTTCGGTGACCAGCTCCAGAGTAAGCTCCAAATGATCAATACAGTCATGAACGATATCAACGAGATATTAAAAGAATATGAGAAGCGGATAAAACACGTTTAATTCTCTTTTTTTAATCAAATATTGTTTAGTAGCTAAACATAAAGGAGTAAAAAAACAATGAATTCTAACAAAATTGGTTCTTCACTCTTTGTGGAAGGAAAAATTGTATGCCCATGGCAGCTAGCTCCCGTTTTAGACAATTTCCTGCGCCCGCTCATTCATAACCCTCGTAAGCTCTTCGGGTCTTATGTAAGCCCAGGAATGACGGTACTGGATGTCGGTTGTGGCGCCGGTTTCGCGTCACTCGGCCTGGCCGACCTTGTAGGCGACGAGGGCCTAGTGATATCGGCTGACCTTCAGCTCGAGATGCTGGCTATAGTCGAAAAGAGAGCCGCCAAGGCAGGAATCCACAATCGCATAAAAACCCACCGCTGCGAGTCAAATCACATTGGTATAGAGGAAGAACTGGACTTCGCTGTAGCTTTCTTCATGATTCATGAAGTGCCAGATTCGCGTGCTTTCTTGCAGGAAATCTATACACTGCTCAGACAAGGTGGTCTATTTTTCCTCACCGAACCGATAGTTCACGTAAGCCGGCGTAATTTCGAGAATATCATAAAGGAAGCTCAATCGGTTGGTTTCACGGTGTCAGAGAGGCCGAGTGTACGATTTGGCAGGACTGTACTGCTAGTGAAAAGTGAATAAATTAACCGTTCGTAGTTATAGCGAGCTATAGAAGTACGCCAATTACTCCATAATTTCTTTACCCCCTCGTTTACATATTCTTATAAAAGGGTGGTGTGGGTATATCTTCGGTCTAAGCGGCTGATGCCACGAGGGCGGTCGGGTGGGAAAAGATATGAAACGAGGGGTGGTAAAGGGGATGGCACAGATATAAACCCTAATTCCACACTATAAATGACGACAGCATAGTGCTATAATTACTTCAAGGTGTGGGGGCTAGGTTATGCAAGAGGCCGTGCTTTATGAAAAACTGCCGGACTCAAGGGTAAGGTGCCATACCTGCCAGTGGCAGTGCCGGATAAATCCGGACAGGTTCGGCGTTTGCGGGATGTACCAGAATAAAGGCGGCACCCTGTATAACCTCAATTACGCTAAAGTATCATCGGCCGCCGCCGACCCTATTGAGAAGAAGCCACTGTTCCATTTCTATCCAGGCACGCTCTGCTTCTCTCTGGGCACCCTGGGCTGTAACTTCCACTGCCAGCACTGCCAGAACTGGGAAATCTCCACCGCCGATAGCAGTGCCCTGCTGCATGGCTGCCGGGAAATCCAGCCGCAGGCATCTATAGGACTAGCAAAACAGTACGGCTGCCAGGGTATCTCCTGGACATACAACGAGCCGGCTATCTGGTTTGAGCATACCCTGGACTCCGCCAGGCTGGCCAAGGAGAACAATCTCTATACTGTCTACGTGACCAACGGCTATGCTACAGCGGAGGCACTGGATACCATTGGCCCCTACCTGGATGCATGGCGTGTTGACATCAAGGGCTTCTCCGATGATTTCTACAAGAGCCTGGCTAAAGTGCCCCGCTGGCGGGAAATACTCGAGGTTACCAAGCGGGCCAGGAACAAGTGGAATATGCACGTTGAAGTGGTCACCAATATCATCCCCACCATGAACGATGATGACCAGCAACTTGAGGATATCGCTAACTGGATACGAAATGAGCTGGGTGAGCTTACCCCCTGGCATGTGACACGTTTCCATCCCCATCACCACATGATGCACCTGCCCCCGACCGCTATAGCCACCATCGAGCGCGCCTATGAAATTGGCCGCCGGGCCGGACTCAAATTCGTCTATGCAGGTAATGTTCCCGGCCACCAGAGCGAGAGCACCAGATGCTATAGCTGCGGTAAACTCAACGTAGAGCGGTTCGGCTACCAAACGGAGATAAAGGGGCTGGACGGCTCAAGATGCCGGTACTGTGGGGCGGAACTTAATTTCAGGCCACGCGGCTCGAAGGAGGGATAAAATGATAAGGAATCCAGTTGTCGCCGGGCAATTCTATCCAGGCTCGGGTCCACAGCTCAAAGCAATGATTGAGACCTTTATCGACGAGAAGGTCGAGAAAGAGGAAGTAATTGGCCTGCTGGTGCCTCACGCCGGATATCCGTATTCCGGGCCGGTAGCCGGGGCCACTATCTCCAGAATCAAATTCAAAGACACATTTATCATCATGGGGCCCAGCCACACAGGAATGGGGAAACCTTTTAGCATCATGACCGAGGGAGTCTGGAAAACGCCCCTGGGTGAAGTAGAGGTTGATTCCGAACTGGCCAGGCAAATCGTAGCGGTATCCAAATACGTGCAGGAGGACGACCGGGCGCACCAGCACGAGCATGCCGTCGAGGTGCAGCTTCCCTTCCTGCAGTATTTCAGGCCGGACGTCCGTATCGTTCCTATCATCCTCGCCCATGCACCGGCGGCCACTTACAAGGAAATCGGACGTGATATTGCCAGGGCGATTAAGGAGTCAAAGAGAGAGGTGGTAATCCTTGCCAGCGGCGATATGACCCACTATGAGCCGCAGCAAAACGCCGAGAAGAAGGACGGTCAGGCAATTGAGGCCATGCTGAACCTCGACGAGGACGAACTGACCCGACGTTATGAGGAATTGAATATATCAATGTGCGCTCACGGCCCTGTGGTCAGTCTTATATCAGCGGTTAAAGAACTGGGCGCCAGCGGGGCGGAACTGGTGAAATACCAGACCAGCGGCGATACCACCGGTGATTACGATGCGGTGGTCGGCTATGCTGGCGTCATTTTCAGGGCAGCCCGCCTTCACCCGCTGGTGGAACTCGCCAGGGATACGGTGGAGACGTACGTGAAAGAGAGAAAGAGTCCCGAACCTCCCTCCAATCCCATACCCGAGATGACGGAGAAAGCGGGAGTATTCGTCTCCATTCATAAGCTGGGTGCCCTGCGCGGCTGCATCGGCACCTTCGAGCCGCAGCAGAAGAGCGTGGCGGAAGAGATTATCACCAATGCCGTGAGCTCGGCCACCAGAGACCCCCGCTTCCCCCCCATCGCCCCCGAGGAGCTTAAAGACCTCGATTACAGCGTGGATGTCCTGACCGCGCCAGAGCCGGTTGAAGATGAAAGCCAGCTTGACCCAAAGAGGTACGGAGTTATCGTGGAGGCGGGGTGGCGGCGGGGCCTGCTGCTACCCGACCTCGAAGGGGTGGACAGCGTCGATTACCAGATAGATATCTGCCGGCAGAAGGGCGGCATCAACCCGGATGAGCCGGTACAGCTTTACAGGTTCGAGGTGAAGAGATATAAATAATCCGGGAAACAATTCCATCGTAAATAGGTTTGAATTGAATTTAGAGTTATGTTAAGTTTATCAGGTGAAGGTATTGAAGGGAGGATAAGATGAAAATACAGAGGTCTATCGGGATTGCGGCGCCGCCGGAGAAAATCTGGCAGTTGTTGACAGAGCCCGAGAAAATTATGGGCTGGTTCACCCTTCTGCAGAAGTTCGAGTATACGGGCGATAAGCACGGCGGCGTGGGTACAACCTTTTATTACGAGGAGAAATCCAGCGGCCAGCTTTTGAAGATGAACTATATGGTGACGGAATGGGTTGAGCATGAGAAGCTGGCTTTCAGCGTGACCTCTGGTTCCCTGAAGAAGGACGACCAGGTATGGAGTATCGAGGCGGGACCGTCGGGCTGCCGGTTTACGATGTTCGAGGACCTTGAGATGCCAATGGGGATTCTCGGCAAGATTATCGGGGCGCTGTTCGGCGGGATGATGATAGGTAAAAATATGGAGAAAATACTGGCCAATCTGAAGAAGATGGCCGAGGCCGAGGCATAGAATGGTTATGCTGTGAATCTTATGGGCAGAGAATGAAATGGAGATAAAATAGTTTTAAATTCAAGGGGCTACTTATGGTGAAAGGTTGTGAATGCTGTGATTCTAGACAAAAAAATGAGGAAAAGAACAAAATCGTTAAATTAGAAGGGGGATGGGTTCTAAATCATTACGGTGGCGAAGATGAGTTATATTTGGGCAGGTTTGTTTTGCAAACGTATGACCATCGCCCTGATTGGGGTGACCTCTCGCAATTAGAAATAGCAACTTTAGGGATAAATTTACAGCGAATAAATAGTAGTCTTCGTCATTACTGGATTAAGAAATTTGATGATTATATAGACCAAATCTATATAGCTTATTTTAATGATAAACCATATAAAAATACTGATATACCTAAAGATATATACAATAAACTACATGTGCATATGCATATTCTAGTTCGCACTCACGATACACGTAAAGAGTTAATTAAAAAGCAGATACGTTTAAAAGATGCTCTGGGTTGGCATTTCATTGACTATATAAATAAATTTCCTAAAATTTACCAGATTTCTAGTAATGGCGATGATAAGGTAAAGCAACTGATGGAATATCTAAACCTCTCATTGTCGATTAAGAATGACTAACAACAAAATGCAAATAAAACCTGTACTTAATAGTATTAATTATCATAAAATATATACTTACCTTAAGGGGATAGTTGCCATATTTTGGGCTAAGCCGTAGATGATACGGGGCGGTTGGGTGGGAATAGATATGAAACGAGGGGGAGGCGGGGTGAGGTGGATATTTTCACCTTACCCTCTGAATAACTCCCATGGTGAAATTATTCTAATCTATCCCCCTAGCCCCCTTCCTTTGGCAAAGGAAGGGGGAATTTTTACAAATAGAATCCTGCGCATTGGAGGTTTATTTCAAGCAGAAAAGAAGAAATCATAATTATAAGGTGCTACACGGCCACCTCCTTATACCCCCTATCGGGGATAAAGGAGTGGTATATACCAATCAAGTCACTGAAGATACGAGGGGGGCGGGGTGGAGAACATCGAAGGGCAAAGCCGTGAATGACACGGGGCGGTAGGGTGGGAATAGATTAGATACGATGGGGGCGGGGTAAAAACTGGATTCCCGAGCAGGTCGGCAATGACATGGTAAAAGCAGAAATCACGTTAAGCCGTATGATAAGGATTGCTTCGCTGCGCTCGCAATGACAGTATGGTTGATTAACGCGTGCCGTTGTACAAGACCCTCTCCAGAGCCGAGTCCATCATCTGTGACTTCCGGCGAATGCCGATGAAAACCTCGACAAGCTCGGGATCGAACTGTGAACCGGCGCAGTTCTCCAGTTCCTGCAGGGCTTCTTCTTCGGTCATGCTCCTTTTCTTATAACCGCGCTCCGACGTCATGGCGTCAAAAGAATCGGAAATCGACATGATACGCGCATCCATGGGGATATCGTTCCCTTTAAGACCTCTGGGATAACCCAGGCCGTCATAGCGTTCATGATGAAAGAGCACGGCGTCGATACAGCCGCGCAGACCGACGATGTACTTGAGAATGCTGACGCCCATCTCCGGGTGGTGTTTTATTATCTCCCACTCCTCATCGTTGAGCGGGTCCCGCTTGGTGAGTATGCTATCGGGGAGGTTAAGTTTACCGATATCGTGCAGCAGGGCCGCTGAACGAATCCTCTGAATACCTTCCTTCGAGTAGCCAATTACCTCGGCGATTTCCGTGGCATATTTAGCTACCATCTTGGAATGACCGTAGGTATAGTGGTCGCGGGCGTCCACGGTGGCCGCCAGAGCATAGACGATGTTGTCGACGGCAATGACATTATCCGGTTTCGATGCGGTCTCCGGCAGTTCCAGCTCGATATCATCGGACTTACCGGCCACACATACCTGGTTGCCCCCGGCCTGCTTGGCGCGATATAAAGCCTTGTCCGCTTCATGGATAATCTTGCCGCGTATGACGCCGTCAAGTCGCCAGCAGGCGACACCAATGCTGCAGGTCAGCGTAATGCCCTTCTTTTGCATCTGGTCTTCCCATCGCTGGCGGATCCTTTCCGCGACGGCCACGGCACCATCGACAGACGAATGAAGCAGGATAGCGGCAAATTCATCGCCACCGTACCTGGCACCGATATCCGTATCTCGAATCGAACTGCTGATAAGCCGGCCGAAGTCCCTCAGGATTTCGTCACCCAGGATATGGCCGTAGATATCGTTATATGTCTTGAAGAAATCGAGGTCGATAAACAGCAGGGCAAAATCGTCACTGGAGCGAGAGCAGGCCTCGATTTGCGCATTAAGGCACTCCTGGAAGTAGCGATGATTGCACAGGCCGGTCAATTCATCCGTATTTGCCTTTTCCTTGACGCTGGCGTAAATCTGCGCATTCTCGATGGCTACCGCCGATTCCCTAGCCAGCATAGTAACCAGGTCGATATCGTCACGGGAGTAATTGCCATGAGGCTGTTTCTTACTTGACGAAAGAATCCCCAGGAGCTTGCCTTTGCTTATTATGGGACAAAGGAGTTCGGTTTGAGATTCATCAAGCGCATCTCTGTCTTCCTTCGACAGTTTGCGGAAATCCGGATTGATATCCACGGTCTCCCGTATAAGCGGTATGCCATATTCTGCCAGCCACCGGATAAGCGGACTATCCTTCCGCAGCGTCAACGGCTCAATTTGTTCATCATAAGCCAGGCTGGCGACATACTTGGCGGTATAATGGTCCTGTGTGGGCAGCAGCAGCCCTACCTGCTTTGCCCTGATTGCCTTGGCCAGAGGTCCTACCAGCGCCGAAGCCAGCTCTTTCATGTTAATGAATTTGCTCATCTTGCCGGCAAAGTTGAGCAGCATCTGCCGGTGTATGTAACGGTTCCCGTATAAAATTCTATCCGCAAATTTGTCCAGGGCGGCTTTGACCCAGTTGAAAAAGTAGGCGAACAGGATAACCATAATGATGGTCGCCGGGATACCCAGCTGCGGCGGCAGGAGGCGCAGCATGTTACTCAAACCCAGCAATAGGGCAAGGTAGGCAACGGTGACGCACACCGTGACGCCCGTATATACCATCCATTTCTTTACCACGACCTGCACGTCGAGTAACCGGTACCTCAGGAGGATATAGGTAATCAGGACGGCATTTATGGTATTGCCGATGATGGACGCCGTGTTGTTTTTATCCTGGACGATATAGCCGATGATAATGGCCAACATCATAAAGCCGAGACCAGCCAGCAGATAGGCGGACCTGTTACGTGCTTCAGGGTCGGAGGCACTTTTCAGGCTGATAACGAGGAAGTAGACCATCGTGGCTGCAATCAGAGCATTGACGAAGACGAGGGAGTCAACCAGACGTCCGAAGAATGCCGTTGCAATGTCATTGTCCAGCAGGGACAGTCCCTGAGTGAAATACCCGAAGGCAGCTATAGTAAACGCAACAGCCAGCCAGACATATCCCACCCTGACAACATTACTCGTGTCACGATCGGTAAAGGCAGTAATGAAGTGTGCGTAGGTGACAACCGCCCATGTGGCGAACAACGGCACCAGCATCTTCCAGAACACAATCTGTTCATAGGGTAATCGCAGATTCATGAGCAGGCTGACCAGGCTCATGCCAGCCGCGGCCACGAGGAATAGTGAAAACAGCTTCTTTAACCTGACACGCTTGGAATACAGTATGGAAGAGATGAGGATAGCGTAAACTATCAGGCTGACGAACTGAACAATGCTATGGCTGGTTAACTGAAACATAAGTCTCCTTCAACGAAACTTGCCCTAGCTACTACGTCTTCTTCCATACGATAGTCAGAACAATAAAAAACAGCACGATGACACTGGGTATGGCTACCCACTGGTTTAATGCGTAGCCCCTTTCCGTATCGAGATGGGCTGCCCTCATTACCGACGGTTCTTTCTTTACCGGTGCCGCTTCCTCAGGAGGTTCTGGTAACGCGACCACCTCTTCCGGCTGGCTTTCCTCCGAATCAGGCGTGAGGGCTTCGGTCGCCTGTACGATACCATCAAGTACATCGAGGTGGAGTCTCAGTACCAGCTGGTCGGCGGCGGTAATATTGCTCGTTTCGGTATGTATGAAGGTGGTCCTTCCTTCGGAAAAGCCCCGGATATTGATAGTGCTGCTGCCATCGGCAACACCGTTCAGGATGATAGTGTATTCCCCCGTATCCGGCTCAGGGATTCGGATAATGCTACCTGGCATACCGGGTGCTGATAGAGAAGAACCTGATATTTGATTCACCTGCGAGCCGTCCGGCAGATATCCGGTGCTTGACCCGCCCGGCTCAATTACGCGGGCGATGGCCGGTTGACTGATATTAAAGATAAGCTCTTTACTAACCGGTGGAATCGGTGCGGGAGCGGAGGGCGGGGCACCGGCCTCAACTTCGGTCTGCCTGCCGGCGCCAACCTGCACTTCTTCACCCTGGGCACTGACATCCACCCGACCTTTATTTGTCTTGACCAGCGTTTTACCCGCTTCGTCCACCTCGGTAGAGAACAAGGTGCCGCGGACTTTAATATCAGCCGAGGAAGTCTGCAGCAGGAAGTACTGATCACCGTCCGGGCGTGCGGCCACCTGGTTCCAGGTCTTACCTGATTGCTGTTTCAGTACAACGGAATCGGGTTGATCATGCTCATCACCGTCTAATTTTGCTACAATCAGGTCGGTACCGGGTTCAAGCTTCGTCGTTGTTCCCTGAGAAAAGGTAATTGACGCTTGAGAATCAGGAGCCGTCCTTACCCGACTCCCCGGTTCCAGTACCATGCCGTCCTCAGCCTTTTCCCAGGTCAACGTATCTTTCGTTTGCACTTTAATACTGCCACTGATTATATCCAGCTTGCATACAGACAGCGTGACAGGTCCGGATTATAAAGAGAAAAACCAACATCTATAGCAAGCAATAACGCTATGCCGACCAGGATAACAGTGGCACACGTGCTTCCCAGACGATTTCTCAATTTATTCTCGCCCTACTTTCTGTTTTATAGGACTATTTGACGTAAAATATAGTACAAATGTAATAAACAGAACATAAACATTAGTACGCTGTTTATAAATATCTTGTTAAGTGTGGGTGGAAGAGTTATATGGAGTTAGTACAGAAGCAGAGTAAGCAGATATTTTACCCTATCCTTACTTGGGAAAAGTACAAATTCTCCCTTTTTCAAAGGGGGAAACTAGAGATGGGATTTATATTTACGGGATAAGCAGCGGATGGTACCGGGCGGCCTGGGTGGGAATAGATATGAAACGAATGAATTTTATCTACCTCACCCCCTTTGTCCCCCTCTCCTGACGAGGTGGTCACAGGAGAGGGGGAGATATTTTGAGAGGGGCTGGCGCCCCTCTTCGCTGGCTACTCCCCTTAGGGTGGAGTGGAGAAAACTACAGGATAAGTCGCTGATGGTACTGGACGGCCTGGGTGGGAATAGATGAGAAACCAGGGGGGAGAGGTGGCTGGATTCCAGCCTGCGCCAGAATGACAGGAGGGACAGTTACGGATTGCTT
>SMTZ1_10001735_pt1 | contig 22010 bp, 19 predicted proteins | sample DeeMarSWOR136_30_FD_25667 | JGI IMG/M metagenome (IMG submission 25667) | reverse complement strand
TACCAAGCAAAAAAGCAAGTGCTTTATAAAACTCTCTCGCACGAACATCAGCCATAGAAAAACCCTACCAAACATTAAAGGATTTAATTATACAATTTTTATTCTTAATTTTAATATTTAAAATATTATATGTATTCCTTAAAAATCTCTTAAAAACCTTAAGGACTATTCAAAAAAAGTTTAAAAAGATTTTTAAAAAAGTATTCTGAAAAAATAAGTCTTTTGAAAAAACACTACAATCTTTTAATCTTGAAGAAAAGGAAGGGAAATAGTTACGTTTATCTCCCTCATTGCAGGATTTTTGTTTCCTACTCGGATGAATTATGTTATAATTTATTGAAAAAGGGAGAAGGTTAAGAGGTTTATCGTTTTTAAAAATTACTTTATTGGTTTTTAGCTTTTTGTTTATTGATGAGTTATGAGATCAATATACTTCAATGAAAATGTTTGTCCTGAGTGTTCAGGATTTCTAGTTACAACAGAGTATAATATTGTTTGCACAGCTTGCGGTATTGAAATTTCTAGGATTATAAGCGATCCTACATATTGTATAGAATCAGAAAACGGTCATGGAAACTACTATACATTTCCGGGAACTAGAGTATATTTAGCCGATGGTTTGGGTACAGATATAGATCATTATAAAACGAAGAGATTTAGAGATTTTCGCGGTCGAATTCTTTCAGAAAAAAGTCAAAGTAAGTTTAAAAGGTTAAGAACAATACATCAAAGAGTTGGAAGATTTGGGGAAAGGGAGAGAAATTTTCACGTTTTATGTTTGATAAACAGGATTTCTGCCCTTTTAAATCTTCCAAAAAACGTGAGAAACAGGGCAGGATACTTCTATAAAAAAATTTCAAAAATTATAAGAAAAAAGGATAAAGAGAAAAAAAGGAGAAGAAATTCAGTAAAGATTGCAGCTTTTTGTATATTAGCAGCGGTTAAAGAGGATCCTAAAACAATACCTATTCGTTTAGTTGAGATACTTAGATGCTTTAAAAAAGCAGGTTATAACATTAAGGGATCGGATTTAACAGAGTTGAGACTTTATCCAGAAATTACGAAAATTATAAAGATCAAAGCAAGGAGGAGTGAAGATTATATCAACAGGATCATCGATACAACTTTAGACTCAAAAAAGGTGCAAAACCAGCTTCAAAAGAAAAAAATAGATGTTTTAGAATATAAACAGGGTCTTTTGAGCGTTTGTAGAACGATTTTAGAAAAAATACCCGCTCAAAAAAGGGGGGGAAGAGACCCCTATATAATGGCTGCAGCGACTGTTTATGCAGCGGATAAATATATTTCTAAAATCCATCAAGCAGGAGCAATATTAACTCAACGGCTTCTTGCCGAGATAACAGATGTTGCAGAATATAGTATAAGAGAACACTTTCTCAAGTTGTTAAAAGCACATGTATGTAAAAAATGAGATGATAAAAATTGAAGAGAAAGATTGTAAAAATTTAATCATAGACAACTATCGAATAGGTATTTTTTCCATAAAGATCTTTGACAATTATCCTGAAGCAACATATCAAGCGACGCCCTTAATAGATGAAGAAACTGCTAAAATAATGAAAAAAATCGCTAAAACAGTAGTTACAACAATTAAACTACAGGATAGAATATACAAATTAGGTGAACTTCTCGAAATAATAAAAAAAGAAGCAACTATCTTATGGAAAAAATTAACTTATAAAAGACCATATATCTTTCGAGACGAGGATTTGGAAGAAATATTGCTTCTAACTGCCTATCAAGTTATTGGGATGGCAAAGTTAACACCACTTCTTATGGATAGACGGGTAAATGAGATATATCTGGATAATCCTAATACGACTATATATATAGATCATTTAAAGTGGGGGAGGTGCAAAACCAAGACATATTTAACAAGGAGTGAGATAGAGAAAATAGTGACAAGGATAAGGATAGAGAACGATTTAGTGCTCAAATATACAAACCCTTCAATAAAAGGAGAGCTCGTCACAAAGAATTTTCATGCCCGTGTAACAATAGACTCCCCACCTCTAGCCATTGATGGATTCCATATAGATATAAGAAAGTTAAGAAAAAAACCCTATACACTTCCAGAATTAATAGCAAATAAAACACTTACATTAAAAGCTGCATCATACATATATTACTGTCTTATTAATCGATGTAACATTACGGTTATAGGTGAACCGGGAGCTGGAAAAACGACGATGATAAATGCTTTAGACCTTTTAACCCCGCATATTTGGAGAAAAATTGTCATAGAAGATGCCATTGAAAGTGTACCACAAACAGATTATGGATTTCATCAACTACGTTTAAAATGTGGAAAACAAGATCTAGAGGAAAAAAATGGAAATACTACCTATAATGAAAAGAGTAGAGAGATAGCAAAGCTTTTGCATCGCAGCCCTGACTGGGTATATCTTGGAGAAATATTATATCCAGAAGATTCAAGAGCCATGTTTCACGCTTTATCAGCAGGATTAAAAGGTCTTCAAACATGCCACGCAGAAACACCAGAAAGCGTGATAATAAGATGGGTAATACACCATAAAATACCAGCTGTAGCCCTCCAAACTTTAGACTTAATCCTCCATATGAAAAAAATAGTGGAAAAAAGAGAAATAAAAAGAAAACTCGTCCAAATATGCGAAATAAAAGAAGTCTTAGACATTAATGAGCATGAGAATGGAAAAGAATTAGGGAAAAACGAAAAAACAGGGAGAAAAAAAGAAGGAGAAAAAATTATAGAACTACCAAATCAAAAAGTTCTTCTAGTAAACACTTTTCAATATTCTCCTAAAACAAATCAAGCAGAAAGAGTAATAGAAAATTTATTCATAACACCTACCTTAGAAAAGATAAAAAGATATCGATATATAAGAGAAGAAAGGTTTAACGAAACATTACAAAATGTTGAAAAAACTCTCAAAAATCTTACATTAACAAAAATATTTAACATAAAACAAGTGAAAGCCAGCCTTCTAAACACAATAGGAGAAAAAAAGAGGTATCTTGATTGAAAGAGGGAGGGATAGACTTCGACAACAAAAAATATAAACGGATTTTTTGTAAAAATTGCTAAATTATCATGCCAAAAAAATTCCTTAAGAGAATTTTTTAGCTATATAGTAAAAAAAAGGTCAAAAAAAACCAAGCTTTTAAAGAAAATATACAAACATTACGGAATAACACAAGAAGAAGTTTTAGGCGGGAGTATAATTATTAGCCTCCTAGTAACAACCACGATTTTTACACTAACAATCCTTACAAATATTATTGATTTTTCAATTGGTATAAAAATAATTATAAGTGTTTTAATTGGAAGCATCGTCTATTATTACTTCAATGAAAAATTTGTTAGAGAATATATAAAAAAATCACACCAAATAGAAATATATGCTGATCTAATCTTAGAAGAATTTACCGCCATATTAACCGCTACAAATTCGATAACAGAAGCCATAACATATATTGCACAAGAAAACTATCCAGAAACTTCAAAAGCATTTAGAGAAATATTAAAACAGATAAATTACGGAAATCCGCCCGAACTACTACTTTTAGAATATATAGAAAAAGACCAACCTTCTCAAACTTTAAGAGAAAACTTAACCACCATAATACAACTATACCAAACTAACAAAGAAAAAACAGAAGAAACACTAAACCAAGTATCAAAATATTACTCATGGAAAGCCCAAAATAAATACATAGAAGAGACACAAAATCTAATGGCAAAAATCGCAGCAACAATAACTTTCCTCACATTTTTCCCTATAACATACGCGATAATATCTATTTTAGGGGGGCATACTTCAGATTTTTACATCTTATCCCTTCCTTTTTTACAATTAACAATATCAATGTTTACCTATAAAAAAATCTTAACTAGCCAAATGGAACTAATAGAATAAAATTTGGACCATTTAAAGGGGGTAAAAACATTTTACAAGCTCTTTAATAAAAAAGAAAAAACGTCGATAAACATATCGCAATATCTGATGTTTTTAGGAACAGAGCTTGTAAAAGGAAAAAGCGTAGAACACGCACTATATGAAGCAATAAAAAAACACGGGGGAAAAAATGAGAAAGTCCTCGAAAAAATAGCCCAATACATCCAGTTAGGGATGCCTTTTGAAAGAATCATGGAAAAAACAAAAAAAACGAAAGAAAAAGAAGATGACGAAATAAACAGTCTAGACGAGAATACAAAAAAAGTACTAGAAATAACCCAAAAAATAATGAAAAATAACCCAAAAAAAGCAGGAGAAATACTAATCCGCCTGTCGACAAAAATTGACGAAAATAAAAAACACAGAAAACGCCGAGAAACCATGATAAAAGCAGAAAAAACAAAAGCTACAATTACCATCTTCATAACCTTCACAATTATGGGACTCTTAGCAGGAATAACACCCCTCCTAACCCTTGCAACAACCATAACAAAAACAAATCCAGAAAACTACAAAACGATTGTAACCCAAACAGTAATCCAAAAAACCCACATAACCACCCTAACCCTCCTCATAACAACAATAATAACAGCATACTACACAGGAAAAATCACCATGACAGAAAAACCATGGAAAAACATACTCATAGGAACACTACTATTCCTAATAATATACCAAATAACAACCATAACAATAGCAAACACACCCTAAACAAACAAGAACAAAAACTTATGACGCCGGGGTGGGATTCGAACCCACGCGACGCAAAGCGTCAGCAGGTAACCCAAACCTATCCCCTAAGAACAGACATATAAACAAGTACTCGAGCCTACAAACAGAGGTATCAAGCAAAAAAGTCTAAAAAATACGAAAAGGTTTGTTGCTTTGTGCTCCTAAATATTTGATGAGCTATTGCTCGATCCAAGACCTATACTCCTTAGCCAGATCGTATAATCCTATCTCCTCACAAAGCCTCGCACCCTTCTCGTAAAGCTCATTCGCTCTCTTCTGACCCCCCAACTCCTCATAACATAATCCCATGTTAATGAAGCATTCGGATATACCACTTTTATCCCCTAACTCCTCGAAGATCTTCAAAGCTCTCTGATAGTGCTCTAAAGCACTCCCATAATCACCCTTATCATAAAAGATGGCGCCCATGTTGTTGAGACAGAGAGACACACCACTCTTGTCCCCTAACTCCTCGAAGATCTTCAAAGCTCTCTGGAAGTGCTCTAAAGCACTCCCATAATCACCCCGATCATAGAAAATGAGACCCATGTTGTTGAGACAGAGAGACACACCACTCTTGTCCCCTAACTCCTCAGCCATCTTCAGAACTCTCTGGAAGTACTCTAAAGCACTCCCATAATCACCCCGATCATAGAAAATGAGACCCATGTTGTTGAGACAGAGAGACACACCACTCTTGTCCCCTAACTCCTCGAAGATCTTCAGAACTCTCTGGAAGTGTTTTAGGGCTTTTTCCCGTTCGCCTAGCGCTTCGAGAGTTCGTCCGAGATTTATTAACGCTTCAGCGTTTTCCGGATCTATTCTTAACACTTTTTCAAACTTTTCCATCGCTTTTCTAAAATTTTGAGAATCGTAGTAATACTTCCCTTCCCTTAAAAGAAGATCTAAATCCTCTTCCACAGAATTACCGCTTCCATCAATCAACATCAATACCCCACCAAAAAACTTACAACAACTACGCAAAACTTACTCGAAAAACAATAAACATACACAAACCAACTTTTTCAACTTTTTCACCTATACTTAGACCGGTTTGTTCATTATTTCTCAATACATGATACTAAACCTATATACTAAAAATAGAGAGATTTATGACGCCGGGGGTGGGATTCGAACCCACGCGACGCAAAGCGTCAGCAGGTAACTCAAACCTATCCCCTAAGAACAGACATATAAACAAGTACTCGAGCCTACCGCTATTCCACTAGGCGACCCCGGCACTTGGAAAATAGCTAATTAATTTTATTAAAGAATTAAAACATAAAAAATTTAGCTTTATTCTTTGAATTGAAATAAAAAAAGCTTATTTTCTAGAATTTTAAAATTAAAGGAAGGAAAAACATGAACTAAATTAATTCGATTTCTATGTATACATCTTCAGGGACTTGTATTCTCATGATTTGTCTGAGGGTACGTTCATCTGCGTCTAAATCTATTAAACGTTTATGTATTCGTAGTTGCCAACGTTCCCAACTATGAGTGCCTTCTCCACAAGGGCTTTTTCTTACAGGTACTTTTAATTTTCTTGTGGGCAGATGCACAGGGCCCCACATACGGACTCCTGTACGTTTAGCTATTGATTTTACCTGTGTGCAGACAAAGTCAAGTCGTGAAGGATCTCTGCCAGATAATCGTATCCTAGCTTTTTGAACCATGAATCTACACCAGCATTCTAAAAAATAATAGTTGTTTAGCTCTTAATCTTTTTTTGAGGATTTTGGTCGATATTTGAGAAAAAGATTTTATTTTAAATTAAAATAAAAAATGGTTTTAGGATATTTTTTTGGGAACAAGATCTTCTACAATTCCTACAGCAATTGTCATGCCCATATCACGTATTGCAAAGCGTCCTAACGGTGGAAAGTCGGTGAATTTTTCGATAACCATTGGTCGGGTAGGAATTAGTTTTACTATTGCACCATCTCCGCTTTTGAGGTGGGAAGGTGTGGATTCTATTGTCTGGCCAGTACGGCGATCAATTTTGCTATTTAGTTCAGTCATTGTGCATGCTACTTGGGCTGTGTGGGCGTGTATTACTGGAGTATATCCTGCAGCAATGGCGGTAGGATGATAGATTACAAATATTCGGCCTGTAAACTCGCTAACAACGGTAGGAGGGCTATCTAAGCTACCAGCGACATCACCGCGGTGTAGATCTTTTTTACCAAGACCTTTAACATTGAATCCGATGTTGTCACCAGGTTCAGCTTTTGATATTCTTGTATGATGCATTTCGAGAGTTTTAACTTCGCCTTTTTTGTTTGAAGGCATAAAAATGACATTATCTCCTTCCTTTAGTACTCCTGTTTCAACACGTCCTACTGGAACTGTACCAACTCCAGTAATAGTATAAACATCCTGAACCGGAATTCTTAGAGGTTTATCGATAGGCTTTTCAGGCAATTCGAATATATCTAGAGCAGCAAAAAAGATTGGTCCATCATACCAAGGCATATTGGAGCTGGCTTCCAATAAATTATCACCAGTCCATGCAGAAACGGGTACGTAACTAACTGATAATTTTGTATTTAATTCACGTTCAATTAATTTGAAAATACGTTCTACATTGCTCTTAACTTCTTCAAATCTTTCTTCTGACCAGTTTACTGTCATGTCGTCCATTTTGTTAACAGCTACTACAAATTGGGTAACGCCAAGAGTTGCCGCTAGAACTGCATGTTCAATAGTTTGTCCTCCTTTACCTATACCTGCCTCAAATTCGCCTTTTTTAGCAGAAACTGTTAAAATCGCAGCATCAGCTTGAGAAGTTCCAGTAATCATATTTTTAACGAAGTCTCTATGACCGGGACAGTCGATAATTGTGAAATAATATTTTTTTGTATCAAATTTGTAAAAGGCTATATCGATGGTAATACCTCGCTCCCGTTCTTCTTTTAACTTATCGAGCACGAAAGCAAATTTAAATGAACCATCTTTCAATTTTTGAGCTTCAGACTCTAAAGCACGAACAGTACGCTCATCAATAACGCCTGCTAGATATAATACATGACCCATCAGAGTACTTTTGCCATGATCTATGTGACCTATGATAACCAAGTTAAGATGAGGTTTTTCTTTACTCATTCTAACTGTCCTCCTTTTGTTCACTTCTATTTTTCATTCTTTCTTTTTTAGCTTTTCGTTATTCTCAATTCATTTTAAGGGAAATAATATGGTTTCTTACTCCTTTATTAAGTTACCGCGCTAAAAGTTACTTAGATTATCTCTTTTAAAAAGTTAGTTTTTATTAATTTTTCTATTTATAATCGCAATTGTTTAATATATTTCAAGATAAGGAAAACTAATTTTTAGGTGCATCATATTATGTTTCTGCGTATTTCAAAAAATAAATATGGTGAGGTATATTGAGCGGGTTTGAATATCTTGAACATACTGCGGATGTATATATTAGGGCTTATGGTAATAGTCTTAAAGAAGCGTTTGCAGAAGCTGCACGTGGTACCACCAATGTTATGACAAACGTTGATCAAATAGTTCCAAAAATCGAGAAAGAATTTTACGTAGAAGCAGAAGATCTTGAAGGCTTATTATATAGATGGATAGAAGAGATAATTATTATCTTTGATGTTGAACAAATTGTTTTTTCTAACTTTAAGATTAAAATTGGAAAAAAGAATGATGAATGGAGTCTTAAAGCTAAAGCTAAGGGAGAAGAATTCGATCCTTCAAGACATGAAATAGGAACAGAGGTTAAAGCAATGACATACAGTATGATAAAAATAGAAGTTACAGATAAGGGAACTATAGTAGAATTCATTTTAGATATTTAACAAATGGATACTTTATTATAAAGTTAAAAACCAGTTGTAATTTGATTTTAAATTCTAAATTAAATAATTGTTTTTAAAACTAGGGTGGAAGAAATGAAAAAAGAGGTGAAAAAATGCCAAAATACCCATTAGAAAGAATTGATAAGTTTATTTGGAAGTTACCGAAATCCTATAAAACTTCAATGCTGGTTGATGGGATTATTTATTCAGATGAAATCTTAATTCAAAATATTACTAAGGATAGATCGCTTAATCAGTTGGCAAATATAGCATCTCTTAAAGGAATTTTATCTAAAGCAATAGCAATGCCCGATGTGCATGAAGGTTATGGTTTTCCCATCGGGGGAGTAGCCGCAATTGATATAGAAGAAGGTGTTATTTCCCCAGGAGGGGTAGGTTTTGATATAAATTGTGGCGTAAGAATGCTTCGATCAGATTTGAGAATAAAAGACGTAAAGCCGTATATGAACAACATTGTGAATTTACTCTTTAAAAATGTACCTTCAGGATTAGGAAGTAGAGGAAAGATTAAGCTAACAGAATCCCAATTGAGAGAAGTTATGATGGGAGGAGCAAAATGGGCTTTAGAAAACGGTTATGGTTGGGAAAAAGATATTCAACATTGTGAAGAAAATGGAGCGATGGAAAACGCGGATCCTTCTAAAATTTCACCTATTGCAAAAAAGAGAGGGATTCCTCAACTTGGATCTTTAGGGAGCGGTAATCATTTTTTAGAAATTCAGGTAGTTGATGAAATTTTTGATGAGCGAGCTGCTAAAGTCTTTGGTATAGAAGAAGAGGGGCAAATCACTGTTTTGATTCATACAGGGTCAAGAGGATTTGGACATCAAATTGCTTCTGATTATTTAAAAATCATGGAACGTGCCATGAGAAAATACGATATAAAAGTGCCAGATAGAGAGCTTTCTTGTGTGCCTTTTAATAGTAGAGATGGACAGAATTATTTTAATTCGATGGCATGTGCAGCGAATTTTGCATGGGCTAACAGACAGATGATTTTACATTGGGTGAGAGAATCTTTTGAAGTGGCACTTAAGCAATCTGCAGAAGATTTAGGGCTCAGGCAAATCTACGATGTTTGTCATAATATTGCGAAAGTTGAAGAACATGTTATTGATGGTGTTAAAAGGAAAGTAGTGATTCATAGAAAAGGTGCAACTAGAGCATTCCCCCCCGGCCATCCTGACGTACCTTCAGATTATCGTGATGTAGGTCAACCAGTCCTTATTCCAGGAACTATGGAAACTGCAAGTTATCTGCTTGTAGGTAGTGAAACGGGGATGGAATTATCTTTCGGAAGTACTGCCCATGGAGCGGGGAGACTATTAAGCCGTAAAGCTGCGATAAAGCGGTATTGGGGAGAAACTGTAAAAAAGGAGATGGAAGAAGAAGGGATTACAGTAAAAGCAGCAAAGATGAAAGTATTAGCAGAAGAAGCAGGTGGGGCATATAAAGATGTGGACAATGTAGCAAAAGTTTCACATGAAGTTGGTATTGGGAAATTTGTAGCAAAAATGCGACCTATCGGGGTAGTAAAAGGTTAAGTAGCTTTCTTTGAAAAGTTAGTTATTAGGTATAAGATAGGGCTGAATAACAATGTATGAAAATTTTTTTATTTGGACGGAAAAATATCGGCCGAGTTTTATAAAAGATGTTGTGAATCATGACGAGATTAAAACACACTTAAGTTCTTTTGTTGAAACTAAGCAAATGCCACATTTGCTATTTTGTGGAAAACCAGGAACTGGTAAAACTACAGCCGCTTTATGTTTAGCAAATGAACTTTTTAGGGAGTATATGGATCAAAATTTACTTGAGCTTAATGCAAGTGATACACGGGGGATTGACGTTATTAGGAATCAAGTAAAAGAGTTTGCGCGAACTAAATCAATGGGAGATGTTCCTTTTAAAATTTTGATTTTGGATGAAGCGGATAATTTAACTTCTGATGCACAACAAGCCCTTAGAAGGACTATGGAGAAATATACACGTACTTGTAGGTTTATACTTATTGGAAATTATTCTTCGAAAATTATAGAGCCAATTCAGTCTAGATGTGCAATTTTTCGTTTTATGCCTCTTTCAGATGAGGATATTGAAAGTTATTTAAATATAATTTCTAAAAAAGAGAAAGTAAAATTAGAATCTAAAGGATTAAAAGCTATTTTACATTTTGTGGAGGGAGACTTAAGGCGAGCGATAAACATTATGCAAGCAGCTGCAACAGCAGGGGAAACAGTTAGTGAAGAGACTGTTTTAAGGGTTATCGGGCTTGCTAGTCCGGAGGAGGTAAAAGACTTGATATTAACAGCCCTAAAGGGTAATTTTATAGATGCAAGAAAAAGATTAAGAATACTATTAAATGAATATGGAATTGCAGGAATTGATTTAATTAAACAGATCCACAAAGAATTACTTGAATTAAATGAAATTAACGATATAAGTAAGGTAAAGATTGCAGAAATTTGCGGTGAAGTAGATTTTAGGTTAACTGAGGGAGCAAATGATGAAATTCAGCTCTTAGCGTTTATAGCAAAAGTAACTTCATTAGGATTAGATTAACTCTTCTTTCTGTTTTTTTACTACTTTTATTTCACCAATATATGTAGTAGGATATTGGCCTTTTTCATTTTTTTCAACATATTTAAGCATGTCAAAAATTGATAACAATGCTATCATAACGCCGTTTATTGCTTCGATTTCTACACCAGTTCTTGCTATACTTTTCACTTCAACAGAAACTAATACATGTGATGTTTCTTCATCTATCTTAAAATCTACATCAACATTTAAGATTGGTATAGGGTGAGTTAAAAAAATTAATTCTGAAGTTCTTTTTACGGCGTTTATAGCAGCAAGAGAGGCGTTTGAAAAAACATCGCCTTTTTTAACCTTTCCCTCGTTTATTAAAAGAATACTTTCAGGTTTAAGTTTAATAGCTCCTTGGGCTTTCGCAACCCTTAGAATTGGCGATTTATGCCCTATATCAACCATACCGATTTTTTTTTCTTTATCATTTTGTTCTTCGTCTTTTTGTGGTGTGATAGGTGGTTTTTTTGCCATTTATAACACCATAAATTTGCTTATTTAGATATTTTCTCATTAAGTAAAAGAAAATTAGTATTCTTTTTAAAGATGCTTAAAAAACTAATTAGTTGTGAGGTATGTTCAAAGTGGTGGATAATGAAACTTTTTCAGTGGTGAAGAAACATAAAAATGATGCACCAAAACAAGTTAAAGTGTGGGTTATAGTTGTTAGTGATTCAAAGTATGAAATGAAAATCCAAGGCTTAGAAAATGTAGATGTTTCGGGATCTTTGATTACAAAACTTTTTATTGTTTCAGGGCACTCTGTGGAAAAATATGATATAGTTCCAGATAGCGGGGAGTTAATAGAAGAGCAGTTTAAGGCTTTTCTTAGAAGTAACGCCGATTTAATAGTTTTTAGTGGAGGTACTGGGATTACGAAAAAAGATATCACAGTTGAAACTATAAAGCCAAAGTTAGATAAAATATTGGAGGGATTTGGTGAACTTTTTCGATATCTTAGTTATAAGGAAATAGGGGCTGCAACCTTTCTTTCTAGGGCTTTTTCAGGAGTTGTTGATGGAAAAATAGTGTTTTGTCTTCCTGGTTCGCCTAATGCTGTTAAATTAGCGGTAGAAAAGTTAATTTTACCCGAAATAGGGCACGCTGTGAAGATGGCGAGGAGTTAAAAAAAAATGGATTCTTTAAATGGAGGTTTTCATATTTTTAAATCAGTTATAACTTATAATGAAGCAGTGGAAAAAATTTTGAAAAAAGTTGATAGTTTGGGAGTGGAAGAAATTTCTTTAGAAAAATGTTTTGACAGAATTATAGACAGAGATTTAGAAGCTAAGATAGATATTCCTCCATTCGATAGGGCTGCAATGGATGGATTTGCAGTGATTGGGGAGGAAACCTTTGGAACTTCAACTCAGTCACCAATCATTTTTAAACTGGTAAAAGAGGAAGGGGAAAAGATTTTCAAAATGGAAAAAAAATTGGCAGTTGAAGTCATGACTGGCGCACCTGTCCCACAAGGGGTTAACGCTGTAGTAAGAGTAGAAGATGTGAAAAAAATTGGAGGAAATATCGAAATATATCGCCAAGTTGTCCCGGGAGAAAATATTTCTAAAAAAGGAGAAGATGTGAAAAAGGGTGAATTACTAGTATTAAAAGGTAAGAGATTAAAAGCTGCGGATATAGCGATTTTAGCAGCTAGTGGGTACTATAAGGTTCAAGTAATGATCCGACCAAAGGTTGCTATATTATCTACTGGGAGTGAAATAGTCCCACCTTATATGAATTTAGAATTTGGTAAGGTTTATGATTCGAATAGTTATGCTATAGCATCTTTAGTCAAAGAATGTGGAGGCATTCCTATTATTTTTGGATTAGTAAGTGAAAAAAAGGATGATATAATGAGTGCTATTGCAAACGCGATTGAAACATCAGATGTTATAATAACTAGTGGAGGAACATCTGTTGGAAAGAAGGATACAATACCTGAAGTTATCGATGAAATGGGGGAACTTTTGTTTCGAGGAGTTAATATAAAACCAGGAAAACCTACATGTTTTGGACTGATTAACAATAAACCAGTTTTCGGTCTTCCAGGGTTTCCGGTTTCAGCCATGATAGCTTTTGAGGCTTTTGTTACAACTGCTTTATTAAAAATTCTTGGAGCTAAAGAAAGAAGAGTTTTGCCAAAAATTCGTGCTAAAATAAGTAGAAATGTTCCATCAGTTCTTGGAAGAAGGGATTATGTTCGGGTTAAAGTGGAATATGAAGAAAATAGAGGAACTTTTCCTTATGCGATACCAATTCGTGCAGGAGGAGCGGGAATAATAAGTAGTATGAGATTAGCGAATGGATATATAGTAATCCCTGAGAACGTGGAAGGCATACTCGAAGGAAATATTGTGGATGTTTATGTATTTAATTTTGGTGAGAGATAATGGAACCATTAATTATAGGAATTAATAGTTTTCACAGAAGGGGGGGTAAGACAAAAGTTTTAACTGAGCTGATTGAGGAGCTTTCTAAAAGAAATATTCCTGTGGTAGTGATTAAGAGTATCCATTCAAGATATGATTTAGAAAAAGAGGGAATAATTTCGGAAAATGAGATAAAAGACACTAAAAGGTTTAGGATTGCAGGAGCAAAAACTGTTATTGGAGTTACTGATAAAGAGATAATAAAATTAAAAAAATTAGAAGAAAATAAGAGGATCTTAGAAGGGATTGAAGAAGTTCCAGACAATACGATCGCGGTTTTTTTGGAAGGTTTTAAACATTCAAAATATCCAAAAATATTTTTAATACAATCACTAGATAAAGAAATGGATGAATTAAGAAAAATAAATAATGTTATTGCTGTTACAACAACCAACAGAGAAATAGAAGAAGAACTAATGGAAAAAACAGATAAGTTTATCCCGATAGGAGAAATAAAGAGCTATATTTTAGAAACTTTAAAAAATCATCTTTTGTCAGAAGTTCCAAGTAAAGATTGCAGGAGATGTGGATTTAAAGATTGTAAAAGCTATGTTGAAAGTTATATTTCAGGGAAAAGTTCATTGAAATGCATATTTGAACCTGGAATTAATGTTAAAGTTAATGATGAAAGAATTTCTTTAAAACCATTTGTTAAAGATGTTTTTCGAGAGGTCAACTTTGCGTTAATTAATACGCTAAAAAATGTTCCAGAAAGCTCAAAAATAAAAAAAATAGAGATAAAAATTAGCCAACAAAAGGATTAATTTACTTTGACTGAAAGGTTAAAAAACTGAGGATTTAAAAAAGTCCATCGTTTTTATTTTGTTTAAAAAGATAAATTATATAGGTGATTTATGGGCGGATTACCATAACTGAAATAAATTTTTTAGCGCTCTTGCTCTTGATTGTTCAATACAATATCGATAAATCCGTATCCTTCCGAATTTTTTTTCTTGCACTATGCCTGCTTTAGCAAGTTGTTCTAAATGTTTTATAGTTATTGTGTGATTAAGCCTTGTTCTGTTTATGATTTCAGATATGTTAAGTTCTCCTTCTTCTGCCAATAATCTAAGTATTTTTACCCTGCCTTTAGATGAAAGTACCTCTTCGATAGGAGGTTCTTCTTTATTTTTTTCTATTTTATTCATCATGAACATTAAATTGCCTCCTGATCTGCCAGCATTAAGAAATATGATAAAATCAATAGTTTGGCAAATTAGCGACGCCTAGGAGCGAATTAAATTTTGATATTGTTAGTTTTTTTTGATTGTTTCTCGGAATATTTATCCAAAATTGTTTCTATTTTCTTTTCAACTATTTTTGCAGGGGCGTCAGCTATGGTGATTAAAGTGGTTTTTCCTCGATATCCTTTTGAAGAGATTTTTGTTGCAATAATGCCTTCTATTTCAAGCTCTTTGGTGTATTCCCAAAGCTGAGTGTGGGCCCTTGGTTTTTCCTCATATTCTTCACAAATAACTGTATAAATTTCTTCCAAGTCACCCATGGTGATATAGGCTTTATCTTCTTTTTTTAGCGCTCTTGCTATTGATAATAACGTTAAAAGTTGTTGTTTTGGTAGAATTTCAACTGTTTCTTGCCTTATTACTGGGTATATATCTCCTTTCGCTTTACGAGCGTGTTCAGGGGCTAGTTTTAATTCAGAATTTTTATCGGCGTATTTACCAGAACGCCATAATAAATCTAAGGCTAGTCTAGCATCACCCCATTGTGATGCGATATCTGCGATTAAATCTACTGTTTCAGGTAGAATGGTTCCTTCATAAAAAGCTTCTTTTATCCGAGCCCATAAAATATCTTTAAGCTGATTTATGGTGTATTTATTTAGACATATTATGTTTTTTTGAAGGGTGCTAAGGGTACTGATGTCTAAGAGAGCGTAATAATTTATGGTTTTTGTGATTACTATGAGAGAAATTCGTTGAATTGCGTTTAATTTATCATCATTTAACCTAATAAGATCATAGATAAAGTCGGTACTATTATTTTTTCGTAACAAATAATCTGCTTCATCAAGGACTAAAAGCAGGAAGACATTGTTTTTTTCTAAAACTTCGTTAAGGAGGTATAAAAGCTCGGCTGTTGAAAATCCTCTAAGGGGGGTATTAGGGCTAAAATTTCTTATAATTGTAGTGAGTATCAAAGTGCTAGTTTTTTGTTTTCTACAGTTGATATGAATATATTTCAAGTTAATATTTCTGAGACTAGCGCTTTCTTCTAAGAAATCACCAAATCTTTTTGCAATAGCAGTCTTTCCAGTGCCAACATGTCCTACAATAGAGACAGTTTTGCTACAGGAACCAGGAGTCTGAATTAAAACTCGAAAAAATTGGGCTAATTGGCGTAATTCTGCGTCTCTATGTATTAAATGAGGGGGGACATAATCTGTTGAAAGTTTTTCTTCATTCATAAAAACAGATTTACGACCCAATTCCTCTTCAACTACATTGATGCCCACAAAGAATCTCCTCAAAATTAATGTTTTAAATTAAGGACCTTCCTATAAAATGGTTGAAAAAATAAACTAACTAATGAATAGTAAAGAGAAGGAGAATATAAAAGGGGGGGCAGAGGGGGGGTAAAAACTGAGAAAAAAAACAGAGTTTGTTTTTACTCATGTTTCCTGCTTTGAGTTGTATTTTTTCCATGCAGCTCTATAGAATTTTCCAGTATATTCTCCCATACTGCCTAACTGTTCTTCAATCCGTAAAAGTTGATTGTATTTCGCCGTACGTTCGCTTCTTGCAGGGGCGCCTAGCTTTATTTGACCACAGCATAAGGCTACTGATAAGTCGGCAATATAAGGATCTTCAGTTTCTCCAGATCTGTGGCTTACTACGACAGAGTAATTATTTTCAAAAGATAATTTTGCAGCTTCAATGGCTTCTGTTAAACTGCCTATTTGATTGACTTTCAAAAGAAGAGAATTGCAAGCATTCATCTGTATACCGTTTTTTAAGCGGTCTATATTTGTCACAAATAAATCATCGCCCACCACTTGGGCTTTATCCCCTATTTTTTTTGTAAATTCGGAAAATACTTCAAAATCATCTTCTTCAAAAGGATCTTCAAAGCTTTTAATTGGAAAAAGATCAGCTAATTCTAAATAATAATCTACAAATTCCTCCCTAGAAAGAAACTTCCCATCTATAAGATATTTTCCAGTTTTTTTATCATAAAACTCTGAAGCAGCAGAATCGAGGGCAAAATGAAAATCTTTACCAGGGGTATAGCCTGTGGCTTCTACTCCATTTACAAGAGCTTCTAATGCTTCAATGGAAGTATTCATAGGAGGAGCAAAACCGCCCTCATCACCCACATTGACCGCGGTTTTACCATATTTAAGCTTAATAGTATCTTTCAACTGTTGGTATACTTCAGAAACACCTCTAATACCCTCAAACATGTTAGGAAAACCTATAGGGATTAACATGAACTCTTGTATCGCAAGATTAGATCCAGCATGTTTTCCCCCATTTATAACATTACTTAGTGGAACCGGCAGTAAGTATCCGTTAAAAGGTAGACCGGCTATTTTTCTAACGTGTTCATATAATGGGATATTTTGAGCCTTAGCTGCAGCCCGTGAAATCGCTAAACTAACACCTAAAATAGCATTAGAGCCTAAAACGCTTTTATTTTGAGTTCCATCAAGATCAATCATTATATTATCAATTTCTGATTGATTTTGAGCCTCCTTTTCTAAAATTTTAGGTTTTATAAGTTCATGGATGTTTTTTATAGCTTTTTGAACACCTTTCCCATGATATTTTGATTTGTCTCTATCACGGAGCTCTAAAGCTTCATGAGTTCCAGTACTAGCACCGCTCGGAACTGCAGCTCTACCCACTATTCCTTTATCTAAAACAACTTCAACTTCTACGGTTGGATTTCCTCTTGAGTCAAGAATTTGGCGGGCATAAACCTTCTTAATTTTCATTTATGGACACCTTGGAAGACATTTTTCAAAATTAAGGAAAGTTTTGACTTTTATAAGTTTGTTTATGTTTTCTAAAGTACTAAAAATCGGTATTTCTAAAATCATTGAAGATTTTAAAAGAAAAAAAGTGAAATAAACAATATTATCCCATATCATCGGGGAATATAGTAGTTTCTGGAAAGTTGGGATAGAGACCTTTTCGTTGCCTAATTTCAAATATAAGGTTTTTAAACTTGTTTTTAGGAACAAAATTCCAATGATCAAGTTTCATTTGCCAAAGAGCGGTTCCACTAGTTTCGCTTCTTAATTCTGAAGCCAAATTAAAGGTATCAGCTACGGGTATAAATCCGGTTATGATGAAAACAGGAGGTTTTTCCTCGATATTATGAATAGTACCTCTCCTTTTAGAGAAAACATATTTAGCTTTTCCAATAAAATCACGAGTCAGTCGTATAGTTATTTTATAAATAGGTTCTAATAGTGATGAACCAGATGAAAGTATTGCATTCCGTATAGCATTTTTGACCATATGAACGATTTCGCTTCCTCGTTTTTGGATGACATCAGCATAGGTTAAGTTTTTGACTAAAAATTTTATCCCACGAAGAGGTTCTTCGCATAAAGGACCAGAATTACAAGCTTGTAAAAATCCTGATACTAGGGAATCTTTAACATCAGGTAAAAGTTGAGAGCTTTCAAAATCTAAAAGCAAGATATTTCCTCTAGCAGACAACCCTAAAATTTTCCTTAAATCAAGTGAAGTTTTATCACTAAATTCTCCTACCAATTTCGGCGATTCTTTTTCCGTAAAGGAGCCATTTATACCTGCATTAATTATTAAGTCTACAATTTTTTCCTCGAGAGGTTCAACTATTAAAGACATTTCATTATAACTATTAGGGCTTTTAATAACAATGGGCTGAGGGGTTTTTTGTGTGATGCTTTCCCTAAATGAAACAATTGGAGGAGAAATTGAAACATCTATATTATTTTCTATAATTTTCTTTGCTGCTATTTCAAGATGCAACTCGCCTATACCGCTTAAAAGGTATTCTCCTGTCTCTTTATTAATAGAAACTTTTAGATTAGGATCTTCAATAACAAGATTTTTTTCCATTATCTCTATCATTTGGGGTAAATCTTTTGGCTTTAAAGGTTCTATAGCGACTGTGACAACAGGTTCACTTACATATTTTATTAACTCGAAAGGAACCATAGAATCCGCGATAGATAAATCACAAACAGTATCCCCTGGACGTGCTTCTTCAAGCCCCATAAGAGCCACTATATTACCAGTAAAAACTTCATCTACAACAATGCGATTTTCGCCCATAAACATGCTTACTTGATGAACCCTTTTTCGTTTCTTTTTAGAAAGAATAAACACCTTATCGCCAACATGAACAGAACCAGAAAAAATTCGCCCCGTACAAATAACACTTTTAACTAAAGGATCAACATAAGAATGATTTATAACAATGGTAAGGGGAGAACTTGAATCACATTTAAGCATGGCTTGACCGATTTCAGTAGAAAGATTACCATGCCAAATTTTGGGTATACGATAAGCCTGAGCTTCCGTAGGAGAAGGAAGATGATTAACAATCATATCAAGTACAGCAGAATGAAGAGGAATTAAAGTGCTAAGCTTTAAAAACCCATTTTTTTGTTCATAAAACTTAATTATATCAGAAAATTTTACACCTTTTTCTTTCGCAATTGGTAATGTAAAACCCCACCTATGAAGGGCTGAACCAAAAGTCACAGATCCTGTAGCAGGTTTAACTTTCCATGATTTAATGAACTTTGACTCTGCATAAGAATCGATGAGACCATTAAAGTCATTGATTATAGAACTTAAACGGTTTTGAATCTCTTCAGGGGATAGTTTTAACTCTCGGATAAGACGGTCTAATTTGTTAATAAATAATACAGGTTTTACACGTTCATTTAACGCTTGTTCTGTAACAATTTCTGTTTGAACCATAATTCCTTCTACAGCATCTACAACAACTACTGCACCATCAATTATTCGCAGTGCCCTTGTTACTTTTCCACTAAAATCAATATGACCTGGGGTATCTATCAAATTAAGTATGTAAGAATTATTATCGATTTTATGTAAAAGGGATATTATAGCTGTTTTTATCGTTATACCTCTTTTTTGTTCTTCTTCCAAATAATCCAGAGCAAGAGCCTTACCAGCAACATTTGGTGAAAGTAGACCAGCAGCAACTAACAAATTGTCAGCGAGAGTTGTATTATGTACGAAAAAACCTTCCACAACTAAATTATGAGTATCAGGAACAGAAAAATCATAAACATAATTTTCTATCACTAAACTTTTTGAAACCACATTTTCAAAACATATATCTTGGCTATTAAGTGGCATTGTTTTATAAATAAAATCAGGACCATTAGGAGTTACATGCAACGTATTAAGTACAACTATATAATCTCCTTTTTTCAAATTCTTTGCATCTTTTTCTACGATTTTATCACCGTTTAAAACTAAAAATTTGTGCTCAGGAGTAACTTTTACTTTTCTCCCATTACCTACTGAAACCTCAATCAAATCGGAATCAAATTTTAATCGCCAAATATAGTTGATGGGTTTCCACAAAATGCATCCATTAGAAACATCTAAGGATATAGTGCGTAAACCTTTTGAAGAAACATCTAAAACTGTTTCATTTTCACTAGAAAAAATTATCGGAGATTGTTTAAGAGATTCAAAAAGTACAGAAGCTTTTTTCCATTGACCGTTAACATAAACTTTTGAATCGCCTGAAACACATTTCCCATGATCAACATGGGAACATATACAGAAATTACGAATATTTTCTTTAAAAAGCATAATCTTACTTATATCTTTTACAAGCCGTCTGATTTTAGAAGACAATCTCAATGTACTCCTTTAAAAATAATAAACTTAATAGATGATATTGATAACAAAATTTTAAAAACTTTAAAAATAACATTGAAGCAATTTTAAATATATAGTTTACAGTAAACATAATTAAATTATAGAAAAAATTGTTGGGATAACTAATGGTTTTAACAGAAAAAAGTAGAAAAAAGATCAAAATCGACACCATAGAAACATGCCTGGACGCTATTTCAAAGTTTGACGTTTTCGAAGAACTTGAATTACCACAATCCCCAGAAAGAGCAGAATTACGGGAAATGATAGAGACTATTTTAGAGGAAAAAGGTTGGTTCTTCGAATTTGAAAAGGACCAAAACAGCGAAGAAGCAGACACATTGATATGTAGAATCTATAAAGGGGTTGCTGCATCCTAACAATTAATTATATTTTTTAGAAAGGTTGACTTTTTATAGTGTAAGATAAAGAAGAGGTTAGTAGGTTAAATAAATAAAAAAAGATCGTTGTTCTCATCTTTTCAATTATTTATAGTAAAGAGAGGCGGTTGCTAATGGTGAAATTAAAAGATCCAGAAGAACTAAGAGAAATGTTTGCCAACACCCCGATGGAAAATAGGAGAATCTTCTCCATTGTAGCTCATGTACATCATGGGAAAACCTCAATAACAGATTATTTACTGAGCAAAGCAGGATTAATGGCGGACACAGAAGCAGGAAGGAAACTCCTAACAAACTGGGATGCTATCGAAAAAGAACGAAAGTTAACAATTTTCGGTAGTGTAATCAATTTAGGATTTGAATATGATGGAACTAACTTCCTACTCGAAGTAAATGATACGCCAGGACATATTAGCTGGACCGGTGAAGTTTCAAGAGCTTTGCGTTGTTCTGATGGAGTTGTTCTTGTAGTTTGTGCAGTGGAGGGAATCTTAACACAAACAGAAACCAATATTAGACTCTCCGTTGGCGCAGAAGGGTGTAAACCAGTTTTGTTCATCAATAAAGCAGATAGGCTTATTTCCGAACTTAGATTATCGCCTAAAAAGGCTTATGAGCGTTTAGATACCATAATTAAAGGGGTTAATGATTATATACGCAGAGTAGCCCCACCTAAATTTGCCGAAGAATGGACTTGTAGCTTTAAAGATGGGAAAGTAGCTGTTGGCAGTGCGAAAGACGGGTGGGCGTTTACTTTTCCTGTTTTAAAACGTAAAAATATTACCCCAGAAGTCGTTTTCACGAAGTATCAAGAGGGAGATAAGGAGTGGTTACGTACAAACTTACCGCTTCATGAAGCAATGTTGGAGATGGTTATTAATCATTTGCCGGATCCTGAAACAGGACAGAAGAATAAAATTCCGTCTATTTGGAGAGGGGATCTTGATTCAGAAGTTGGAAGAGCTTTACTTGATACTGATCCAAGTGGGGATCTTTTAGGGGTTATTGCAAAAGTTGTTATGGATCCTAAAAGATTGAGGGCTTTTCTTGTAGGAAGAGTTTTTAGCGGAACATTAAAAGGGGGGCAAGAAGTTCGTTTGCTTACTAGAAAAAGCGTTCAAAGGGTAAAAAGAGTCGGTGTTCAGGAAGTAACAGATATTCTTGATATGCCAGAAATTAAAGC
>SMTZ1_10005135_pt1 | contig 22016 bp, 18 predicted proteins | sample DeeMarSWOR136_30_FD_25667 | JGI IMG/M metagenome (IMG submission 25667) | reverse complement strand
TGACTGGTTTTAAAAAATTACTTCTGTGACATTATACTAGTTGTATAAGCTACGGTACGAGGTGAAAGATGATAGTTGCTGATAGAAAACCCATCAAAGAGATATTGGAGATGATCAAGGATTGCAACAAGATCTTGATCTTGGGATGTAAAGGCTGTGTCACCGTCTGCAATGTGGGTGGGACCAAAGAAGTGGGCATTTTGGCCTCCACCCTGAAAATTGCGAGAAATAAGGAGGGCAAACCCCTGGAAGTGGTTGAGGAGACCCTCGAAAGACAATGTGATCCAGAATACATCCAGCAGGTGAAGGATATGGTTCATGACTATGATGGGGTCATATCTATGGCCTGCGGTGTGGGCCCGCAGTTCCTGTCTGAGGCATATCCGAACCAGCGCTTTTTCCCGGCCGTGAATACCACCTTTTTTGGAGGTGCCGTAGCGCATGGCATCTGGGCAGAAAGGTGCGCGGGGTGCGGGACTTGTATCATTCATAAATTTGACGGCATGTGCCCCATTGCACGTTGCTCCAAGAGCCTGCTCAATGGCCCGTGCGGTGGGTCGGCCAATGGCAAGTGTGAAATATCAAAAGAAGTGGACTGTATCTGGGATATCATTGTGAGAAAGAAGATGGATGAGGGACGCCTGGAAGACATCACTTCACGAAAACCTGTGAAAGACTGGAGAACCGCCAGGGATGGAGGTCCCCGTAAGAGTGTGAGGGAGGAGCTGGTAGAATGAACGATCTCAAATCAGGGAGCAATCTGGAAAAGGTTCTGGAGGCTGGCCATTTTGCTTTTACCGGGGAGTGCGGTCCCCCTAAGGGTGCCAATGTGGAGCACCTCAGAGAGAAGGCCGCTCATCTGAAAGGGGTGGTGGATGCGGTGAACTTGACGGACAACCAGACTGCCGTGGTGCGGATGTCGAGCTGGGCAGCGGCCACCATATTGATCCAAGACGGGATAGAGCCCAACTTTCAGCTGGTCTGCCGGGACCGGAATCGCCTGGCCATTCAGAGTGATATCCTTGGTGTCTACGCTATGGGCGTCCGAAACATGCTCTGCCTCTCGGGGGACCATCAGAGTTTTGGCAATCATCCTGAGGCGAAAAATGTCTATGATATAGATTCCATGCAACTCATCGCGCTTGTGAAAAAGATGCGAGATGAGGGGAAGTTCATTAATGACGAAGAGATTGATGTGCCCCCCAGGCTTTTCGTCGGGGCTGCGTCTAATCCTTTTGCGGATCCCTTTGAATTCAGGGTCCATCGCCTCGCCATGAAGATTGAGGCGGGGGCGGACTTTATTCAGACCCAGTGTATCTATAACATGGATAAATTCAGGGACTTCATGAAGCGCGCCGTGGACATGGGCCTCCATGAGAAATGTTATATCCTCGCTGGTGTTACACCCATGAAGAGCATCGGTATGGCCCAGTATATGGCCAAGTCGGTTCCGGGGATGGACGTACCAGAATCCCTCATCAAAAGGCTAAGAGGGGCAGGGAAAGGCAAGGTGGCTGAAGAGGGTATAAAGTTTGCCCTAGAGCAAATTGAAGAATTCAAAAAGATGGAAGGCGTCGCAGGGATTCACCTCATGGCCATCGAATGGGAACACAGGGTTCCGGAGATCGCAGAGAGGGCCGGTGTACTACCTAGACCCAAGGTGGATTAATGGGTTGAATGGTTGAGTGGTTTCCTTGTAATACAATTTGCTCATCGCTGCCCACTTCTTCCTCCTTACTCTTTACTCCCTAGTCCCTACCCTTCCGGCAGCCTCAGGGCAAGCTGCCTGCTACTTCGTGCCTACGGCTTACTGTTTAATGGGCCGTTACGGGCTTTTTTTCTTGAATCTTTCAGTAGTTATCCATTAAGATACCCACCAGATTCTTATCGATTTCATAGTATCTCAGCAGCTGTACGGTGATCATTACCACTGAAAATGGAAAATCCTTTGACACGGAGACTGATCTGACTGCTCCGGAGCGTCACATCCTCCAGAAGTTATTCCTGTGGGAGTCCATGGCGTCCACCCTTGATCAATTTAGAGAAAAGAAAGACCTGGCTCTATTGAAAGGATGGAACAATTCGGGCCCTATCCAAGAAAGCCCTGCCTTGAAGCATATTATCAGGGATCTGGAACGAAAGGTCTCTGTTCGGTTGAAAGGTAAATGGAGCCCCACGGGTAAACCCGTGGTCCCATGATCGTACCCGTCTTCGCCTCCGGCTACGACGCGGTTATCCGCCTCAGCTTCGGGGCGACATCTCGCCGTAGCATATTGATTGTTTGCGCATTCATCCACGGCCAAGCCCGTGGTCTTCTGCGAAGGCGAATAAAAAACACACCTTGAGATGACGAAGATGAAGAAGGCCCCTCTCATGTCCGAATCTGAAAGAATGAACCCATCCATTCAGATCATGCGCGGCAAACAGGCCGAAGTTCCCCTGAATGTGGCCATTGTGGGCGGAGGAAAGGCCTGCCACAACCTCCTCAGGGTCCTGGATGAAGATCGACTCGCGAGGCTCAGGATGAGGGTGCTCGGGGTCTCGGATAGGAACCCTGAGGCGCCCGGGTTTCGTTATGCAGAGGAGTTGGGCCTCTTTACAACCACCACCCTTCAAGAACTTTACACCCTTGAAGAGCTAAATCTCATCATAGAGCTTACCGGATCCGAAAAAGTCAGAGATGAAATACTAAAGACAAAACCCTCAGGTATTTCGTTCATAGACCATAGGGCTGCAAGGCTGCTTTGGGATCTTATCCAGATGGAGATGGAAAAGACCGAATTGGAAAGAGACCGGCAAGCATACCAAGACAAAGAAAAAAAACATATGCAGCTTATATTGGATTCCATGCCCTACAGAGTCATGGTGGTCAATATGGATATGACCGTGGACACGGTGAACCGGACTTTCCTGAGGGAATTCAATTTAACGCGGCAGCAGGTCATTGGACGGCCTTGTTTTACGGCGAGATATGGATTGGATAGACCATGCGATAAAATGGGCAGGGATTGTTTTATTAGAAGTCACCTGAATGAGATTAAAAAGAAAAAACTCATCAGCAGATATGTTGAACATGTGGATGAAAAAGGGGAGACACATTTTGATGTGATCACGGTTGCACCCATTTACAATGAAAAGGATGAGGTCGTGCAGATTCTGGAGGCCTCCAGAGATGTGACCGAGAGGATCAAACTGGAGCGAGAGGTGGAAAAATCCAGCACCTTCTTTCAGAACGTGATCCAAAGTACTGTGGACGGCATCGTGGTTGTGGACACCAAAGGAAATGTGCTCATTTTCAATGAGGGGATGGAAAGACTGACGGGATATCCTGCCCATGAGATTATGAATACAGGCCACTTGAGCAGTTTTTACGACATCGACGTGGCCAAGGAGAATATGCGGAAAATGCGCAGTGACCAGCACGGCCCTGTGGGAAAATTGAACCCCACAAGTATGACCGTCACCACAAAGGATGGGGAAGAGATACCGGTCACCTTGTCCGCCTCTATCATCACCATCGATGGAAAGGAAATCGGCAGTGTAGGCGTCTTCACAGACATGAGGGAAGTCCTCCGAATGCGCAAGGACCTGGAAGAGGCCCATTTACAACTGGTGGAATCGGAAAGAATAGCCTCCATAGGCAAGATGGCCGCCGGCGTGGCCCACGAAATAAATAACCCCCTTTCAGGTATTTTGATTTACGCAGAATTACTCAGAGAAAGCCTGAAAAAGGATCCCCAGCACTCAAAGGATATAACCGAAATCATCGATCAGACCATGAGATGCAAGAATATCGTATCCGACTTGCTGGAATTTAGCCGTCAAGCTGTGGGCAAGATATCCTCTTTCAGCCTGAAAGAATTGATTGACAAGACCTTAAGTCTGATGGTCAATCAGGCCTTTTTTTATGATATATCTGTCACCACGGATATTGATCCTGACATACCTGAAGCGATAGGTGATATGGGACAGCTTCAGCAGGTTTTCACCAACCTCTTCATCAATGCCGCAGATGCCATGGACGGCAAAGGGAACTTAGAGATCAAGGCGCGATTTGATGCCGAAAAAAATCAATTCGTTATCAGGGTGTCTGATACCGGGCCCGGAATACCAGAGGCCCTGCAGAAGAAGATTTTTGAAATCTTCTTTACAACCAAGCCCGCTGGAAAAGGCACGGGGCTTGGCCTGACCATCACGAAAAATATTATGAAGCTGCATGGCGGCGACGTAAAAATCGAGTCTCCTCCGGGTGGAGGGACCACCTTTGTTCTCGAGCTCCCCTTGGGATATGTGGAACAGCCCGTGGAAGAACCCCTCTTTTTGGGATTGGATGAATGACAGAGAAGAAAACAAAGATTCTGGTTGTGGATGATGAAAAGGTGGTCAGGGATGGGTGCCATCGCGTTCTGACGAGCAGAGGATACGAAGTGCTGACCGCTGAAAACGGGCAAATGGCCATGGATTTGCTGGGTAAGGAAACCGTGGATGTTATCCTGCTTGATCTGAAGATGCCTGTGATGAGTGGAGAAGAGGTCCTGGAGAAGACCCGCGATCAATACCCAGACATCCCCGTGATTATTATCACCGGTCACGGAACCGTTGATACGGCCGTGGTGTGCATGAAAAAAGGGGCCTATGATTTCGTCACGAAACCTTTTCAAATTGATCAGTTCCTTCTCACCATCAACAGAGCCGCTGAAAAGCGAACACTGGAAGAGAAGGCCCGCTTGTACGAAGAAGAAAAGCTGCGAAATCTCTATGATCTCAATTTGGAAAAGAGCCGGCTACGGACCATTATTAACTGTATGGCCAACGGGGTTATGGTGACCAACCGCAATCTGGAGGTGGTTCTCCACAACCCCGCCCTGATGACACTGCTTGAGATATCTGAGGAGGTGGAGAATCCCATATCCGTTGACCAAATCATCGATAATGATTCTCTTATAGCCACCCTGAAGCAGATTCAGGCGGGTGAATCCTCAAGAAACGAGTTCATCTCCCAAGAGATAGAGGCAGGGAAGAAGGTGCTCAGGGCCATTTCCGCGCCAGCCCTGGGGCCGGATGATGGCGTGGTGGGGACGGTTACCGTGCTCCAGGACATCAGCGCATTCAAACAGCTTGATGAAATGAAATCAGACTTTGTTAATATGGTGGCTCACGAACTCCGAAGCCCCCTTGTCTCCATAAGGCAACAGGAAAACGTGCTCTTGGAGGGACTGGTCGGCCCTCTTCAGGAAAAACAGCAGGAATTTCTGAAAAAAGGGGTAAAGAAGATAGACCAACTCCTTGAGCTAATCAACGATCTCCTCGATATAGCCAAGATCGAGGCGGGCAAACACATACAACGCCAAGTGCCGACTGATATCGAACAGGTGATAAAGGAGACCCTTTCCTTAATGGAGCCGAGGGCCCTGGAACAGGGTGTCACCCTTACCTGTTCGTGTAAAAATATGAATCCAGTGCATGCTGATCCCAAGAGTATCGAAGAGATTTTCAACAACCTCATCACCAACGCCATCAACTATTCACCCGATGGTGGTCAGGTGACCGTAACGGCTGAGGGTCTTGGGGAATACATGGAGATCAGGGTAAGTGACACAGGGGTGGGCATCGATCCGGAGGAACTCCCCAAGATCTTTGACAAATTTTACCGGGTGAAGCATGCCAAGACGCGAACGGTTATGGGAACGGGGTTGGGCCTTGCCATCGTAAAAGGTGTTGTAGAGAGTCATAATGGCACCATTGATGTGGAAAGTGTTCCGAATAAAGGAACCACATTCAGGATCTTGCTGCCTGTTATCCCCTCTGTCTAGCCTTCCCTACCAAGGAAGGGACAAATAGAGCATATGCCCGAGCACAAACGCATGGAACACCCGCAATGCGGATGTGTATCCTTTCATAATGCCCTCCCCTTTCTTGGGAAGGTTTTTTTTGAGAGGGCTGGGATGAATGCCCCCGGACTAGCGAACTTGGGGCTGATGCCCGGGTCTTTAAGGCGCAGAGCTTCAGGTCAGGTGCTTCTTGTAGACTTAAAAGATTGCAAAATGGAAGTGGTTAGAGTAAAAGGCTTGGATTGTCTGCTACTCTTTCCCCATCATTTTGGAGGTTGATATCATGCCGTTAGAGGAAAAGATCAAGTCTGGAAGGTTTGTCATTTTGGGAGAGTTTGAGCCCCCAAAGGGCACCGATTTCTCATTATTACTCAAGAACGCCAATCTGGCAAGGGGGCGCGTAGATGCCATCGTTGTGCCTGAAATGGCCAGTGCCGTGCTCAAGGCAAGTTCCTTGGGGGGGTGTGCCTTCTTTCAAACGCAGGGTATTGAGACCGTGCTCCAGGTCTGTTGCCGAGATAGAAACCGTCTCGCTCTCCAGGCCGATTTGCTGGCTGCATGGGCCCTGGGCATACGGAATGTGATGATCTTGGAGGGCGAGGATATCAGATTCGGCGATCATCCTCATGCAAGGACAGTCAATGACCTGGACCTCATGGAACTTCTTGAGGCCACCCAGAAGCTTCAAAACGGCAAGGATATGGCGGGGATTGAATTGCGCGGAGCGCCCCAGTTCTGTGTCGGTTCCACCATAGACACGGGCGCCACCGGAGGGCTTTTGGAGATTGAACTTGAAAATCTCGAAAAAAAGATAGATTACGGTGTGCGGTATCTTATCACCAATCCCATCTTCGACCTTCGCCGTTTTCAACAGTTCATCAAGAGGGTCGATACCACCCGAGTCGCGCTAATTCCGACGGTCCTGCTCTTGAAATCCGCCGGAATGGCACGCTATATTGATCGGAACATTAAAGGCATCTCTATTCCAGGTGAAATGATCAGGAATATCCAGAAGGCCCCTGATAAGGAGAGGGAGTGCATCAAGATTTCGGCCGACATTATAACCCGCATCAAAGAAATGGGAATGGCCGGCATTCTGATCTCCACGGTGGGCTGGGAAGATAGGCTCCCACAGATTCTGGATGAAGCCAAATTGTAGTCACCTTCTGTTGTGTGTTGTCCGTAGTCCGTTGCCGAAGAGTAATGCAATTGACCACTGACAACTGACCACCGTAGTTAGAAGAAGTAGAAAGGTATTTTATAATGGCTGACAGCAAAGCGAATAATCTATCAGGCTCCGTCATGGTTGTCGGGGGAGGCATCGCCGGAATGCAGGCAGCCTTAGATCTGGCTGATTCCGGATACCTGGTAAAATTGGTGGAAAAGTCCTCCGCCATTGGCGGGGTCATGAGTGAACTGGACAAGACGTTCCCCACCAACGACTGCGCCATGTGAATTATCTCTCCCAAACTGGTCGAGGTCGGCCGGCATCTGAATATCGATCTGATTACCTGTGCTGAGGTGGAGAAGATTGAGGGATCCAGAGGGAATTTCACCGTCACCATCCAGAAAACTCCCCGCTACATTGATGCTGCAAAGTGTACGGCATGTGGCGACTGTGTGGCTGTATGTCCGGTCGTATTACCCAGCGAGTACGACCAGGGGCTTGTCACGAGGCGGGCCACGTACAAAAAGTATCCGCAAGCTATTCCGGGTGCGTTTGCCATCCAGAAAGCGGACAAGGCCCCCTGCCGTTTGGCCTGTCCCGCAGGCCTCAATGTACAGGGGTATGTGCAGATGGTTGGGCAAGGCAAGTATAAAGAGGCTCTTAAGATTATCATGGAAGATCTTCCCCTTCCCGGCGTCCTGGGTAGGATTTGCCCCCATGGTTGCGAGGATGCCTGCCGTCGATGCGAGGTGGACGACCCCGTGGCCATCCGAGACCTCAAACGACTGGCAGCCGATCAATTTGATCCCCGGGAGATAGAGATCGACTGCCTGCCTGGGAGGGAGGAGACGGTGGCCATCATTGGCTCAGGCCCGGCAGGGCTTTCCGCTGCTTATCACTTGGCCCGCAAAGGGATCCGATCCACCATTTTCGAGGGCCTTCCCGAGGCGGGCGGCATGCTGCGTGTGGGCATTCCCGAGCACCGTCTCCCCAGGAAGATTCTGGACCAGGAGATCGAGATCATCACGAATCTGGGTGTGGAGATCAAGACGAATAGCCCTTTAGGTCCAGAATTGACCATTGATGATCTTTTTGAACAGGGTTTCAAAGCCGTTTATCTGGCTACCGGGGCCCACAGGGGCATTGATCTGGGTATACCAGGAGAGAAAGCGAAGGGCGTTCGTCAGGGCGTGGATTTCCTGAGGGAGGTAAACCTGACGGGTAAGACTGCTGTGGGGAAAAAAGTGGCTATCATCGGGGGCGGCAATGTGGCCATTGATGTGGCCCGATCTGCTGTTCGCCTAGGGGCGGAGGAGATCAACATCATCTACCGAAGAACCCGCGCAGAGATGCCTGCTTGGGAGGAGGAAATTCAGGCCGCAGAAACAGAAGGCGTTAGGATTTCCTATCTTGCGGCTCCCCAGGAGGTGCTCGTTCACGACGGTCAAGTGGTGGGTCTGCGCTGCATCCGGAGTATGAGATGGAGATCGATCAGCTCATTCCGGCCATCGGTCAGAGGCCAAATCTTGCTTCTTTTGAGGATACGGTGGGACTTGACTTCTCCCGGTGGGGAACCATTGAGGTAGATCCAATCACGTATGCCACGGGTCGCGAGGGTGTCTTTGCAGGTGGAGATCTGCAAACCGGTCCCTGGGTGGCCATCGGCGCCATCGCTGGAGGCCGCGAAGCGGCTGAGTCCATTTTCCGATACCTGGACGGAAGGGACCTGTCTGAAGGTCGGGAACCCATTGCCAACGAAAACCCGGTTTATCGCCCCATTCCGGAGGCTGAGCCCCACAGGGCTAGGGCGAAAATGCCAGAGTTACCTGTTGAGAAACGAAAGGGCAACTTTCAACTTTGAGGAAGTGGAACTGGGGTATGACGAAAAGACGGGTCAGGAAGAGGCGCACCGTTGTCTGAACTGCGGATATTGTTGTGAATGCTACCAGTGTGTTGAGGCCTGTGGTCCTGGAGCAGTGACTTTAGAGAGCCACGCGCTGCAGCCCGAGACCATCCAAGTGAAGGTCGGTTCCATGGTTCTGGCGCCCGGCTTTCGAGCCTTTGACCCCTCGAGATTCGAAACATACAACTATGCGGCACTCCCTAACGTGATCACCTCACTGGAGTTTGAAAGGATTCTGTCGGCGTCGGGGCCCACCATGGGGCACCTGGTGCGACTCTCTGACGAAAAAGAGCCGAAAAAAATCGCCTGGTTGCAATGCGTTGGATCTAGGGATATGAACCAGTGCGACCATGCCTACTGCTCTTCAGTCTGCTGTATGTACGCCATAAAAGAGGCTGTCATTGCCAAGGAACACGCAGATGATGACCTGGACTGTGCCATTTTCTTTATGGACATGCGGACCTATGGCAAAGACTTTGAGCTGTATTACAATAATGCCCGGGAAAAGCATGGGGTCCGTTTTATACGTTCCAGAGTGCACACCATTGACCCCATACAGGGAAGCGACGATCTTCTCATGCAGTACTCTGATGAAAACGGGGATATTCACCAGGAACGGTTCGACATGGTGGTCCTATCCGTTGGAATGGAGTCATCGCCAGAGGCGATGGACCTTGCCAGAAAACTAGACATCGATTTAACCGAGGGAGAGTTTTGCCGAACCGATCCTTTTTATCCCGTAGCCACCTCCATGGAAGGGATTTACGTCTGTGGGGCTTTCCAGGGACCAAAAGATATCCCCCAATCTGTCATGGAAGCGAGTGCGGCAGCCTGCGCCGCAAGCACAGATCTCAGTGCGGCGCGGGGAACCGAGGTGAGGACCAAAGAGATCCCAGAGGAGTTGGATGTATCCGATGAAGATCCTCGGATTGGGGTATTTGTCTGTAACTGTGGGACCAATATTGGTGGAGTGGTGGATGTGCCTGGGGTGGCCGAGTATGCCTCCAAACTTCCCCACGTGGTTCATGTGGATCAAAATCTATTCACCTGTGCCCAGGATACCCAGGACGCGATGAGACATATAATCAGCGAGGAGAGGCTGAACAGGGTTGTGGTGGCGGCCTGCTCTCCCATGACACACGAACCCCTCTTCCAAGAGACCCTGCAGGCATGCGGTCTCAACCGATATCTCTTCGAAATGGCTAACATCAGGAATCAAGACTCCTGGGTACATGGGGACGATCCCGTCTCTGCAACCGATAAAGCCAAAGACCTGGTCAGAATGGCAGTGGCCAGGGCGGCCTTGCTGAAGCCGCTCAAGGCAAAAAGGATCTCTGTCAATCAGCGGGCCCTTGTGATCGGAGGAGGAATCTCCGGCATGAGTGCTGCACTTGGCCTGGCTGATCAGGGGTTTGACGTGGTGATCGTTGATAAGGAGGCGCAGTTGGGAGGCCTTGCCAGGGAATTGACACACACCATCGAAGGCGCCAGCATTCAAGAACACGTCCTTGAGCTCATTGATAGGGTGACCCACCACGAAAAGATCCAGGCATTGACCGAATCGCTCATTGTGGGTTTTAGTGGGTTCAAAGGGAATTTCACCACCGAGGTGATGGTGGGTCCAGGAATGTACGAGAGGAAAATTGATCATGGTGTGACCATCCTGGCTACAGGCGCCCGCGAATATGTGCCACGCGAATTCCTCTACGGAGAGGATAGCAGGGTCCTGACTCAGATCGAGCTGGGTAAGCTTCTTGAGGAAAAAGGTGCAGATGATCTCCAGGACGTGGTCATGATTCAGTGTGTGGGCTCAAGAAACGAAGAATATCCCAACTGTTCTCGGATATGCTGCCAGAGCGCTGTTAAGAATGCCTTGCATATCAAAGAACTCAATCCGGAGGCCAATGTCTACATCCTTTATCGTGACATTCGGGCCTATGGAGAATTGGAGTACTACTACCGCGAGGCCAGGCGACAGGGGGTCCTTTTTTTCCGGTTTGACTCAGATGCCCCCCCTCAGGTGGAATCGGCTGCGGATGGCCTCCGTATTACCCTGAGGGATCATGTGCTCCAGCGGGATCTGAGAATCTCCGCCGACTTGCTCGCCTTGAGTGCCGGCGTGAGACCCGAGGAGACAGAGGAGTTGGCCTCTATCCTCAAGGTGCCACGAAATCAGGATGGATATTTCATGGAAGCCCACGTAAAACTGCGTCCTGTGGATATGGCCAGTGAGGGTATCTTTGTCTGCGGTACAGCGCATGGTCCGAAACTCATCTCAGAGTCCATCTCCCAAGCCATGGCTGCGGCCTCTCGCGCTGCAACCTTCCTCTCCCAGGCGGAGATCACCCTATCGGTAGTGACTGCGAAAGTGGATCAAGAGAGATGCGCATCATGTCTCATTTGTGTGCGCTCTTGCCCCTATGATGTTCCCCGTATCAACAAGGATGGGGTGAGTGAAATCGATCCGGCTCTCTGTCGCGGCTGTGGCATATGCGCGGCCGAGTGCCCGGCCAAGGTCATTGAGCTTAACTGGTATGAGGATGATCAGGTTATGAGCAAGCTGGATGCACTGCTGGAAGGAGTGTTGTGATGGAAGATTTCAAACCGATCATTATCGCTTTCTGTTGTCAAGCTTGAGGATATACGGCAGCGGACCTGGCAGGTTCCATGCGCCTCAAATACCCGGACACGATCAGGATCGTGAGTGTGCCGTGTACCGGAAAAGTGGATCTCATCCACCTCCTCAGGGCCTTTGAGAAGGGGGCTGACGGGGTCTATGTGGTGGGTTGTATGGAGGGTGAATGCCGCTTTAACAGCGGTAATTTCAGGGCTCGAAAACGGGTTGAAAAAGCCCAAAAAATCCTGGAAAGCATAGGGATCGGGGCGGAAAGAGTCCAAATGTATAATCTCTCTTCAAGCGAGGGCCCAAAGTTTGCCCAGTTCGCAACGGAAATGACAGAAAAGATCAGAGCCTTAGGACCTAATCCCATAAAATTAGCGAAAAAGAAAAAAGCTGCATGAGAATGAGTTGAGTTGTTAAGTCGTTGACGGGTTGAGTGGGAGGCCAAGGACGAAACATGAAAACCACTTAACAACTCAACCACTCGACCACTTAACCAAGGGAAGAAAGAGAGGAAGCTTAAAATGATTGTGGCAAAGAACAAGCCGATCGAAGAGATCATTGAGGAGGTTAAAGATTTTGAAAAGCTACTCATTGTCGGCTGTAATGAATGCGTCACCGTCTGTGAGTCGGGCGGGAAAAAAGAGGTGGCTGTTTTGGCCTCCGCCCTTCGCATGTATTTCATGAATCAAGGAAAAGACATAAAAATTGATGAAGTGACCCTGGAACGTCAGTGTGACCATGAGTATCTGGAAGAGATTAGAAACATCATTGATCAATATGACGGGGTCCTGTCCCTCGCCTGTGGGGTGGGCGTGCAATTCATGGCTGAAAAATACCTCCGCACGCCTGTCTTGCCCGGCGTGGATACCTGTTTCATGGGTGTCACCGAGGAAAGGGGCGTCTGGACGGAACGCTGTCAAGGGTGCGGTCAGTGTATCCTGGCCAGGACGGGTGGGATATGCCCTGTCTCCCGATGTGCAAAGAGGCTTTTCAACGGCCCATGTGGAGGCTCCACAAAGGGACATTGCGAGATAAACAAAGATCTGGTGTGCGGCTGGCAATTGATTTTAGACCGTCTTGCTGAGCTGGGGAAAATGGAAGATTATGAGAAGCTAACACCCATCAAAGATTGGTCCACCGAACGGGCGGGTGGACCCAGAAAAGTGGTGAGGGAGGACGTGCAAGAATGAACACAAAGACACCAAGCAAGCTGGAAAAAATCCTCAAAGCAGGTCATCAGGCTGTGACCTCTGAGTGCGGTCCGCCAAGAGGGAGCGATGGGGAGGCCATCGCCAAAAAGGCGGAAATGATCAAGGACTATGTGGATGCTATAAATATCACTGACAACCAGACCTCAGTGACCAGGCTTTGCAGCCTGGCCGCCTGCATCCGCCTGAAGCTGATGGGTCTAGAACCGGTGCTCCAGATGGTCGTGCGGGATAGAAATAGAATTGCCCTGCAAAGTGACATCCTGGGAGCTGCCTCCTTCGATATCAACAATATCCTGTGTCTCTCTGGTGATCACCAACAATTCGGTGATAATCCACAGGGTCAGAACGTCTTTGATATTGATTCCATCCAGTTGATTCAGACGGTTAGACTCATGAGGGATGAGGGGAAATTCCTGGGAGGGGATGATATTGAGAGGCCTCCTCAGATGTTTGTGGGCGCAGCGGCCAACCCCTTTGCAGACCCTTTCGAAATCCGTGTCCCTCGTCTTGCCAAAAAGGTTGCAGCGGGCGCTGAATTCATACAGACCCAGTGTATTTACAACCTGGACAAATTTGAGCTCTGGATGAAACAGGCCTGCGACCGAGGACTGCATGAGAAGGTCTATATCCTGGCTGGTGTCACCCCGTTTAAGTCAGCGGGGATGGCCAAGTATATGAAGAACAGGGTCCCGGGGATGGATGTGCCTGACGAAGTGGTAAAGAGAATGAGTGGGGTACCCAAAGAGAAGCAGGCTGAGGAGGGGCTCAAGATCTGTGTGGAGAGCATTCAAAGGCTCAAAGAAGTGGAAGGAGTGAGTGGATTTCACGTGATGGCCATTGAATGGGAAGAGAAGGTCCCGGAGATCGTGGAGCAAGCCGGTCTCTACCCAAGGCCTGAAGTCGATTAACGAGGCTGTCGGAAAACGCCCATCTGCCTCTAAGAAGCCGGTTTTTCGACAGTCTTAATGGGTCGAATGGTCGGGTGGTTGAGTGATTGGGTTGCCTAAATTTGTTGGTATTGCTATAAATCGAGCTGATGATTCAATATGAGGATCTTGATTCCCTCTCTTGCGTTTTCCCAGTTCAACTTTAGGCACTTTAGGCAATTTAGCTCACTGTTTAATTGATAAATGATAGATGATAAATGTTAAATCATAGATGATGAGGAGGTCCCATTATGTCCAAACCTTACATACTGGTGGTTGATGATGATCCTGATCTGGTGGAAACGGTTGCCATGATGCTGGAGAGTAAAGGGTGTGAAGTGGGCATGGCCTATGATGGTATCGAAGGTGAAGAGTCCATCAAGCAACGCCGCCCAGATCTTGTCATCCTTGATATTATGATGCCCCGAAAGGACGGCTACGTTCTGTGCGCCGAAATGAAAGCGAATCCAGAAACACAGGATATCCCCGTGGTTCTTCTCACCGCTGTGGGTGAGGCGGTTCCCACCACCCGATATACCCATGCGGACGGCATGTCCACCGAGGCAGATGACTATATTCCCAAGCCCATCGACACGGAGGGTCTCTGGGAGGTAGTCAGCAACCTACTCTAATTTCACAGTAGGCAATCAAGCGGTGGCATGTTCACCCGCCAACGCGCTATGGCGGGTAAATGTCACCCTACAGTTCTTGTATCTTTGTAGGGTGCGGTTTTACGCCCCACCTCTGGAGCCTGGTAACCCATGACGCCTCAAGCCAGACTTGGTGGATTTAAGATCCTGAAGGACGTGGTCCTGATCTCTATCATTTCTCCGAAGCCGTCCCTTGAATTTCTTGCCCATCTCTGCCGAGCAATCGCCGACGAACGAATAAATCTCCCATTTATAACCGCAGTAAATGACGGCCAGGCATGGGGCGTGAATATCATGGTGGATGATTCCAATGGTTCCCGAACATCTCAACGCGTCGAGCAAGAATTCGGGTCCGTATTCACCAATGCCTCGCAAAGCGCCGTTCTTTCCCTCTTTCCCCACAAAAGCGACCCCACAATCACTGGATCCTTACTCGAGGTATTCGACAAAGAAGGCATAGACCCGGATGGCTATGCCAATTCCCCCTCTGCCATCTCCGTGGTGTTGAAGAGGGGCATCGTCAAGAAGGCGAGTAATGCCCTCTTTGGCCCCTTCAAGTTTAGCGCCTATCGAACGCCAGCAGATTGGAAACTGGCCCAAAAGGGAAAAGAGCAGCTCTATAAAGAAGTGGTCGCGTCTTATCAGGAAAAGAGGCCCAAGGTCTATGGCCTGTCGTATCAAGAGGGGCAGGAATTCCTGCAAATAGAACTGACAGGCAGGCACATGGGATCGGTGGGTACGGCTTTAAAAGAATTCGCCCGACTCGGGCTCTACCTTACTTTTTTGGCTACCCGTCCCAGCCAGGAAAATGTGGGAGGTAAGTTATTTGTGTGTCTACCCACATCAGCGAACCACTCCAACACTGAGATTATAAATACAATAGCCAATGCGGTGGAAATAGAGACGATTTCCCCTGTGGCTACATTTGCCATGAATGGTCCACACTTTGGGGACCGCTACGGGATAGCGAGCGAACTGCTGCATACACTCAAGGAAGAAAAAGTTGACCTTTTGGGCCTAAACTGCACCATTGCCTCCATCATAGGGGTGGTCCCCTCCGCTCAGATCCAACGTGCTATACAAGCCATACAGCAATGTTTTGAGGTTCCATCCGTGACCAAAAAAGATCATTTATCCGTGTGATCAGGAAGATCGTACGCATTGCACTTTCAGAACCACAATGATATTATTGCCAATGTGGGAAAACCTAAAATTTCCGTACGCTTAAATTGATCAACCCCAGGATGTGGAGATCACTTCATGCCTTACAAAAAGCCTTATACCATTAACATCGCGCTAGTGGGCGGGGGAGATCTGTGTAAAGAAATTCTTGAAAAGACCACATCAGTATATAGAGAGGAGGGGCTTGATGCCGCCATTGTGGCTGTGGCTGATCCAGACCCCGCGAGCCCAGGCATGGCACTCGCCAAGGAGCTAGGCCTCTTGACTTTTCTTGATTATCGCGAACTCTACGACCCCAAATATAACTTCAACCTGATTATCATTCTGAACCCTGAGGAGAGTCTCTTAAAAGATATACTGGAGACAAGACCCCCGCGTATCCGTATCATGTCCCATCACGTCTTTGAAGTCTTCTGGAAAGCGATAGGTGTTGAAGAACGCAAGTTGAGAGACAGGACCAAGGAAATGGAGACTATTCTGAACGGCATCCAGAACTTCATCTCTGTCATTAACCCAGATATGGAGATTGTTGATGTTAACGCAGAATTTCTAATGCAAATGGGTTGTTCCCGTGAAGAGGTGATTGGGAGGAAGTGCTATGAGGTCTTTCAGCAGCGCGACGATCGTTGTCAGGAGGGTGAAATTGTTTGCCCCCTTAAAGAAGTCATTCGCACCAAAAGGCATACACGGCAAGTTATGAGGCGCGACAAATCCAGTGGCGATCCGAGTTATTTCGAAGTCAACATCTATCCTATTTGGGAAAAGGATGGCAGGATCTCCAAATTTATTGAGATCAGTCGTGATATTACCGAACACAAGAAGGAAGAGGAAGAAATGACCCGTCGTTTGGAGCAGATGGTCGAAGAACGCACCAGAGAATTGAAGGAAACCCACAACAAGCTGCTTCATCAGGACAAGATGGCCTCTCTTGGCAAGTTATCCGCGTCGGTCGTCCATGAAATCAACAATCCCATAGCGGGCATCCTGAACCTGATTATGCTGCAAAAAAGAATTATTCAAGAAGGATCCCTAAAGGAAGAAGAAATAAGTCATTTCAGCGGGTACCTGAGTTTAATGGAGACGGAAACCAGGCGGATCGGTCAGATTGTCACCAACCTGCTTGCCTTCTCGCGGCAATCCAAAATGGAAATGAGGAGTCTGAATCTCAATAAGCTCATTGAGAAAACACTCCTGCTAAGTTCCAATCTCCTGAAAATCAATGGCGTGAAGGTTGAGAAGAGACTGGACCCGAACTTACCTGATCTCGTTGGGTCGGAAGACCAGCTGCAGCAGGTTTTCATGAATTTTATTTCCAATGCTGCCGAGGGTATGGAAACAAATGGACGCGGTGTGCTGAGCATAAAGACGAAACACTCTTTGAAAGATGGTAAGATCTTCGTCAGCTTTAAAGACACGGGGCCAGGTATTTCATCCGAAAACCTTTCTAGACTTTTCGAACCCTTTTTTACAACAAAAAAGAAGGGAAAGGGGGTCGGCCTTGGGCTTTCCGTTGCATACGGCATCATTCAAGAGCATGGCGGCTCCATTGATGTAAAATCAAAGGTGGGGAAAGGCACAACCTTTAAGATCGAATTCCCCATGAATCGCACATAACACTCGCTGGTTCAAAACGGAGGTTCTCATGCAGAGCGCCAAGATCCTCATTGTCGATGACGAACTGATCATGCGAGAATCGCTGGCTGGCTGGCTGGAACGGGATGGCCACGAAGTGGAAAAGGCGGCTAGCGGTGAAGAGGCCCTGAAAATATTAAAGGAGTCCCGTTTTGATATTCTTCTCGTTGATATCAAGATGGAAGGGATGAGCGGACTGGACGTTCTGAAGCAAGTCAAGGAGAGTGATCCCGATGTGGAAATTGTGATGATTACCGCCTATGGTTCGATCGCCACAGCCATAGAGGCTATGAAGAATGGGGCCTATGAATATCTGCTCAAACCCTTTGAACCTGATGAATTGGGCATATTGATTGAAAAGATCATCGAGCATCAGGCGAAGATTCGGGAAAACATCTTTCTGAGACAGCAATACCAAGATCGAACCCGATTCGAAAGTATGATTGGCCAATCCAGGGCCATGCAGGAGGTCTTCAATCTCATTGGGGACATTGCCCCCGTGGGCTCCACTATCCTGATTACTGGTGAGACTGGTACAGGCAAAGAATTGGCCGCTAAGGCCATCCATACGAATAGCCCCCGTTGCGAGGGTCCCTTTGTCTCTGTCAATTGTGGTGGCATACCCGAACACCTCATGGAAAGTGAATTGTTTGGCCATCAAAAGGGGGCCTTTACGGACGCCAAGGCGACTAAGAAGGGACGATTGGAACTGGCCCATGGTGGCACCCTCTTTTTAGACGAAATCGGGGAGATTAGCATGCGAATGCAGATTGACCTTCTTCGGGTGCTAGAAGACCATGTATTCTACAGGGTTGGAGGTACCCAGCCCATTGAAACGGATTTCAGGGTCGTCGCTGCAACCAACAAGAATCTTGAAGAAGCCATCAAAGAGGGAACCTTTCGCGAAGACCTTTATTATCGGCTGAATGTGATCTCCTTCCGGATGCCGTCCCTTAGCGAACGTAAAGAAGATATTCCTCTTCTGGCAGAACACTTTCTTCATCGTTTCTCCCAAGAGACCAACAAGGCCGTAGACCTCATAAGCCGGGAGGCCATGGATGAAATGATGCTTTATGAGTGGCCTGGTAATGTGAGGGAGCTGGAGAATGCGATAGAAAGAGCGGTGGTTGTGAGCAAGGGGCGCAAGCTCATGCCGGAGGATTTACCCATATTCCGTCCTGAATACCTCACCCCCCCTCTTGATAACACCCTTCTGGAAGTGGAAAAAGCGCACGTTAGCCGGATACTCAAGGAGAACCAGTGGAATGTAGCCAGGAGTGCAAAAATATTGGGTATTGATCGCTCCACACTCTATAACAAAATCAAGCGGCACAACCTTCATAAGGCATCTTGATTTCTCTACCGGGACATACCATCCTCATTTCCCCTATTGGAGATTCTGAGACTGAACTTTACCACCCGATCAGCCGTGAAGTCAGCCGGATATACGGATACCCCACCGAATTCATGCCTCTCCTGCAGGATGTGGATTTTGCCTTTGATGCAGGGCGTAATCAGTATTATTCCACAAAGATTCTGGAAAAGCTGGCCATAAAGGCACCCTCTCGTGCATTAAAGACGCTTGCCATAACCCCTGTGGACCTTTTTATCCCTGTTCTCACCCATGTTTACGGAGAAGCGCAGTTGGGTGGGAGAACCTGCATTATATCCATCTATCGACTGAAAGAAGGCCTCCCTGCCATGAACCCCCAAGAAGTATTTCTCCAAAGGGTTGTCAAAGAGGCTATCCATGAACTGGGTCACACCTTCAATCTCCGCCACTGTCCGGATCATACCTGCCTCATGCACTACTGCCGGAGTGAGAGAGACGTGGACCGAAAATCAAACGAGCTCTGCAGACATTGCAAGGTCCTCCTGGAGGATGAACTTAAAAAAGGCCGGCGAGGGAGTAATCCGCCGGCCCTGGGGAAGGATTCCTAATGCTTCGTATAGAGTCTTTTAGCTTTTCAGGAAGACCTTGGTTAGCCTTTCCCAGCCAAGTTGGGGCATTTGACCGTAGATATCCTGACTTAATTCACCGCCGTCAGCGGCTAGAGGCCCTGCCACCTCCTCTATGACCTCGTAGAGGCGCTCTACCTCGCCTTCCATAAAATCCCCGGACTCTTTGTTGATAACAAGGTTTTTCAAATCTCCACGCAAATTATTGCAGTGAACGCTCATGACCCATCCGGCTGAGTAAGGATCTTGATTGGCCAGTTTGCCCTCTTCTCTTAGCCTGGGGTTAATGGCGGTCACGACACCACTTACAGGGGAGAGGAACCTCGCTCGATGCTCAGCTCTCGATACACCAATATCTGCCCTTCCCTGTTTCACTTCCTTGCCCATAAGCGGGGCCTCGACACGATCTAATGGGCCCAGAAGGCGCAGGGCGAACTCGTCTATGCCGACCCTTACCGAGGAACCCTCTTCCACCTTTATCCAGGTATGTCCCGGATGGAAATAATATCCTTGTGGAACTTTGAATCCTTCTATCTCCAGCACGTCGACCGGACTTACCACAGCATGGACGCTAAATTGGTCATTAAAATATTGATCAAAATCACAATTAACGCATTTATAATCATGGGTACACGCCTTTAATTCAATTCGTCTTTTCATGTGGTGGACACAAGGGCGCTTCGTTGCAGGTTGGGACCTCAGCTTCTCCTGCCATGAGACAATTTGACCTCGCTTTCCCTTGGGAACTGCACCTTCCCGTTTCAGGCTGAGGTTCTCATCACTAACGCGTCGCATGATCCTATCAAAGCGACACGATGGGCAGTCGTACTTGATCTTACAAAACTTTCTCGAAACCACTCCAGCCTGCATCCAGATACAAGGCTGGCGTTCCTCTGCTTCGACGCTCTTTAAACGGGTTGATTCCATGTGACGGCCCTCCTACCATTTCCCTTTTTGAAAGGAATGCTTAATGCCTCTATATCAGGTTTTAAGAAAAGTCTTGGTCAGGTTTTTCCAGCCCAACTGTGGGAGATTTCCAAAGATATCCCCACTCAGCTGACCACCGTCCACGGCCATGGGCCCGGCCACCTGCTCGATCATGCTTTCCAGCTTCGTCACTTCACCATTTATCCACCCCATGCTATCCGTGTCACTCATGAGGTCCTTGACCGTGCCCTTTACGTTCGGATTACGGAGCACGAAAAGCCAACCATCTTCATAAGGCGCTTCGCTGGCCAGTTTGGGCCTCTCTCTGACTTCTGAATTGACCTCTACAATGATCCCTCCAATGGGTGAGAGAACATCGGCCAGGTTATCATTTCGCTTCAGGCCCCAGCCCGCTTTGTCCTTGTCCAGTTCCTTGCCCATTAGGGGGAGATCCAGGGCATCTGGACTTCCAAGCAGTTTAAGTGAGAAATCATCCATTCCGACCCGAATATATCCCCCGCTCTCTATCCTCGCCCAGGTATGCCCATTATGGTAGTAGTAGCCCATAGGGACCCGGAAACCTTTCACCTCTTGGACTTCGTACGGGACGGTCATGGTTTTTGTGGACCAGACATCCTCAAAGAACTGATCAAAATCGCATTTGGAGCACTCGTAATCGTAGGCGCACCTTCTTTTCTCGATCCGCTTTGTCAAGCTGTGCCGACAAATTCTGTCCAAACCCTCCCTTGTCCGCATGGCATCCTGCCAGCTGATTTGTTTGCCTTGGTCCACCTTTTTCCTCATGCCCAGATCGTATTTGCATGTGGTGCAGTCTCCAAAGTTATTACAGTTCTTGAATTCCACTACCCCAGCTTGCATCCAGATACACGGATTGGCCGTCTCAGCGCTTTTGTCCGGTTTCACCATCCAAACTTGCCCGCCCAGAACGGCGCCGATACCACCCTCCGCTCCCAGGTCCTGACCACCGCCCCTGCGGTAAGAGGATCCATAGCCCAAACGACTTCTTCGCTCTTCTCTGCTCTTTTTGTCCATTTCTCTCACTCCTTGCTCGGATTTTTTGGCGCTTGTCAGTTTTATAGAAGAGCAAAGCCTGTGCCAAGCAAGAAGCATTTTTCAAAAGTCTGCACAAGGCCTTGATATTAATTCGTATTTCTTGTTCTACACAGAACAAAAGGATCCATAGGAACGCTTCGGCGGCGCGGCCCCAGTGTTGGAATGCTCAACACTATCCCGATTCAATGAGCAAACAATTGCATCTGCCAGCGCAATTAATTGTTTGCTTTCAACACCTTAACCCACTGTTGGATTTCTCAACAGTACGGTCTGGAATTCCCACATCTTTTAATGGAAGATTTCAGCATGTTCAGCAAAGGCGATAAAAGCGCTTTGCTTAGGGCGCTCTTCGCCCATTTCCCTTTTCGTTTACATGGGCTTTCAATAGCGGGTTGCTAATTTCTTGTACTGCGAGACAAGTCCTTTGCAGATAGGGCAAGCATCTTCAGGAAGTTCTGTGAGGGTGGAACCACAGTTTTGGCAGACAAAATAGTGGGCAGGGCTATCTTCGATCTTTTTTGCAAGCAGGCCGAACAACATTCCCGTTCCCGATCGAATTTTCTCAATCAGATCTCGATGCTGTTTTTCTGATAGCCATGCATACGTGATATTTCGAATTGCTGCTTCAAAATGCTCTGATTCAATCTGATCGATGAATTGAGGATACTTGGTATCAATCTCACTCAACTCAACTTTGGTCGCCTTCTTGAGGTTTTTCTTCGTGCTGGAGACCTTAATTTGCGGGACCTGTGTCTCACTAACCTCCACACCCAGTTCAGCCAAAAGGATCCTAAAATTTCGGGCGTGGATCCACTCAGAGCTTGCTAAGGCGACAAACAAGTTGGCTATATTGGGATAGTCTTCCGAATTGGCCTTTTGGGCATACGCCATATAGGTGTGAAAGGCTCGAATTTCGCCTTCGTAGGCCAT
>SMTZ1_10002481_pt1 | contig 22022 bp, 23 predicted proteins | sample DeeMarSWOR136_30_FD_25667 | JGI IMG/M metagenome (IMG submission 25667) | reverse complement strand
CTTCAATACCTAATACTTTGCCACATAAGCAGAGCTGCTGGGTTAGTAAAATATCCTCTTCAGAAGGAGTGGGATCTCCTGAAGGGTGATTATGAACTAGAATGATGGATGCTGCAGCATGGGTAAGAGCTAGTCGGAAGACCTCTCTGGGTTCAACTAAAGCTTTGTCTAAAGAACCTACAGAAATAATACAAGTGCGGATGAATTTGTTTTTAGAATCTGAAAGGATGACCCTGAACTGTTCCTGTTTTAGAAAGACCATGTGTGGTAACACGAGGGGTACAACATCATCAGTAGATTCGATCACCAGCGTATCTTCACAGGAGGAGGCAGCCCTTTTTCCTAATTCGAAGGCTGCTTTAATTTTGCATGCTTTTGAAAATCCAACACCTTCTACACAGGTGAGCTGGTGGATGGTGGCAGTAAAGAGGTCTTTCAAGTTTCCATCAAAAGCCTTTAGTAAGATTGCAGCAACTTCAGGCATGAGATGGTCTCTTTCCTCTGGAGAGATCAGTACAGACAGGAGCTCCTGGTTTGAAAGCTTATCTTCTCCATGTCTGGCCAGGCATTTTCTCACCTTCTGAGATTCTGGTAGATCTTGAGGAGCCATTGTACCCATCACTTGAGAGGAATCAAAATTATTTTACCATTCAAGGGGAAAGCGGAAAGGTATATAGTCACTGAACCTCGTGTACTGATGAAAGCTATACCAATATCTATCCATTTGTCTTCACCTTGAACCTTCTTCACTGCTAGGGCCAGGTAGTCTGGTTTTTTACCCATAGTACCACCATTTAACAATTAACAACCCAATATCCAATTAATCCGTCCTCTCTGTTTTTGAGAAGTTTCTGGTACTCTTTCCACTGGTCACTAGTTAAAATGTAGATCTCTTCTTTGTTGTAGGTGGGTTTAATCAGTTTGATCAACTCTTTCTTCACATATTCCTATATACTATATTTTTTGATTTTTTCTAAGTGTTTTACCTCTCCTCTTAAAACACAGGCGAAGTTGAACAGTTCTCGAAGATACTCTTTGTCTCTCATTTACATCACCTTCTTTTTTGCAGGATGTATCTCTGAAAGAGAAAATTTGATGCATTCAAAACAATGTCACACCAACCCCACCATTAAGTGTACCTGGAATGCAGGGAACTGGTCTGGCAAGTACTACAATGCGCACTGGATGTTTTGTTCAGGTCCTCCGGATTGTGATTGTGATGATGGATGGGCTTCCATCGGCCCTTTCACTCACTATCCAGGTACTTTGGGATACTCAAACTATTCCACAAATCCCAGCCTGGGTGGCAAATCCAATTCCTTTTCTGTGAATTTTTCAAACATCTTATTATGCTTGCATAACCAATCTACAGAAATCTCCACAATAACTCATTCTTAATTGTTCGCTCAATTTGAGTAGATTATCCCCCGAAGTTTTGACAGTCCCTCACTACAACAAGTTGTACTCTTGAGGAAGATTAATGACAACTGTAGTTCGGTTCTCTGTCTATAATACTGATAGAATGAGCAGCCGCTTTCACCTTCCAGCCACAGAACTACTCCACAAATAGGGTCAAGCATTTGATAAAAACAGAAAGTGATTTTCCTCACGAAGTTAACATTTATATATTAATATGGTCTCAATAGTATGAGGTGTACAGATGGAAACAGAATTCCTGGAAATGTGGGAAAGATGCTGGGAAGGATGCTTTGAATGCATGGAAGAGAAAGCATCTACTTTGCAGAATGAAAAAGTTGCCACTATCTGGAAAGAGAAGATCAAAAAGTGCAGGAAATGCAGGGAAGAATACTTCGAAAGCATGAAGAGATACAAAATAATAGACCCTCTGGAGAGATGGGCCAATTACGTGAGGAAATGTTCGCTGTGCATGTTTGATGACATGAGCGGTATGGCAGAAACAGGAGATTTAGAAGCAACCTCAATTTTACAAGGACTACTCAATCAATGCATTGACTGCATGTTCAAAGGATTCGAGGACATACGAGGAATGCGAAGTGAATAGGTCGTACAATCCGTACTACCTGTTTTTATCTCTTTCTAGATAACATTTTTTGCAGGATAACAGGGTTCTTTCAGCTGCCGATGTCAATTCTCCTCCTACACTCTCATAGTATGTTTTAATTCTAAATACTTATTCAATGTAGAAATTGTCAGTTTTTCTGGTAATTCGTCCACTACTCTCACTCCTCTCCTGGTTAATTCTTTTATTGCAATATGTCTTTCTTTTAATAGGTTGAGAGCTACTGCTTTCTGGTACAATCCCCTTTCTGTTCCAGGTTCGCATTCTGCAATGTCAGTAATATTGGTGTCTTTGACTGCTACACACAAAGGCAGATGGATTTTCTGCAGAACTGAGCAGTACTGGATTAACCCTTGAGAGATGTGTGTTTCAATTAAATCTGTGTAGACAATTACTAAAGACCGCTTTCTGTTCTTACGAGAGATGTACTCGAACGCTTTCTTGTAGTCTGATTCGTAAGCTTCAGCCTTCAAATTGTATAGAGTTTCTATGATCTCATTAAATTGGGATTTTTTACTAGAAAGTGGTACATATTCTTTGACATCTGAGGAAAAAATACACAATCCCACTCTTTCTCCTAACCGTAGGGCTACAAAGGAAACTAAAAGTGCAGAATTCACTGCATGTTCCAGTTTGGTTAGATCACCCACGTGGACTCCCATGATTCTCCCCGCATCGATCATGAGCATGACATTCTTGGTCCTCTCCACCTGGTACACTCTGGAAATGGGCTTTCCTTTCTTAGAGGTCGCTTTCCAGTCGATGATGCGGTACTCATCATCCACCTGGTACTCTCGTAACATCTCGAATTCTGACCCACGTCCATATATTTTGGCAGGTTTGATCCCCAGCAGGTTGAGCATTTGCTTTCGAGAAAGCAGATCATACTTTTTTACCATCTGGACGTTAGGGCATACCTTGGCCTGGACTCTCGCATCAAAGGCCTTCTCAAATACCCACAGACCCAAAAAGCTTGCCCTCCGGGTGAATACACGTCCGAAGGTGTACTCTCCTCTCTTGAAAGGTTTAACTGTATAGCGGAACCTCCCCCGTTCATAGGGAGGAATTACACCTTCAAGGTTTTCATTAGAAACAGAAAATTCTTTAGGGTACTCATCTTTAATACTGACTGAAAGGGTTGTACCACTTTTATTTTCCACTCTTACGTATACTGGATTCTCAGCACCAATAGAGAGTATGCGGTCGAAGTCCCTCTCTACAGTGAAGGACTTTTTGTGCGAAACCCAGAAATCAAAGACTAAAAGAGCCAGAATAACTGCATTGTAATAAAGGATGACCTTACCTGCTGCAGCAAGGAGGCAGCCTGCAGCAAGCAGTATGACAAACCTGAAAGAAGGAAACACTATCTGGGCACCTCCACAGTTTCCAGGCACTCTTCAATTATACTATCCGGGGTCATTCCCTCAATTTCTGCTTCAGGCTTCAAAATGATGCGGTGGCGCAACACAGGGAAGGCTACCATCTTTACCACATCTGGCGTGACAAAGGTTTCACCCTGCATGGCAGCAAAACTCTTGGAGGTGAGCAACAGCATGACAGAAGCTCTCGGACTGGCTCCCAGCATGACGTGAGGGGATTTCCTGGTAGCTCTTATAACGTCAGTGATGTATGTAATGACTTCAGGGTTGACTGTAGTGTGAAAGATTTCTTCTCTGATTCTTGAGAGTTCTTCTTTGGATGTTTTGTGCTCGAAGTTGACTTCATCCAGACGGTGAGCATCAAACCCATGGTGGTACAAGTGTAAGATTTCATTCTCTTCTGAAGCTTCAGGGTAAGGAATTAGAAGCTTCATCATGAACCGATCCAACTGGGCTTCCGGTAACGGGTAGGTCCCTTCGTATTCTACCGGGTTCTGGGTAGCACATACCATGAACTCTGACAGAGGGTAGGACACTCCATCGATGGTCACCTGTCTCTCCTCCATAGCTTCTAGAAGTGCAGCCTGCGTCTTGGGCGGTGCCCTGTTGATCTCATCTGCCAGTAACAAGTTAGTGAAGATGGGACCTTTCTTCAGATAGAATTTTCGTGTATCTAAATCAAAGATGTTTGTTCCCACAATGTCAGAAGGCATCAAATCAGGGGTGAACTGTATCCTGCAAAATTCCAGGTCTAAAACCATGGATAAAGCCTTCACCATTAATGTTTTAGCAGTTCCTGGTACCCCTTCTAAGAGGACATGGCCTGAAGAAAAAAACGAAACCAGGAGCAGCTCTAAGAGCGAGTCATATCCTACGATTGCCTTGTGAAGCTCTTTCTTCAATTTTCCAGCTACTTCTTTAAACATTTTTTCACCTCTTTTGCTTTGCATCTTTTAACTCTGATTTTTCTTTCTCTATCACCTCTAAAACCTCTTTCTTACCCGCTTTGTAGTATAAATCTGCTGCAGATAAGACCAGTTCTGAAGACTGGACCTCTCTTGCAGGTAACGGCCGGGAAACCCCAAATCGCTTCCCATGGGCAAAGAGAAAAAAAGTGACAGCCAGCATTAATTGCACAAAAAATGAGGAATACCTAGAAGTAAATGCTATTTTAAAGGTTTCCAGGTTGATTCCTTCCCCTTTTCTCAACAAGCGCGCATGATATTCATCAAAGTAGACCTTATCAGAAAGGGATAACTGTACCAGAAAGATCTCATTATCTATGAGGTCAATTTCAGTATTGGAAACCAGAGAGGGAGTACTGATTAAGAATATGTGTCCCTTTCCTTTTTCAACTTCTACAACCAAGGGGTTACCATCAGCAGCAAACAAAACATCTCCAGTATGAGACTGAAAGTAACTGTCATACACCACGGTTATGGCCCTCACATCCTGGGTGGACCAGTGCTCTTTTACAGGATAGACTGTAACCCGTCTTCTTCCACGAGTTTCCAAAGTTGCTCCAAAAGCCTGCATAACATCGGGATTACTACTGAATACTACTAATTTATTCCCCTGAGAAACCCATGCAGAGAGGGTATTCTTTTCTTCAGCAGAGGGAACCCACACAGGGTTGATCATCAAAACTGTCCCCTGTTCTAAGTCACCAAAAGGGGTGTACCACCGCTCCACGCTGGTGTACTTTTTGAGGAGAAGATAGAAAGCCAGGCTTCCTGGTTCTTTTTCATTTTCAGAAGAGTAGGGGTTCTCTTCTCCTGGCAGGTAACCCTGACCAACAGAGACTGCAATAGTAATTCCCACTATTAAAAGAATGACAAAGAGATACTCTCTCATGATACTGCCTCCTCTATCTGGGTGAAAGCATCCATGACCTGGGAAAAGTCTTTTCCAGTGGCTTTCCCCCTCCCGTAGAAGATAACATCGAAGATGCGGGTTATGCGCTCAAAGAAGAGATTGAAAGGGTATGGCCGCACTTTCTGTCTGTATTCAAAATTGGTTAAAGAAGGATGGTATGCAATGATCTCCTTTGAATCCAGCAAAACCAGTAATGCCATGTACAGTGTGCGTATTGCTTCTGAATACCTACCTTTCTTGCCCAGAAAAACAGCTTTCTTGTAAAATGCAGAATAATCTTTCTTTTCTATCATTTCAAGCTCCTTTTTTCTCTCAGAAGTAGGTTCTCTCACAGAGATGACCGACCGGTTTACCATTAAGAATGCAAAATATAAGAGGATAACCACCACTATCATTACCAAGAACACTTCCAGTGCAGTTACTGGAACGAACCCTCCAGAAGGAGGAGAAATCCCGCTGGGTCGGGAACCGTACCCGAGTTCTTCTAAAATTTCCTGCAGATCCTCTTCGATTTCTTCAGGATCAGAGAAGACCAATTCCAGTACATGTCCAATACTCATGTCATCCTCCCCGTTAAATACTCACTGATATACAACAGTTTTATCATCTGAAAGCTGTTCCACCCTCTGTTCCAGGCCAAACCCTTCTTTCCTGGCTCTCAATTCGAAGTAAACTACCACCCGTGTGCAGCTCACCAGAGGCATCAAGAGTCCTTGAGTGACAATGCCAAATACCCATCCAAGCACAGCAAAATCCCTTCCCAGAGATAATTCCATGATGTCAGGAGAAATCTGGATAATAGTTGGAATCAAGTAGATGAGAACCATTATCAGAAAAGTTGCGAGAGTGCGCCCTTTTACCAGGTCCCAACTCCTTGATACAGCATTGAATACGAACCTGCCTTCATTGACTGCTACAGGAAATGTCATCTGCCAGCGTATCCAGATGAAGGCTGGAATCACAGACAGCACTGCAGTAACAGCAATCCCTAACAAAAGGATTCCACCAGAAGCTCCAAGAGAACCAGTTTCAAGTGCATATATGGCTGCAGCTAAAAAGATGACTAAAGGTATGACAACAACTATCAACAAGATGATTATGAGGATTATGAATATGAGAATGTTTGTTACACCCAGTCTCCACCAGGTTTTAAAGCAGAACGTGTATGCATCTTTGACTGAAGAAGGAGTCTGCAAAACACTGTCAGAAGCGATTTTAGTCACTGCAGAGAGGGTTAAAGGATACACGAGTGCGACCTGGATCACCAGTATGATAAACATGATTGAGAGGACTTTGAAAAATGCGGTGTAATCATTATACAGAAAAGAATCTATAAGATCAACAGGGTCCCACACAAAGATATCTAACAGGTTGTCTGCAAGGTAGAACAGTGTCAGAGGAAGCTGGGCTATTACTAGTGCAAGAAAATTTGCCCGGAACAGCTTCACAGCAGAATCTAGAATTTCACCGACTCCCATCGGCCTCAAATACCGGGCTGTCTCCATGCAATTTATGAGGGAGCCTTGTATTTAAAGGTATGGTCATTCATTCATAGTATTTGACACAGCTCTGTATGAACTGGACACACCTTTCGTGTCCTTTAGGTGGTTCAATTCGGAACTTTTCTGCCATGCGCGCAGCCAGCTTTTCTGCAATGCGAAAAGACTTGTAAGGGGAGAGCCTGTGTTTTTCTGTCAGGTAATCTCTCATCAGCTGGTATTCTTCTGGAGTGATCATTTTCAGGTACGGGCTGCTCTTTACAAGATCGTCATAGGGAGTTTCTTCCAAGGTCAACCTGTCCAGGTAGACAGAGCGCACTCTGATCACTAGAGTGCCTGCAGCATAATCTCCCAGCCGTTTCGATTTGTCATTGAGCATCATGGCTAAAAATCCCACCAGATAAGTTCCAGGCAGAAAATCTATGTACCGAATAAAGTTTCTGGTTAAAGAACCTACCAGATCTATGGGAGATCCATCATTTTTTATAACCTTCAGGTTGAGCAGTCTCTTTCCCACAGAGCTGCCGTCTAAAACTATTTCATTTATCACAAAGTATGTCCATGAGAGAGTGCCCACCACCAAATAGAAGATAGCAAAAAAGTAAGATGAGAGGATATCCCCCCCTATTCTTACTGAGAGATGAGCCATAGCTTCAAACCCAACAGATATCAGTACAATAATGATAAAATCAATGAGAACAGCAACAGACCGTGATCCTACAGTAGCAATATCATAGCGAAGGGGAACATTCTCAGCAGTTTCTAACGTGAAGTCTTCCATGAGGGTTCTTGTACAATGTCCTTGAAAAACCTTTTGCTCTCTGGGTATACTATATGCATCTGCGAGCAATTGTGAGAATAGAAGTGAAAAAAAGATACTGAGAACTTTCAGGTTGGAAGCAGTACTAAACTTCAGTGAAGGGGGTTGGTAATTAACAGGAAAAGCAACCTGAGTGCAACCCGTAGTGAAGAAAAAAATTATTCTGGAAGCTTTTCCATCCTTTTTTCCAGATCTAATCCTTCTTTCCTGGTTCTTAACTCGAAGTAAACTACTACACGCGTACAATCCATCAATGGCATGATAAATCCCTGAGCTGCAGCACCGAACACCAAAAAGAGCACATAACTAGGTATTCCAAAAAGTTCATGAAGGATTCTTGCAGAAAATACAGCCACAAGAAAGATGAGCAACACTAAAGAGCCAACAAGGAATACTTTGAGAGTATACCCTTTTGTCATGGTCCAGCTTCTTTTCAAAGCTCCAACCGTAAATACCTCTTCATTGACCATGGAAGGATAAACTGCTGTCCAGCGTGCCCATACCAAGAGCGTGGGAAGTTCTGCTACAAAAATTGCACCAAAGAGTATTATAGTACTGTAATTACTCAAAAAATCAAAGTCAACGAAGTACAAAATAAAGCTAATACCTATAAGGAATACAAAACCAATTGACATCAGAACTACTGTCATGGTAACATTGGTCACACCCAGTTTCCACCAGGTTTTAAAGACAGATCTGTACACATTTTTAAGAGAACTGTGGCCCTGGAGAACGTAGTCAGAAGCTACTCTGGTCACTGCAGCCGATGCAAGAGGGTACACTACCACAATGTGGGCCAAAGATAGGGCAAGAACCTTCCAGAGGAGATGCAGGCTGCCATATTCCAAAAAGTAAAACAGTAAATCAGCAAAAGGGTGCCCAAGAACACTGAAAGGACCTAGACCTCGAAAGGTTTACCAGAAAAAGAGGTTATATACAAGGTACAAATAGACCAGAGGAAGGTGGGCCATTACCAGATAAGGGAACCCCTCCTTGTATAACTTCACAGCAGAATCTAGAATTTCACCAATCCCCATGGGCCTCAAATACTGATTCATGGGAGTATTGTGCAATCTTGCTATTTAAGAGTTAGTGCGAAGCTTTAATGTTCAGAAATTACAGCAGACCTCAACCAAGGCGGACCCAACCCTGGTTCTGACAACTTGTTGTGAGAATGTATTTAAACGTACCCGCCCATTTTTTGTCATGAGCTATGAGGAATTTATCAAAACCCACGAAGGGCGATGGGAACATCTGCGTCTTTTATCTGAACGCATTAAATCCCATGGGCATTCTTCTCTAACACCTCAGGAGCTGGATTCCTTTCTGTTGTTGTACCGGCAAGGGTGTGCTGATCTCGCTTACATACGGACGAATTTCCCCCACAGTCGAGTAGAACAGTACCTCAATGATCTGGTGGCCAGTTCCCACGCTCAATTGGTCAGGGTTCGTCCTCCCCCTTTCAAAAGAATAATAGATTTCTACCTTAGAACTTTCCCTCACATCTTTGCTAAGAATGCGAAATTTGTGGGGTTAGCTTTTGTGCTTTTCATGGGGACTGCTCTCATTTCAGCTGTGGGAGTATACTATGATCGGGAATTCTTCATGGAGTTATCTCCCATACCAGAGGGTGTACTGGAAGAAAGAGCTTCAAGAGGAAGTGTGGGCCCTAACATGAATGAATTCATTGCTCCTATTGCTACTTCCTACATTTTTATCAATAATATCCAGGTGGGCATCATGACGTACGGGACAGGGATTGCCCTGGGGTTGGGAACTGTGTTCTACTTATTCATCAATGGTGTGATGCTGGGAGTGGTGTTTGCTTTTTTTGCAGAAAGAGGAATGAGTATAGCTTTGATGGCTAATATTCTGCCGCACGGTATTTTAGAATTGACTGCTATTTTCATCTGTGGAGGAGCTGGCTTCATGCTGGGAGAGGCAGTGGTCAACCCAGGTGAACTACCCCGTTCTCAAGCAGTACAGGAGAGCGGCAGGGAAGCTACCCAGTTGGTGGCAGGAGCTATTCTTCTATTTCTGATTGCAGGGGTAATTGAGGGGTACTTTTCATTCATGGAACATATTCCAAATGATGTAAAACTGGCCTTCTGTATAATTCCAGCAGGGTTTCTCTATCTGTACTTGCTGAGACATGTTGGGAAAAGACAGGAACCTGATAGTGAACCACATTCCTTTTCATAATACTTTACTGGTGGTACTGTCTTCATGACAAAAAACTGGAAATAAGTTTTACTTCTCACAGAACTTTATATGACTGTAATCTACCAAGTCATAGATACATAATGTACTGTTAAAAGGCAGCTCAAGTAACATTTACGTGAAAGAGAAAAACAAATGGTGTATACGAAAAGGAGATTTTCCAATCTTCCTTCTATGCCTGGACTTGTAATGTTGGGTAAATCTGCCGATAGAATCTGCTTTTTGCATTTCAGAACTGTCCAGTTTTTTGATTCGTGTTCTTACTTCATTGATAATCTCTGTTCCGTTTCCAATTTTAATATATCCAATCATAGACCCTGCAGAACAGTTCTCTCCATATTTCCCGGAGAGGTATCTGTATACCCCTTCTTCAATATATAAACTGTAGAGCCTGTTATTGTTTTCTTCCAAAATTTTACATTCAGCACCAAAATAGGAATTTTTATACCATCTGTGACGAAAACAAAAGTCAATAGCTGGTGATCTACCTCTTTTTTTCCTTTTCTTATCAGGTTTTTCATGAATAGGTACAAGAGTTAAATCTGTTTCCTTCCATATTAACTGCAATTCGATAAACAGCTCTTCAGTAATCTCTGGTTCATCCATTTGGGGTGTTACCTTTTTGTAGGTACGTAAATTCTCATAAGCTTTACAGATAATCCCAAGAAGAACCATGGTTCCATGAGCACCAAGGTCTTGGGCTAGATCTTCAGGGGTTCCCGACATGAACTGTTGATGTGGATGGTCTGCAAGCCTCATTGAATACCCCTCCATAAGGTCATAACGTCTGCGTATACCTCATCTGCATCACGTAAGGCAGCTGATTTTGTCCAGTATTTCATGTGATTTGGTTTTACAATGTATATGGTATTACCTGTGTAATGCCGAAGATTGCGTCTCATATAAATGCTTTGAGATTTTTCTTCGAGTAATGTCCTGTCCAATTTGACAAGAACTTCAGTAAGGGTGTGATCTTGATGAACTCTTGTTTTTTCTTCAGACTTATCTACGAGCCGTGCTGATATTACCTGGAGAGGATTTTCTCCTACAAATATCTTTCCGACAAAGACTTTTCTGGGATTTGAAAATGAATTATTTAGTACAGTGCAAAATGTATAGATGTAATCTTTTAAAGTATCCAAGGTTACTGGGTTGACTGCAATGGATTTATCTTTTTTCCTAAAATAATCTAATGTGAAATCTATAGCATCATCAATTAATATTTTCTCGGATTCAGTAAGATCAAACCAATCCATTACCAATTCATTTACAATTTCATCTGTTTCTGAATTTTCAGAAAGTTTTTCAAGAAATTCATAGTCTGTATGGAGGTCTAGGATATTTTCTGGCATTGGAAGGTCCATGATTTCTTCCTTCTCAAATGAATCACGTTCTACCAACCAACTGCGAGCAGTTAACATTTCATAATAGAGTGCTATCTTTGAGGTAATAGTTAGGCAGCACGATGCTAAGTGATTCAAATCACTTTCTTCACCATGAATTCCTAAAATAGCATGCTTAAAAATTGCATCTTTTCTTAGAAGTGCTGCAACTAACCCTGTTCCTGCTCTGGGGCTTTGCTTTATCAGTAAATGGGGACCCTGGAATATCTCCCTTTTTGTTTTTACACTCCTATGGAAGGAAACTACATCATTAATTGGAAGTGATTTTTCATCCATTGTAAACCTCTGCAATTTTCTTGTATGTACTATCGGTTTCCCAAAAAGTTCTGGAGCTTCATGTTTTTTTCCACCTTCAAATTTAAACCCTTCTGCATGTATCCATTTTTTCTTCTCACATATCTCCCCTAGAGTAGGGAGTTCTGAAAGTTTCCTTATCAATTCATAGTCTCTCGGATTTCCCCACATAGCTACCTTCCAGATTACATCATTTTCATAAGCTTCATCTTTTGGGATGTGAGCAATGTCTTGAGGTTCAATAAGGAGCAACCAATCATCCTGCGGCGAGTAGCTTGGCTTTGGTGAGAAATAGAAGATGGGGCAGTCATCTGGTTCATCAGGTGAAAACAAAACAGCAGCTCCTGGTCCAACAGCTTCAGAAAACAAACTGTGCCGCAATGCGGAGAAGTTGATAACTGTTTTAACATTAAATGTAGAAAAGAACTGCTTTCTGAATTCCCTGTTAGTTGTCCAACGGTTAAAGAGAAGACCTTTACTGGACACTATTAAACATATTTCACCACCTGGTTCACATAACTCTGCAACCTTCCACAAGAAAGCTTGAGATATTTGTTTATCCCCAACAGGGTTACCCTTCTTTTCAACATATCTTTTTGCAGGTTCAGTCAGTTCACTTTCCCAAGGAGAATTCCCAATTACGAGATCATATTTTTCATTCAAAAAGGGGTTATCTTCTTCGAAAAAATCTGATACAAAAAGATTATTGTTTATGAGTGGCTCAAATTTCACTTCACTCCAAATGTTGCGTGGTTCCAAATAGTCACATATTGTCAAATACAGGCTCAAAGCAGCTATTTGAATTGCCTCACGATTTATATCCACTCCAAAAATGTTTTTTCTGAGAATATCTTTCAGATCGGAAAAAGAAGGGTGCTTTTCAGGGTGTTTCTGCATCCAACGATCTATGAGTCTACGGTATGCTTCTACCAGAAAAACGCCAGAACCACAAGAAGGATCGAGTATCTTTTCATCAACAGTTTTTCCTTCCCAGGGAAGTACCTCATCCATGAGGAAGGTAACAAGGTAATACGGGGTGTAATAGGTTCCTCTTTTCTTGCCTTTCTTTCCCTTTTCATAGTGGAAGAACTGCTGGTAAATATTACTTATGAGTTCAATGGGGATCACATCAAAGGAATATAGCGGCCATAGCATCATCTGGCCACTTTCAAGATATTTTTCCCCCTTTAATAAATCTTGCAGTAACTCAAGATGATGTTCGTATATTTTGCCTTCTTCTGCTTCTTCAATGGCAAATATATCTCCATTGAATTTATCTTCATCTAGATACCGAAATAGTCTATATGTCGCAGCTTTATCAGAAAGTACATCAGTAAAACATGATGCACCACGCAAGAACTTTTCGAAAAATCCTTCTGGAAAGGCATTGTAACCATTACTGTCCTTTCTATCTTCGAGATATTTGATGAACATGGATCGAATCAGAAGACTATGAACTATATCTGAAGACAATCCCTTTTCTATTAATTTTTCTCTCATAAAATCCAGGTTATTCAACAGTGTTCGGTACACTCTCTTTTCCTTTTTGAATTTATCACTATGTTCTTGCCAGTATCTCCCTGTTATGAGTTCTGATCTGTGATATTTCCTTAGTTTCTTAATCTCACTCTCAGCTTCAACAAAGAGGTTCAATTCTTCAATAAATCGAGCTTCATCATCTAATTTTCCATCTACTGTTTTTGGGGGTTCATACGTACTATATATCAAGACCACATCAGGGAGAACAACAAAAAAGAGAGGTGCCTGACCCATATTCCACACGAGTTTGTGTAATTCTGCAATCTCGTGAGGGGCTCTCGATTCTAACTTACGGAAATAGATGAGTGGGATACTTGGGCCCTCTTGAGGCTTCAAGAAGAATATGGCATCTATACCAAGTTTCTCCCGGGCTTGTCTCAAAAGATACCTCTGATATTCATCTTTTGTGTCAGTGTAATCTCTGACTAATCCATTTTCTTCTGTCAAATCCAGTTCTGAACAAAGGTGACAAAGGGCCTTTTCGCTTCTGTTTTCTGTATCTCCACTCATTTTGAAACACCTGCTCTTTTTTTCATCCTTTTCTTCACTTTCAGCATGATTCTGTACAGGTTGCGTCTTATACTTCTCTACTAACTGCGCATTTACTGGCTTACAGATGTGCAACCACTATATGAATCTTCGGTTTATGTATTTTTGTGCAAACCTGTATCTTTATTAAAAAATCATTTATAGTATAAGAACTTTTCGGCTTTTACATTCTATACTCCCTATCAAGTAAACCTTGAATAGAAGGCATATTCTTCAGATTCATCTGTATGCATTGAGGGTATGGTGATTTTTTGACAGACCCTCCTGATCATAATTGTAGTAAAAGCTTTCAAGAGGACCTCCTATAAGATAGAAAAGTCTTTGTAGCACTACACCACAGTACACCCATGAGCTGGATGAGCAGCCACTATGTGAAAAAAGCTCTCAAGTTTCTCAAAAAAACGGACATTACCGTTTCAGGAACGTGGATTGATTGTGGATGCGGATATGGGACGTACTCAGAAGCATTAACAATCCTGGGAGCAGATCCAGTCATAGCAATTGATTATAGAATGTCCAGGTTACCCCGTATGGATTCTGTTTTTCCAGTTGCTGCAGATTGCTGTCATCTCCCTGTAAAAAGTGGATCTGTCTCAGGATTTCTGTTAGTTAATGTGCTGCACTACTATAAAAGGCCCCACCCCCTGGTACGGGAAGCTTACCGGGTTCTAAAAAAAGGGGGGTACTTACTGGTGATAGAATACAGCCAGTGCTCTCCAACAGCATGGGACCCACATCCTTTAACTGCAAATGACTTAGAAATTCTCCTGCAGGGGTTTGATACTTCCAGGATTATGCTCGTTGATACAGGATACCGCCCAAAACACCTGGTAGTGGGAAAGAAATGAGAAATGAAAACGGGGAGGTAGGTCACTTTACTTTACTCAGCGCCTCTTCTATTATCACAGCATGGTCAAATGCAATTTCTTCAGGTAAATCATTAATGTCAACCCACGCTGCATCTGCTGCATCATCTCCTGCAACAGGAGTTCCCTTTCTCACCTCCAGTAGATAAACTACAGAGATTGTATGCCCTCTGGGGTCTCTGTCAGGAGCAGAATACACACCCACTAACTGTACAATGTCACAATCTAGCCCTGTTTCTTCTTTTGTCTCCCGTATGACCGCCTCTTCTGTTGTTTCCCCGTATTCTACAAACCCTCCTGGGAGGGCCCAGAAATTCTGGTACGGATTTTTCCCTCTTCTAATGAGGAGAATCTTTCCCTCGCATAAAATGACAGCATCCACCGTGATTCTTATGACTTTCATAGAAGCTTCCTCAAATAAATTGATATCAACCCTATCTTGGGAATCTTCAAGACAGGGACTCCAATGATTTCTGATTCAGGCACTCCCTTCAGGGGGTGGTAGTACGTGTCCTGGAAAGCGTTGTTATCGCCTTTTGTTGCAAAATAGAAAACACCATCTTCTTCTACAACGTCTATGATCCTGTGGACGATAGGTATTCCACCCCCTTTGGATCTAAAAACGAGAATATCTTCCACCTGCAACTGGGAAGGGTCAACCTTTTTGATGAAGATCACATCTCCCTCGTAGTACGTAGGGATCATGCTGCCTGAATTGATCACCCTGTAGGGTGGAAACACTCCCAGAGCAGCGTACAATACTCCCTGGATCAGTAAGAATACTCCCACTGCAATAGCTATATCTTTCAGCTCTTTCTTTATACGGGCTGAGGATATGGGCATCGTATCACATCAATGAGTCGCCTCAACCAGATCTGAACCATACCAATCTTGGGTATCTTGATGAATGGTTCTCCAATAACATGTTCTTCAGGGATTCCTGGATTGTTAGGTTGGTAATACGGATCTGGAAAGGGATTTGCATCTCCTTTGGTGACGAAATATCGTTCTTCTCCTTCAGTTTTGATATCATGAACCCTGTGAACGATGGGAATACCACCGTAAGGAGAATCAAATACAATGATGTCTCCTTTCTCGATTGCATCTACATCTACTCTCTTCACCACCAGGACATCACCTCTTTCGTAGGTGGGCTCCATGCTTCCAGAGATCACTACATAAAGTGATTTTTCCACACCTAGCGTTACCATGAGGCTGGCCTGGATTAAGAGGTAGAGTGCAACAGCGATGAGGACGCCTTCTATAATCTCGCTTTTCCATCCCATGAAGTCCGAACATCGAAAACCTTTATAAGGGTTTTGGAAGGCAAGTGCTAAACCAGGTCTTGTAATTACACTTGTGGTTTAATGTGTGGAATCTTTGGTAATCTGTGACTGAACTCCCAGTAAGTGATACAAGAAAGAGGGCGACTGATTCTTCTTACTTCTGTTTCCCGTTTCCGAAATCTTTATAAGTCTCCAATTCTTGTAATAATTAGTTAGTTGAGCAAAGTTTAAACAGAATAATATGTAAGTGTCAAATTTCCCCATCCATCTGTGGCAAAGGAGGATTTGGCATATAATATTATTTCTGTTGTAGTACGATCAACAAAAGGAGGGTATAGAAATGAGAAGTATTTATTTCAGATTGTTCCCCGGGATCCTCAATATGCTCAAAAAAGAGGGTTGGAATCTAACCGATCTCAGAGATATCACTCGAAGACCATATATGTTCAAACAGTTTTTTCCAAAATCAGCCATTAGTGCTGTGAAGATACTTAGATATGGTTCTCCAACACCCAGTGGAACCATGAAGATAGGCAAGTATGATTTTCCAAAAATAGACAGTGTAGATGCATCGATTCTCAAGACAGCTTTTGCACATGAAGAGATTAAGGATGCAACAATGTTCAAAGATCTTTTTCCAGATATGGGCATTGAAAAGATAACCGAAGATTTTCCAAGAACAGACACAGAAGATACAGAGACACCTGAAAAGATGATACTGAAAATTGCTTTTCGGGATACAGATATTGAGACGTTGAAAGAAGATTCAATACCTTTTGCAGCACACTACGCTCCGCATATCAGGCTCCTTGAGATTCTACCACCAGACCTCTTCCTCTGCTTCGTGGTAATCCTTGGAGCTAAAGACAAGTGGTGGATGCTCAGGTTTTGGGATTTGAGAGTGGGTAGATCAATCTCAGTAGGGAGAGACCACGCGAGTTTCTACAGCGGAGTACTTAATATGGTCAGTGTCAACAATAGACTTCATGAGTGGGCTGGAGTTGAGGCCACACCACCCACAGCGAGAGTACCCAAAGGCGTTACACCGCTTAGAACTGTGAGGGTGGGTCTCTATAGATACCCTACTGCAAGTATTTCAGTGAGAGTAGGATCTCAGAGAAGGCGCCGATATAGGCTAATCGAAAAGATTTGGGAAAATTTCCTGTTGAAACTCTAACGAATTTCTCTTACTTGTTCCCAGTATTTCTTAATTTTGGGAATCATTCCTATGTCTCCCTCTACTCTTGCATAAACTAAGGCCATGTTTAAAGCAAACTCCACGAGCCGTTGTCTGCGGAAGTATTCAGGGCCTTCTACTTTGCCGCTCTGCAGTTCCTTAAGTTCTTCTTCCACATGATCCAAAAACTGAACGTATGTACCGGTGAACCTATCCAGTTCTTCAATAGATTCATTAATTCTAAAGTACTTGTAGAGATAATCTACTTTTCTATCTGAAGCTGATTCAAGTTCAATTTTTTCTGTTTTTTCCGGTGTTCTGGCTCCTTTTTCTCTCTCTATCTTTTCAATCTTTCTTGATATCCTTTTCAAGATCCTTAGGATCAATATGACAAGACAAAGAGCAACAAACCCTATCACTGTCCCTGTCAGTGACACAAGATCAATGGCCATGCATCTGGTATGCTCCACGATCTTTTAAATGTTGTGTACTCATTGCTTTAGTTCATCATGAGATCATGAAAAGTCACTCTTTCAAAGCCCTCCAGTCATGATCCAGATCACTTCTTTGAGAAGGTGGATCATCGTGCAAATTTTCGAAGATTAACCTCAAAATACTCACCAATCTGCAGTAACAACTCTTCCATGGATACAGCGAGGATATTCTGCCGAATAAAGATGACATCTCGGATAAATCCCATGTGTATTTTAAAGAGGATTCTTTTTGCCAAGCTCGCACGTGAGAGGACCAGCCCAATGTCTTGAGGAACAATACACACACACCGGTGAAATAACCAAGGGTTACACGGGTATATCTCTTTAATTTCTTCCCATTTGATCATGCCGACTCCAAATGCTGTCGCATTGTCATATATACCTTCGTCGTTGATAATGACTGCAGGTTCAGCCTTTACGAGTGTGCGCACTGCATGGAGAAAGATAGAACCAGACAGAAGAATTCCCAAACTGGAGACAAATAGAAGCTCTACAAAAATGATTCCTGATTCTTCACGATAGATTTCCAATACGAAGATGAAAATGGCTAAAGAAAAGAAACATACCACAGCAATAGCAGTCATTTTCCATTTGCTCGCGTGTATGATAATTTCTTCACCTGTTACCATGATATCACCTTCACTCTCACCTTCACTTTAACCTTCACCTGAAATCCTTTCTCTCAGATTTTCCACGGTTGACCTCATAATACTTTCTTATCTGCTGCACCACTTCCTCCATAGTTGTATCTAGCAACTCGCAGTCAATAAAAATAGTATTCCCTCGCATAGATCCCACATGGAGCTTTAAGAGAACTCTCTTGAACAATTTCTGACGGGACAGAATTGCATTAACATCTCTGATAACGACACACACTAACCCCTCTCTTCTCTTGAACATCCGGAGGTATATCCCTGCAATTTCTTCCCACCTGACCATGCCTGCCCCTGCTATTGACGTATTATCGTATATACCTTTTCTATCAATGATGAGACCCGGGTTGTTCCAAAAAAGTGTAGATACTGCATAAACCAGATATTTTATCCCAAAAAAAGGAATTATCAAAACACTTAAAGCAATAAAAACCCCCTGATCCCTTGGATGATCTGCTGAATAAATACAAATAACCAGTAATGTAGCAATGATTACCAAGTGCTGCCATTTTCCACTTTTTCACGTATATGAAAGTTCCTTCGTGTATCATATCCTGTCTTCCTTCAATCTATCGTAAGAACTAGCCTGCAAATTCATGACTGCACTTGGGACACCGAATGAATTGACACTGTGCTGCAGACTGAGGGCAGCCTTTGCAGCTCGTTATCCTGGAATAGGCTTTGCTGAACTTGAATCCACATTTAGGGCACTGAACAATGTCTCTGAATTTCATGTGAGACTTTCCTGTAGATTGTTTATAAAGATTTCTGACAGTATTACTAGCGATAGCCTTCTGCTAGTACTCCTGGTAAAGGCTGTTAAAATCAAGTAGATTATCGTACTGCCTACACTCACAAATGATTGGAAGTAGACATGCAACATGCAAAGAAGATACTTCTGCTCCCTGTGAAAGCTTTTGGAAAGCATGAGCACTCATTCTCTTGATCTGAAAATCTTTTTTACAACCCACATAATAAATGCAGGAACTGCACCTCCATGTCCTCCTGTCAGAACTACAGGTGCAGCTTCTAAAATTTCTTCTCTCATTTCTTCTGTTTGTTCTCCAGTTACAGCTCCCTCTTTGGTATTAAAGGAAGCCTGATTTTGGTTTTTTTTCTCTTTTTTTACAGAAGTCATCTTTTCTTCTTTTTCTTCTTGAAGCGGATCTTCTTCTTCATTTTAACCCATTTTTGTTTGGGTCTCACCTTTACATTAGGAGATTTCTTGAAGGGTCTGCGCTTTCTGTCTTTTCTCGATCCCATAGCGTACCTTTTCCAAGTGCCATATAAATGTTTTGCTGAAAGGATAAGCAGTGTGGAGTCTGAGCATTTTTTCACTCTCCTTTCCAGTCAAATACAGGCACCATGTTGATCACTCCTTCACTCTTTTCCAGAACAATCCACAGAGAGATTACAGCCTTAACTGTATAATAAAGGACTCTTCTGGTGTTCTGGTGTTTTTCCCATTTCAAACCCCAATCCTGTAAATATCTATTATACTATAGAAAGATTTCAGCTCACCCCTTTTTCCTTTTTCTTCTCATTTTTCTCACGTAGTACACCAGGGGGTTTCTCACCCGGATTTGTTTGAGAATACCTTCTCTTTCTAAATTGCGAAGAATTCTTTTCACCTCACCTTCAGGTGCACCTGATAATGCTGCTATTCTCCGGGGGTTTCTTGATCTTCTCAAAGCTGCGAGCACTTTTTGAGGATCACCTGTGTTAGTACGAATCAGGGCTTCCAGGTTCTCCTTGTCTGCTATTGCATAGACTCCCTGGGAACAGAGCGCATCTGGTTTACACAGAGAAGGTGCATTCTGCTTTATCTTCTTGCAGCTGGGGGGGAGATACCACTTTGAAGTGCCGAAATGAGTCTGCTTGGGTGATGGAGTGAGGCCGAACCCTAAATGATAGTAGACGTTCTGTTCCTCGATGGGCTGATCTGCAAACAGGGGAGGATTACAGCGATTTCCTGCCTCCACAATGAGAGGCACCACCTCCTCTAGAAGGATATCTATCTGTTCAGGAGTGAGTTCAGGTTTTTTTTCCTGGTCGAAAGCAGTCAACGAAGGGTACACCCTGGCATAGGAAAGAAAAGAGGTTAACAACACAGTGATAGCGTAGTTTCTCAATCCAGATGACGCACCCTGGAGTGCTTCACAAACACATGGGGGAAATGCACTCTCTTCTAACTCTGTAGCACCAATGGGGGCGACAGAGACTGCTGGCACCTTGGAAGTAATAATATTGAACAACTTGCCAAAGAGGGCGGGAAGCTTGACTTCCTGGGATGCGTATTCTTCTCTTTTCTGGTCTATGTAAGCTGCCAGGCTCTTATCAAGGAGTAGAACGTACACGTCAATGAGCTGGTCCTTGGTTAAAGGGACCCAGCCTTTGACAATGTAGTACTGCGTGAGATCATAATCAGAAAGACATGCCCAGCGGACCACATACCTGAAGTGTTCATTTACCGGGAGGAGACGGCGAGTGTCCTCCCTTGGAATGTCAACATTTTGAGAAAGGATGTCAATGTCTGTGACACCCTTCATAGAATCGAGGACATCTGTTTCGATTTTTGGGTTGTCTAAAGCATGCCACAGACGCTTTTTAACTGCAGATGAGACCATCCTGATTACGAGAGCAGCTTCTCTGGATCGAGAACCTTTTCTGGTCACAGAAACAAGAGGGAACAACTGGTACAAAACTTCTTTCTCAGGTGGGTTATAAATTTCACGGTCTGCGTGCTGTTTCATCTTTGGATATTTTTTTTCTTTCCTTTCTTGATATTTTTTTTCTTTCCTTTTCGGTTGGATTTTTTCAAATCGTTTTTCAATTTCAGAAAGTATGTCGTCATCATCATATTCTGCTCCTTGCAAGAGCTCTTTATAGACAGGGTCTAAGGGATTAATGAGAATCCTTTCTTCAGGCAGCATCAATTCTTTCCTTTTCCATTCTATTTCTGCATATTTTACCAATTCACCACCTTGTGTTCTAGTTTATCTCCTTTCCTGTTAAAAAATTGAATAGTTGCTTCCGTATAAGGAAAGCCCACAATAGCATGGTACTTCCCAAAAATGGAAAAGAACTGTAAATCTCTTGGAGAAGGGAGTACAACAGATGAAGGATGTGAGTGGACTGTCCCACAAATGGAGGAATCTATGGGCAGCATCCACCTGTTGACTACAGAACCTCCTCTCCCGAATAAGGTGCCGGGAGCCAGCAAGATTTCAGTGATTACTCCTTTTTCTTCTCTCAAAAATCCTGCAAATTCATCTGGGTATGTGCTCTTGCACACGTGGAGCAAGAACTGGAGCGTTTCACCCTCAATATTAACCTGCATGCACAGATGTTCGTTCTGGAAATTATAAAGGTTGTCTTTCAGGACAACCCAGTGGGCCAATTGACAATATTCTGTTACTTTGGAGAGGTGGTTCAAGGGGTGAGAAGAGGATTTTAAACCTACTTGAACTCACAGAAAAGGTGAAGAGGTTCTACAGATTTTGGACCTAACGTCAAATGTCAATCAAAGCATTTCAGGGCAGATGATGATACCATGATTTGTATCGTGAATTTATGAAAAAAAGGTAGAAGGGTAACATACGGAACGGAAAACAGGACTTTAATCTCAAAAGATGAATACACCTTCTGGGAAGTGATCAGGGCCCTTGATAAGTTCTGTTATATGCTTTTAGATTATGTACTTGCGAGGAGGTCTGGGTAGGTAGGTCTGAAAGCAACATTGTCGCAAAATCTCTGGTTTCTTTTTCAGTCTGCATCTCAGCTAGTTCCAGCCATCTATTATTACTTTTTCTCCATCTGTTGATATATCTACCAGGGAACAGGTTCAGGGGTTGGGTCACCGGGCACCATGACCACTGATACACTTTTTGTCCGTGCTTTCTTTTCAGCTTTCACGACAGTAGCGAG
>SMTZ1_10001994_pt1 | contig 22022 bp, 12 predicted proteins | sample DeeMarSWOR136_30_FD_25667 | JGI IMG/M metagenome (IMG submission 25667) | reverse complement strand
CGATGCCGATGTCTTACGACAACGCAGTCGGCAAATCCGAGGCTACTTTGACATTGACTTCCAATCGTGACTGGACAGTGAACGGTGTCAACACCCTGGCAATCTGGTTCAGAGGCGATACAGGTAACGCTGCTGAGAATTTGTACGTTGCTCTCAACGGTAACGCAAGGATCGATCATGATAATCCTGATGCAGCAACGATGACGAGCTGGACGCCATGGAATATCAACCTGCAGGCCTTTGCCGACCAGGGTGTGAACCTTGCCGATGTCGATACGATTTCCCTTGGTCTTAGCTCGGTTACCGGCGGTACAGGTATGATGTACTTTGACGATATTCGTTTATATCCACCAGCACCGTAAACGGGATTTGATCGTTCAGGATAATTAGTGCAGTAGATTTGTAAATTCGGGGCTTATACTGATTGGTTTGGTATAGGCCCCGATTGTTTTGAGATAATACCCTTAGAACAATTACACGATTGGTACATTTCTTTTGCGCCATATACTTAATCCGATTACACATAGAAAATTGTGAAAAAATATTCATATTTTCGCAAAAATTAACATTTATTCGGACTCGATATAGGCAAAATTAACATTTGTGGTGACAAAATGGAGTCACGATGTCACCTGAAAATCAGGGTGTTTTTCAGCTTCTGAAAGAGGTGATTTTTCGAGGAATTCTGGGATTTTGCAGCTCGTGAAAATGGGATTATTTTTTCCATGTTTTTGTACAGTTTTATCAGGAACTTTGCCAATTCAAAATCTAAGGGATTTTCCTTGACGGGAAAGTTGGTGTTTTGGTATAAATAGGATTGATTTTATACCCGTACGGTAGGGCATCTACAGCTTTAAGTTCTTCCAGCGGGCGCAATTCCTGTAATTTTTCGAGTATGAGGAGGAGTTAATATTCAGGGTACAGAGTTGGATGTAAGGATGACTTTGTATTCCAGAATGTGGTTTTCATATTTTAATAAATAATTCATATGTTGAAAATAATAGATGTTTAGGTGCATTGCAAAAGCATGGTTATTTAACTTTTTTGAAGGAGAATTATTATGTCTAAAAAATTGATTTATTTATTTTCTTTCGTTTTTGTGCTTTTTTGGGTTGGTAACACTTTTTCTGCTGATGACCCGTCTCTTGTTATATACTATGACTTTGAGGGCTTTGGTAATAACCTATTTGTCCTCGACAAATCCGGTAAGGGTAATGACGCTACTGTGGTCGGCAACGTTAGTGGACTTGCTGGTGCCGGCCTTAGGGGTTCAGAAGCTTGCCAAATCACTGGTGATGGCAGTTATCTCGACTTGGACGGTCCTAACTTCCCTCTCGAATATATTCCGACGACTGCTTTTACACTCGCCTACTGGATGAAACCTGAGAATACAGGCGGTACACAGACGGTATTCAGTGCACTGGCAGATCCGCATTCCTGGTGTCACGGTGGTTATGTTCGCAACGACCAGTACCACGCTCATATAGGCGACGCCGATAACAAATACATCATCAATGCGTATGAAGGAACTATAGAGTACGGTGTATGGCACCACATGGCACTTACTTGGGAATTAGTTCCCGGCGAGTATGGAGGCGGCGCTATGTACGTCGACGGGGAATTAATTGCAGAATATGGCAACGATTTTGTGGAAGCGCAACCAGGTGTTTTGGCAGCCAACAATTGGGGCAGTGTGAATCATGGAGGTGCTCGCCTGGGACAGGACGTTGACGACAGCTGGCAATTTAACGGCTTACTGGATGATTTTTGTGTATTCAAGCGGGCACTTTCGCAGGAAGAAGTTAAAAAGCTTATGCAGGGGATGAGTTCTCCCGTTGCCTTTGGTCCCACCCCGGCTGATGGTTCCATACATGCCGATACATGGGCGAATCTTAATTGGTACCCGGGTGATAGCGCGGTCTCGCACGATGTCTATTTCAGTGATAATTTTAAAGATGTGAACAACGGCAGTGAAGGCGCATTTCAAGGTAATCAGACTGAGACTTTCCTGGTTGTCGGCTTCCCCGGTTTTGCTTATCCGGATGGCCTTGTTCCAGGTACAACATATTACTGGCGGATTGATGAGGTCAACGACAGCGAGCCAAACAGCCCGTGGAAAGGCGATGTCTGGAGCTTTCTGGTTCCACCCAAGACCGCCTATGCGCCCGAACCGGTTCATGGAGCAGAGTCTGTAGACCCGGATGCAGACCTTAGCTGGATACCAGGTTTCGGTGCGAAATTACACACCGTATATTTCGGTGACAACTTTGACGATGTGAACAATGCCGCTGGTGGATCTTCTCAGGGAATGACAACTTATGATCCCGGCACACTTAAGTTGAGTGAGACCTACTACTGGCGGATCGATGAGTTTGATGCCACCGACACATTTAAAGGCGATGTCTGGAGCTTTCTTACTGAGGGTGCCGTTGGTAGCCCGAACCCGGCTAATAGAGCAGTGGATGTAACGCAGACGTCGATTCTTAGCTGGTTACCGGGAGTCTTTGGTGCTTCACATGAAATTTATTTCGGCACAAATAAAGATGCGGTCAAAAACGCAGATACAAGTTCGCCTGAATATAAAGGAAGCGGTAACCTCGGTTCTGAAAGTTATGATCCGGGACAGCTTGAGTGGAATACAACTTATTATTGGCGTATAGATGAGGCCAATAACGCCAACTCCGACAGCCCTTGGATAGGTCCACTCTGGAGCTTCACTACGGCCAACTTTCTTGTCGTGGATGACTTTGAGAGCTATAATGACCTCGACCCGGATGATCCCAATAGCAACAGGATTTTTCTTGCTTGGTTGGATGGATTAGACGATCCGTCAAACGGCTCTCTCGTGGGATATGATAAACCTTCCTTTGCCGAGCAAAGTATCGTTCACAGCGGTAACCAATCAATGCCGTTTGCTTACGACAACGCTGTTGGCAAATCCGAAGCAACTTTGACATTGACTTCAAATCGTGACTGGACAGTCAATGATGTTAAAACTCTGACGATTTGGTTCCGAGGCAGCTCAGGTAATGCTGCTGAGAATTTGTACGTTGCTCTCGACGGCAACGCAGTGGTCAATCATGAAAATCCTGATGCAGCACAGACAGGCAGCTGGACAGAATGGAGTATCCCCCTGCAAGCGTTTGCAGACCAGGGTGTGAACCTGGCCAACGTCAATACTATTTCTCTTGGATTAGGTGATAAGAACAATCCGCAGGCTGGTGGTTCAGGTACGATGTACTTCGATGATATTCGGCTGTATGCTCCAATGCCAGAGCCGTAAGCTGTGTGGGTGACACTCTCATAGATGAGTTTTTTGATGCCCGTTGAAAAAAACGAAAATTTTGGCGTGTGGCCAAAACATAATTTATAATTGTTTTAATTTAACTTTTTGAAGGAGGACCACTATGTGTAGAAAATTGATTTATCTGGTTTCTTTTATTCTTGTCCTGAGTGCAGCAAGCAGCGTGCGCGCCGATCTGGTGGGTCACTGGACACTCGATGATGGTTCCGGCACCACGGTGGCCGATATCAGTGGCAAGGGCAACGACGGGACCATCGTGAACAATCCCACATGGATCCCCGGCATCCAGGGGCTAGCCCTGGAGTTCCACGGCTTGGGCGTCCCCGGTGGCGGCGGGGACTACATCGATTGCGGCAATGACGCCAGCTTGGACATCACGGGTCCGATCTCCATAGCCCTTTGGATAAGACCTGACGCCGATGACCCGGAAGGAAATCTCACAACGACGGCGCCGATGGCCAAGGCGATGCAGGGGATGAGTCCCAGTTGGAGCTTTCAGGTTCGATATGGGTGGGGCCAAGGCGCTCCTGAGCCCAACATGGCGTTTACGTTCAATACGTCGCCCAGGGCCTGGGCCTTCGTCGGCAAAAAACTGGAGCGCTTCGAGTGGTGCCACATCGCATGCTCGTATGACGGCACGACGCTGAAATGCTATCTCAATGGAGAGGAGACCGACTCGACCCCAATGGGCGCGATTACCAGCAGCAGCACCCCTGTCCTCATTGGCTCGGAAGGGTGGGGGTGTGATTGGATTGGCGCGATTGATGATGTCAGGATGTACGATCATGCCTTGTCGGAGCCCGAAATACTCGGCGCCATGGAAGGCGGGATACCACCAACCGCCTGGGGACCAAAACCGGCTGATGGTGCTCTCTATCTGGATACATGGGCAGATGTTTCCTGGAAGCCCGGCCCCAAAGCGGTCTCGCACGATGTGTACTTCGGTGACAATTTCGACGATGTCAACGAAGCCAGCAGGACCAATCCGCAGGGCGTACTGGTCAGCCAAAACCAGGAAGATACTACTTATGACCCCCCCGGCCTTCTCGAATTCGCCAAGAGTTATTACTGGCGGGTCGATGAGTTCAATGATGCCGAGCCGAATAGTCCATGGAAAGGAAATACGTGGAGCTTCACGGTAATCGACCATTTTATCGTGGACGATTTTGAGGACTACACCGATTTTTCGCCCGACATTATATATGAAGCATGGTTAGACGGATGGGAGGTCGAGGCAAACGGCTCTACTGTCGGCTATCCTGATCCTCCTGCCGCCGAGCAAAGTATTGTCCACGGGGGCAAGCAGTCAATGCCGTTTTTCTACGACAACAGTGGTACAGCAAATTATTCAGAAGCTGAACGTTCGTTTAGTCCCGCGCAGGATTGGACCAGAGAAGACGTTGGGATATTGTCGCTGTGGTTCAGAGGCCATCCATCGTATGTCGCCGGCTTCACTGAAGGCCCGACTGGAACATATACGATGGTCGCCTCGGGCGAGGACATCTGGGGTAACTCTGACCAGTTCCACTTCGCCTGGAAGGAGCACTCCGGCGCCGCCTCGATTATAGCAAAGGTCGAGAGCGTGGAGAACACACACGGTTTTGCCAAGGCCGGCGTGATGATTCGTGATACACTTGAGGCAGACTCGGCCAACGTCGCATTGCTCATTACCCCTGAAAACGGGGTCCGGTTCCAGTTTCGCAACACCGCAGGCGGTATTACGGACAGGTTTTTCGAAGAAGGCATTACCGCCCCTCAGTGGGTAAAATTGGAGCGTACAGTAGGCGGACTTGTCAGGGCCTATTATTCAGCGGACGGCAGCACGTGGACACAGTTGAATCTGACGACGGTCGCCATGAATACACCTATGTACATAGGCTTAGCGCTGACCAGCCATGACACTGCTCTAACGTGTGAGGCCAAATTCTCCAACGTTACAAGTGATGGTACGGGCCAGTGGGTCAACCAGGACATCGGGATGCTCAGTAATGAAGCTGAGCCGATGTATGTAACTGTGGGAGATGGTAGCGGCACGGCAGCGACGGTGTACCACGCCAATCTTGATGCAGCACTGATAAACACCTGGACGGAATGGAATATTCCTCTGGCGGACTTGAGTAATCAGGGTGTTGTCCTGACTGATGTCAGTAAACTGGCTATTGGTTTTGGCGGTGCGGACAATCCACAGTCTGGTGGTTCGGGTATAGTGTTCTTTGACGATATCCGGCTGTATCGGCCAGCACCAGAACCGGCACCGTAAGCTGGAATTTACATGATAATTTAACTTGTACAGTTGAAATTGCAGATTTGCGTTAACACAGGGCCTGTACTGATTGATTCGGTATAGGCCCCGTTTATTTTAAGATAATACCCTTAGAACAATTACACGATTGCTACATTTCTTTTGCGCCGTATACTTAATCCGATAGAAGTAAAAAATTTCTGAGAAATATTTAAATTCTTGCAAAAAATTGACATTTTTTAGGACTTGATAGAGGCAAAATCAGTATTTGTAGTAACATTTTGGTGTCATAAAGTCACCATGTAAATCAGGGTGTTTTTTAGCTTCTGAAAGTGATAACTTTCTTTAAATTATATCACTTGTTCACAGCTTTTGTTTGCGGCAGTTTTGCTCGTCGCTGGTAAGCCTTTTCCTTCTTACTCTGGGCTTCATAGAGGTCGGTCAGAGTAGCGTTTGAATCATCTCTTAATAATCGATATAATAGTGTGAATACATATTGACGATCAGATCCGAGAAGAATTATGACTGACATTACACAAATTTTGAACGCGATAGAACGAGGAAACACTAAAGCCGCAGATGAGTTGCTCCCATTAGTATATGAAGAGCTACGTCTTCTTGCCGCTCAGAAACTCTCACAGGAACGGCCTGGACAGACGCTTCAAGCAACTGCTCTGATCCACGAAGCATATATTCGATTGGTTGAGGGAGTAGACCAAAATTGGAACAGCAGGGGACATTTCTTCAAAGCTGCAGCAGAGGCAATGAGAAGGATTCTAGTCGAGAATGCGCGCCGCAAAGGTCGAATCAAACATGGAGGTGGATTCCAACGTGTTGAATTGAACGAATCTGCGCAAACAAAGTCGGACGAGCATATTTCTTATGAACTCATTGCTTTAGACGAGGCTCTGGATCGGTTCACTCAGAAGGACAAACTCAAGGCTGATCTCGTGAAACTACGATATTTTGCTGGATTAACCATACCCCAAGCTGCCCAAATCCTGAATATCTCCCATGCCACAGCCGAGAGACATTGGATCTACGCACGTTGCTGGCTTCGCACGGAAATCGATCGACAACGAAACATCCACAATCCTAAGTGAATTTTTTTTGAATTTTAGATTTTTTTGAGGGGATTTGGGGCGGTTTTGTCGCACTGTATAGTGGAATAGGATTTATGGACTAGATCATATGGTAGATAAAACAAATAACGAAGAGAAGATTTTCCACGCAGCTATTACAAAGCCGATATCGGAGCGAGCTGATTATCTCCGGATGACCTGTGGAGACAATCCTGAGCTGTTGAGTCATATCGAGAATCTACTCAGAGCATATGATGCTAAGGATGATTTTCTCGAGGCCCCACCATGGGGTGAAGACGTTATACTTAATTGTTCTTCTCTTGTTGAGGGCCCCGGTACTACGATAGGCCGCTACAAGTTGTTGGAGAAGATTGGCGAAGGTGGTATGGCTGTGGTCTATATGGCAGAGCAACAAAAGCCTATTCGTCGCAAAATAGCTCTGAAGATCATAAAACTTGGCATGGATACCAAGTCGGTTATAGCAAGATTTGAAGCAGAACGCCAAGCGTTGGCCCTGATGGACCATCCCAACATCGCAAAAGTATTGGATGTCGGATCAACAGATACCGGCCGTCCATATTTCATTATGGAACTGGTGAGAGGTGTCCCGATCACAGAATACTGCGACAAGAATATGCTCAACAATCAGGAACGCCTGGACTTGTTTATAGAAGTCTGTAACGCAGTACAACACGCTCATCAGAAGGGAATCATTCACCGTGATATCAAGCCATCAAACGTCATGGTTACTCTTCACGATGATAGAGCTGTGCCGAAGATTATTGATTTTGGTATTGCCAGAGCCACCAATCAGAAACTAACGGAAAAAACATTGTTTACGCAACATGCGCAAATGATCGGTACGCCGGTCTATATGAGCCCTGAACAAGCACAGTTCAGTGATCTTGATATTGATACAAGGACTGATATATATTCTTTAGGAGTCTTGCTCTATGAACTACTCACAGGAACAACACCTTTAGACAGCGTGGAGTTAAGGAGCAAGGGATATGCCGAGATGCAGCGAATCATTCAAGAGGAGGATCCACTCAAACCATCCACCAAGTTAAGTACAATAGGAGAGGCTTTGACCGGCATTGCAGCGTATCGCCAGAGCAGCCCGGATTCGTTGAGAAAATCAGTAAAGGGCGATCTTGACTGGATTGTTATGAAGTGCCTAGAGAAAGATCGAATCCGTCGCTTTCAAACTGCCAATGGACTCGCAGCAGATATCAAGCGACACCTCAACAATGAGCCTGTTGTCGCCCGACCACCCAGTGCGGTTTACAAATTACAGAAAGCTTGGCGCCGCAACAAAGTCATTTACACGGCGGCCGTAGCGGTTGTCATTGCCTTGTTGTCAGGTATTGGGATAAGTATATGGCAAGCACGGATAGCAAATATCGCCCGCAAAAGAGCGGTGCAGGAAGAACGTAAAGCCCTGAGACGTGTATACAATTCCGATATGTCCCTAGCGTTTCGTGCAATGGCTGAAAATCTGTTTGGCCGGGCACAGGAGAGCGTGCGCCAACACGTTCCAAAACCTGGAGAACCTGACTTCCGCGGCTGGGAGTGGCGATACGCCTGGGCACAATCCCAAAGTGACGCCGTTCACATCTGGGACACACCGGCGGAAATGGATGAAGTATTCGCGGTGCGAATCAGCCCTGATCAACGATATATGGTATCCAGTGAATTTCATCTGGGACCCACGGGCAAAAATTCTATTCGACGCTTGTGGAATTTCCAAACCAGAGAGGAGCTGAAGCACATTCGCCTTCCCAGCGGATCATCGCGAGGAATTGTATTTTCGAATTCTGGAAAATATCTTGCTCTACATCATAGGAATGAGAATGACACTCACGAAATCCATATTTATGATACGGCCACATGGGAAATTCAAACCTTAATCCCGTTTGAAAGAAATATTCAATCTTTTTCATTTTCGCCCGACGACAAGATTCTTGCCACGATTGGACCGGTGGCAGCAATCATTTGGGATTGGCGCCGGCAGGAAACCATCCATCAATGGCCCGTTGAGGCTCGTGAGGCTTATCTTGATATTGCCTTTTTTCCAGACGGTCATAGGTTGGCCATAGGTGGAGCGGACGAATTGAAAATCGTTGACGTTGCCACCGGGCGTATTGAGCATCGGCAACCTGCCCTAGATGACGGAACTACCCTTGCGATATCTCCCGATGGGCATTATGTAGCGATTGGTTCGGGATACGAGATTAGTAAGATTGGACTTCTGAATACCACCTCATGGGAGCAAGAACCACCACTGATCGGGCATGGTGGTTGGGTAGCCTCGTTAGCGTTTTCTGCGAACGGTAAACAGCTAATAAGTGCAAGCAGTGATAACACGATTCGTATCTGGGATATGAATCATCGTGTAACCACAAGAGTGTTAAAAGGACATCAATCTGAGGTTAAATCTTTTGCGCTAACATCCGACGAATCCCGAGCAGTCAGTGGAGGCAGTGATAAACGAATTCTTGAATGGGATATGAATGCCCCGCTACCACCTTATCGCGAGCACGTTTTGGCCGAAAAGAATATTCGACAGGTGGTGTTTTCAGCGGACAGTCGCTCATTTTATACAGTCAATGAAAATGGGGCTGTCGGCATTTGGGATACGATTACATTATCGAAACAGCATGCATTATCTCAAGAACTCGGGCCTGAATGTTCAACCATCCTGTCTCCGAACGGAGATTATTTGATCGCAGGAACCGGTTCAGGGCGGTTGTGGGTCTTAGATGCGGGAAACCTTCAGGTTGTTGCTCGCCGAAGCGTTGAATCGGAACCGATTCTCCCTGTAGGATTTTCGGCTGATGACAAGTCATTAGTCGCCCTGGAGGCCGGCAACAAAATCTCCTTATGGAATGTACACACATGGCAGTTGATATCCAGGGTGGAAATCGGACTTAATATTGAGAGATACTGGAAAGGCTACTGTGCGATTCCGCATGATTCAGATATGCTTCTCTGTCCGAGTGACCGGGATTTGGTTTGGTGGGATATTGCTCATTCGAAAGAAATAACCCGGGTTCGTGTCAACTCAAGAAGGTCCGGTCACATCGCCGTATCGCCGACCGATCCATTGCTGGCCTCGGCTTCAAGAGGGGATTTTATCACTCTCTGGAACTGGCAAACTCGCCAGTTTGTTGGTCGGCTGCGAGGGCGGAGATCCTTTCACAGTGTTTCCTTTTCACCGGATGGCCGGCGCCTGGTTACGGGAAGCCTTGGTAACGGAGCCATCATGTTATGGGATTCCTCGACAAGGCAGGAAATTGCAAGATTCGGTACAGGCCTTTCGCCTATTATAAGTGATGTTCAATTTTCTCCAGACGGCAATATGATTTGTGTTGTTGACATCGAAGGCACCGCTTATTTCTGGCGGGCGCCTTCATTTGAGAGGATTAACGCACTCGAGGCCGAGCAGCGCCAAACAGAAAGGAGGTGACGTTTAAGAGCCAGTAACTTGAAGAAGCAAGATTTCAAACAAGTTGTAGTTCAAAAAAGCAGCCGGTGAGTGTCAAACCGCTAAGTCGATAACTCACCGGCCCAGCTCAGCCCGGACGGATGGTTTGCACGTCCGAGCCGAGACTCATATCATAATACTGCAAATCATAGAAAGGAACAAGAAATGAAAATGACAAGAACCAAAATTCTAATCGGTGTAATCCTGCTCGCCGCCATGCTGCTTATCTGCGGGATTGCCTGGGCCAAGGTCACAAAGACCCATCATGTAACAGGCACAGCTTATATCACACCGATCGAACAGGAGCCCCTAAGGGAGTGGACCGATGACGACGGAATCTGGCACCTTCGAGGTAAGGTTTCAAATTGGGTTCACGAGGGAGATTTTGAAGGTCCAGGTGTAGGTGTAACCAATATAAATTTCGACTACGCAACAGGAAATGGCGATGAATCGGGGTACTCGAGTTCGTACCTGACTTGGGAAGAACTGAGCGGAACCTTCGAAGGAACATATAACGTAATATACACAGACTGGGTGGGCGTTGGCCATGCCGTCTACAACGGCACAGGAGATTTCGCTGGAATGAGGCTCATTGAGGACTTAATTATCGACTTCACTGTTACTCCGGAACCACCATACGCACTGGATTTTGAGGGTTTCATCGTTGACCTACACGGTGAATGAACACATATGCAAGTGGGTGGTCTCAGCAGGCTGGTATGAAGTAGAATACTGCAGGAGTTCCAGAGGAGGATACTATCACATAAGCTCCAGCCCTTTCTTTAAGAGAAAAGGAAGGGCTGGTAGATTAACAAATACGATTTGCGATACTGTCTCTGAACATTTTTTGTACGAAATTTTCATTCTCCAGTAATTATACTGCGGGGGTAATACGTGTACAAATTATTGATACTTCAGAAGGTCAATGATGCGGATTAGAAAGATCGGAAACTATTAGAAACCATTAGAATGAAAATTCCATCTCAAGGAGAAAGAAAAATGAAAACTTACAATTATTTTAAGACAAGCCAGCCAGCTTGTTTCGTCTTTATGCTACTGCTGCTTGTGTCTGTTCCAGTACCGGGGTGGGGAGTGCATCTGGCAGCCTATTATGACGCGCGCTATCCAACGAACTGGGCCGATGAAAACACAGCCACAGAGGTCCGAGATGATCTCGCATCCGCCGGCTACGAGATACTCGACGCCGATCAACTCAAGGCATGGATGGACGCTCGCCTTGCAGACCATGCCGCGAGCGTGGTCGTGTTTTGCCAGGACATTGCGCCGGAGACGATAGTCGAAACCCTTACGGCCGAGTGCACGCTGCGACAGTACCTCAATGCCGGGGGCAAGATTGTCGTCTATGCCGATATCCCGCTCTGGTATGTTGGACATGCCGACAACACCCGCACTAACTGGTGGGCATTCGGCATGGCCGGTATCCTGGATATCCCGGGGATGAACTGGAATAACAACACCAACAGCGAAGTGACCATCACAGATGCAGGAGTCGAATGGGGGCTAACCCAAACGTGGACATCGATACGGTGGACACCCGTTGACGATCCCGATGCCTTCACAATTCTAGCGACAGACCGCAACGGAAACGCCGCCGCATGGGTAAAGCACTTTGTACCGGTTGATAGGACCCGGGGATTTGTTCGAATTTTCGATGTAGATGTGTGGCGAGAGACGGTTAACCCACCCGGTATCGAAGATCTGCTGCGTGTAGCTGAGTACGGCCTGCCGAAGCCCGTGTGCCGAATCCGCGTGATGGCGGCATCCATGAACAAACGTGGATCAATCTATCATGGATGGCCGGAGCTTTTGCGACCTCACATGATGTGTATATGGGTGGGAATTTTGATGATGTGAACGACGGAATAGGCGACACGTTCCGCGGCAACCAGGCCTCGACGTTCTATGTAGCCGGCTTTCCGGGCTTTGCCTTTCCCAATGGCCTTGTTCCCGGCACTACTTACTATTGGCGAATTGATGAAGTCAATGATGCAAATCCTAACAGCCCGTGGAAAGGCCCTGTCTGGAATTTCACGATTCCTCCCAAGACAGCTTATGATCCCAATCCAACTGATGGGGCTGAGTTTGTCGAGCTGGATATAATTCTTAGCTGGAAATCTGGTTTTGAAGCGGAATTGCACACTGTGTACTTCGGCGAGGATTTCGACGCCGTGGCGAATGCCACCGGTGGTGACCAAATGAAAGAGACAGCTAACTATCCCGACCCGCTTGAGCCAGGAAAAACTTACTACTGGCGTGTCGATGAATCTGATGATGTTGGCACTTACAAAGGTGATGTCTGGAGCTTTAAGACAGATGATTTTCTAATAGTGGACGACTTTGAGGATTACACCGATAGTGATGCTGACGGCCAGGCTATCTGGCAGAGTTGGACCGGAGGTTCCGGCATCGCTGATAATGGTGCGCAGGTCGGTTATTTGTCGTCACCTTATGCAGAGCAGACGATTGTCCACAGCGGCTCACAATCCATGCCATTCTTATACAACAATACCGACGGTGTATGGAATTCGCAGGCGGCGCTGTCATTGATGGTTCTGAAGGATTGGACCCAAACAAACTATACGGAATTGTCCCTGTGGTTTAGAGGTATTCCAGGCTCGACGGGTAGCTTTACAGAAAATCCGGCGGGTACTTACACAATGACCGCATCGGGTGCAGGTATCTGGAATAACGGGCCCGGACCAGGTGAATACTACGATCAGTTCCACTTTGCCTACAAGACACTCAATGGGCCCGGATCGATTACGGCGAAGGTCGAGAGCATCCTGGAGACGCACCCCTTTGCCCCGGCCGGCGTGATGATACGCGAGACACTCGATGGAGGCTCGAAGCATCGCTTTGCGTGCGTTACGACCGCTATAGGTGTTTCCTCCATGGGTCGCACAAATATTGGCAGTACTACTTTCTATACGAACCAGGGAGGAATCAATGCCCCTCATTGGGTAAGGTTGGAACGTGACATTGAAGGCAACTTCTTAGTATCCCATTCGGCCGATGGCACTACATGGCAGCCAGTCGCAGGCGATAATTCGCCGAAGGTTACAATGGGCTCGGAAGTCTATATCGGCCTGGCGTTGACCAGCCGTACCTCGGCCCTGACAACTGAGGCTGTCTTCTCTAATGTTACGATGACCGGGAATGTTGGTGAGCAGTGGATGAGCCGGGACATCGGCATCCTCAGCAATGATGCTGAGCCGTTGTACGTGGCAATCTCTGATACCGGTGGTGCCACTGCTGTAGTTGCCCACGAAGACCCGATGTCGGCGCAGAACAACACCTGGACTCAATGGATCATCCCACTACAGGCATTCGCAGATCAAGGGATCAACCTTGCAGAAGTTGATAAGATTGCAATCGGTCTGGGCAACAAGAGCGGTGCAACAGAAGATGGTGGTTCAGGCACAATGTTTTTCGACGATATTCGCCTTTATCGACCAGCGCCATAAATAGAGATTTGACACTTAAGTGAATTTGATTTCAAAACTTTGGGTCTATATCGAAAGAATTGATATAGGCCCTTGTCTTTTAAAATGTCAGATGAATCCTAACAATGATCAGTATCCATATCGTAGATGTTCAGGATCTAATAGTATTATCTGAACATTTGTTCGAAGAAATCCCACCTGCTGAGTAGAGTTCTACTGCAAGCAGGCGAAAGCAAAGGACTAACTCAAAAAAATAACACCCAATATAGCCAAAGGGCCGGCAGTTAGAGGGATTGCTGGCCCTTGTTTTTCCCAAAAAGAATTACCCAATTAATACATTTCTCCATCACCGTTTACTTAATCCGATCACACATAAAAATTGTCAATAAATATTCGCTTTTTCGCAAAAAATTAACATTTATTCGGACTCGATATAGGCAAAATCAACGTTCGTGGAGACATTTTAGAGACATAATGTCACCTGGAAATCAAGGTGTTTTTTAGCTCATGAAGGAGGTGACTTCTTGAAGAATTTTGACGTTTCACAGCTCAAGAAAACGAGGTCATTTGCCGATGATGTTGATACCAGCAAGTTAAGCGTCCCTGAGATAATAAGGCGGGCGGCTGCGGAGGAACGCTCGCCAGTTTTCTTTCTGTCGTGCTTCGGCGTTAATAGATAGTAAAGCCCCTGCGTAGCGGAGGGAGAGGAAAAAGCGAGATATCCACAGGGGCTTGATGACTAAGATTACATGTCGATTATAATCATTTCAGCCCGTCGGATCAAGCTCATTTGCAGATATTTGTTCCATCGCGGGAGAAACCGGGAATGCAAAGCATGCCTAAGTGATAGAGCTTTACGTCTACTCGACCATGAAGTCACCTGGAAATCAGGGTGTTTTTTAGCTGCTGAAAGAGGTGACTTTTTTGAAGAATTCGGGTATTTTACAACTCTCTTTGATTGACGAATTTGTTGAGTTATGATATATTACTTTTTCAGAGAGACACCATTTGAAAAGCATCCTCTTCTTTCTTTGCAAGTAGTTACGTATAAGAGGCGTTAACACAAACGCTCAAATATTGGGGCGAGGAGGACAGGAAAATGGCAGGAGTATCAAATCCAAAAATCCAATGGATAATTCCCATGCTGGTCGCAGTACCGGCTATTTTATGCACGGCGGCTTTGGGAAAGACCATCTATGTAGGTGATGTTGGCCAGGCGGATTTTGATACTATACAGGCGGGGATAGATGCAGCCTTAGATGGCGATACTGTGCTGGTAGCACCTGGGGAGTATGTCATCACAGAGCCGATCACATTTCGAGGCAAGGCCATCACGGTGAAGTCCGAAACCGGGTCCGATGAGACCACCATTCGGATGGGCACGCCGGCTGATACTGAGCGAGCCAGCGTCGTGGTCTTCGAGAACAACGAGACCGTCGCTTCCGTTCTTGAAGGATTCACGATCACCGGAGGTACAGGTTTTCGGCTTTGGGTTCCTGGTGAATCCGAGTTCGCCTGGTGTGGCGGAGGCATCTTGTTTCATGCTTCTTCCGGAACAGTGAGGAATTGTGCCATAGTGCAAAACAGAGCGAAACATGCCGGCGGAGTGATGACCTGCTCGGGGGCCTTCGTGATTCTTATTGACTGCATCGTTGCGGGGAACACGGCAGAAGGAGGGGCATGCGGCGGGGTAATGTGCTGGGACAGCTCGTCCGTGATCATGACCGAGTGCATTATCAGGGGCAACTCAACCATGAGTGCTGGTGGTGGAGTGTGTTGCGGGTCCCATGATTCGTCCACGCCTTCGTCCGTGACCATGACCAACTGCGAAATAATGAGCAACACAGCCGCAAGGTTTGGCGGTGGGATTTATGCCCGTAACGCCTCAGCGACTTTGACAAATTGCGTCATTGCGCGGAACACGGGGGGATGGGGTGGTGGAGGTGTGGGCACCTCGGGAGGATCGTACTACGGACCATCGTCCATCCAAATTACTAACTGCACCATCACGGGCAACTCAGGGGCAGTCGACGCGGGTGGCGGAGGTGTGGTCTCCTATGGTCGTGGCTCTATTGGTGCTGGCTCTATAACGATCACGAATAGCATCATCTGCGGAAATACATCTGCTAAAGGGCCTGAGATTTCACTTATGGGGGGAGAAAAAATTAGAGTTGCCTATAGCAACGTGACCGGCGGCCAAACCAAAGCCAATGTTGAAGGTGGTAGTACGCTTGACTGGAGCGGGGGTAACATCGATGCCGATCCATATTTTGCCGATCCAAATAATGAAGACTACCATCTCAAGTCTCAAGCAGGCCGATGGGACCCGAACAGTCAAACCTGGGTCCAAGATGATGTGACGAGCCCCTGTATCGATGCCGGCGACCCAAATTCAGACTGGAGCGCAGAATTATGGCCGCACGGTGAACGGATAAATATGGGTGCCTATGGTGGCACGCGAGAGGCGAGTATGTCAACCCATCCAGAGGTGATGTCACTGCCTCGTGTCGCCTTCATCTATAGTTCCGATTCGGAAGCGGCGGAGAGCTTTCGATCGTTGCTTGTTGGCTATGGCTGCTCGACTACTTTGATTGCATTGGACGACGTGCCGGCCACTCCGCTGGATTCTTACGACCTGGTCATTGTCGGGGATGATACCGAGGATGCGGCTGCCTGGAATGATCCGCAAGTCGTCCCCGCGATTGAAGGTTCGGGCCGATCCATCATTGGCATGGGCGAGGGTGGCTACGATTTCTTTGGCATGCTCGAACTACCCATCGGCCGGCCTAACGGAATGCATGGTGACGGCAGTAGCATCTATACTGTCGATCCGAACAGTTCGCTCTTTAGTACCCCGTATTCGATTGATATTCCGGAAGACGAAATCATTCAGCTATATACCGAGTTCGGTCTTGTGCTGCTTTATTTGTGGCCGGTTCCTGAAACTGTAACTGTACTCGGCGGGGCGGTAAACCAGCCGGGTTACTATCCTCTGGCACGGGAGCATGATCGCTACTTGTTCTGGGGCTTTACAGAGTCTCCGCTGAAAATGACCGAGGACGGCAAACGACTCTTCATCAACACCGTAATTCGGACGGCCAATAAGGCCTGGGAAAGCTGAATCTGAAATGGTGAATTCTCGAAGGCAAGGACTATCCACGGCTGTGGTGGGAACTGATTCCTGAGCATTAACTTGTACCAGCCTTTTCGGCGTCACAGGTGTACTTTACCGTACGGTTACGAAAAAAGCAGGTTCTTGATGCAAGTGTTCAGCTTTTTTGGTTTTTCTTACGATACGAAATGTTGAACCTGCCGGAATATTGTTGAAATTGAGATGAAATTACGTTATTATGTGACATGAAACTTAAAGGAGATTGCAGGGAAATAATGATTGAGTTGGAAGTCATCATTCAGCACATAGTTACGTATCATACATAGGCTTGTTCTAAAAGGAAAGGAGAAGAACATATCATGCATAAACCAAAAGGTTTTACGTTAATAGAGCTGTTAGTAGTGATTGCCATCATTGCACTCTTGATGGCGATATTAATGCCTGCCATGCAAAGGGTGAGAAAGCAGGCAAGGGGAGTCATATGTCAGGCTAACCTCAAGCAATGGGGCACCATATTTGCGATGTACACGGACGACAACAATGGTAATTTTCCCGAGCGTAGTAACAGTTCCGGGCGCTGGATGGATTCAATGCGTGATCTCTATATCAGCACAGAAGATATACGGCTGTGCCCGGTGGCTTCAAGATTAGCCAACCCGGACATGATACAAGGGATTGATTGGTGGGGCAGTACTCTTATGGCCTGGGGAAGGATCCCCAGTTGGGACGCCGGAGGCGGGCGAACAATGGGTTATTACGGCAGCTATGGCGTAAATGGATACATATATATTCCACTGGGCGACGCGGTTTATGGAAAAGCGCCTAATAGATTCTGGAGAAACATTAACGTCAAGAACGGCCATGAGATACCGATGTTTCTTGACTGCTATTTCTGGTGCGGATGGCCGGATGATGACGACACTCCTCCGGAATACGATGGCCATCAACTCCGCCCTGACGAAAATGCGATGAATCGTTTCTGTCTCAATCGCCACAATGGAGCGGTAAATATCGTTTATATGGACTATCATGTAGAAAAAACAGGGCTCAAACGGTTGTGGACGTTGAAGTGGTCTCGTGACTTCAACAAGGTCAATCCGTGGACCCGGGCCGGCGGTGTTACACCGAGCGACTGGAGTAATTACGGCACGGGCTGGATGGGGAGATTCAAGGACTATTGAACAAATCCATTGTTACACCAAAGCAGACAAAGAAATCCCGTTTTGCCGAACTCATAGAAATTAAAAAAATGGCTTTGTGTCTTTCTTTTTGCTGCTGTATTAGGTAGAATGCAAGATGGCGTGGAGGCTTTTCACACTTCGTCACCGTATACTTAATCAATTACGAGTTTTTGTGTCGCGCAGCCGACACAAATGCTCTATTGGATTGAAACGCTGAAACGTTATTTGGAATTTTAATAAAGAAACTACAAGACCAAGATGTCACCTGGAAATCAGGGTGTTTTACAGCTCCTGAAAGAGGTGACTTTTTGAGGAATTGTGGCATTTTGACAACATAATACGAAACTATCTTTCACGTGCTAATACTTGAAACATCTCCAAATTTCTGATAGTATGATTTGTCCATATTAAAGATAGCCTAACTTTCACAGGCATCTTGATCTGTCTCTTTCGCCTTTTTGAATTACGCATGCTACTGTTTTCTTGCTATCTACATCGAATCCAATATACTTGTCCATGAGAGTCTCTTGTAATAAAGGTTATTATGATTTATAGTCAAACAACCACGTATTGTAGACAACTTGCGAGACGCCCTTTTACATAGTTTCTCCCGGATAATATCAATGGAGTAAGTCATGAAAAATAAATATCGAATATGCTTTCTATTGTCATTCTTAATTTTTATTATCGTATCTTGTGCACAAACAATTCCAGATCCTGTTCTGGTTAAACAGATCGCCAAAATTAAAGCCATAGATAATTATTCCATGATGTCGGCGGCTACTGCCAACCAGGGTACCGAAGAAGAGCCTGCCGATTTGCTTGGGAAACCACCATTTGACTTTCCTGTGAATCTTCGTTTTGATAATCCTCATTGGATAGGTGCTTGGCGTGATCTATACGGATATAAATATAATGACATGGAAAAAGAACATCTAAGCCTTCTTTTTAAGGAGAAGCAACGTATTAAACGCCAGCAAGGTGAGAATTACCCAACTTGGGTTTTAGATAAATTAGGAATAGAAACTGCATTAGTTCCTTGGCAAGAACTCGGTTTGGGACAAACGCCACGTCGCTTTTATTGGGTCGCACTTGCAGATGATTTTTGGCATCCTTTCTCAGGTATTCATTATACAAGCGATATAAAACCTACAGCGACGTTGGAGGAATATACCAAAACTGTTGTGACTCCGGCGATTGAATCATTTAAGCAAGATGGTGCAATAGCCATTAAGTTTGTAGTAATTGTGTATAGGGGTTCACTGAATTTCGAAAAAGTATCCCGTGTGGAAGCGGCCTCGGTCTATGAGCAACTCCTTCAGGGAAAGGAAGTTTCAATTAGCGAACAACGCAAACTGGAAGATTATCTTTTCCGCTATATAACTCAGGAAGCAGGGCGATTAGACCTAAAAGTGCATATTTATTCAGGTATCGGTCGCGATCCACATTTCAACATAAGTGGTTCAAACCCGATGCTATTGGAGTCCGTCTTCAATGATCCTGACCAACGAAATACCAAATTTGTAATTAACCATGGCGGGTGGCCGTTTGATAAAGAGGCGGGTGCTATGTTAGTCAAGCCGAATGTTTATATTGATTTCTCTGGACAGTCCTGGTTTCGTTCCACACATGCATTGAGTAAAACGATTCGTGCTTGGTTGGAGTTTTATCCTGAGAAAGTGTTATTCGGAACTAAGGCTCTTGGAGTTTCGCCATTATTAGATTGGGAAGAACGTGCATGGCTTTCTACAAATTCAGCACGTAATGCTCTCGCTATAGCTCTAACAGAGATGATGAACGATGGGCAGATTTCACGTAACCGTGCCGTTGAACTGGCCGAGATGGTGCTTCGTAAAAATGCCATAAGACTTTATGATTTTAAATCTACTATACATAAAGCTGTGGATGCTGGAGACTTGGCAAAAGTTAATTAGAATAACGATCATAAACCAATTCATATCATTAATCCTTGGTTGTCATACAGGGATATGAGAACTACAAGAATATACTTTAAAGCTTTTCTGCCCTTGTTATTTGGTCTATTTTTTGAAGATTGTGCATCTTATGATTTTGAGAAAGAGTTGGCAGGAAATGAACAATTAAGGTTAGATAACCGATGAAGAAACGATCCTGATCACATATGCTTACTAAAATCCTGCCATTCAATCTTCCCTATGTTCTTTAGAGCATACCCTACCTCGCGAAGATAATCACCATAGCACACTTGCACATGGAATCCCTGCATTTCGATAAGCAACTTGCGATAATCACAATCGATCTCTATGTCGATCTGGGACCGGCAGGCTGGATGAGATGGTGAGTCAAGCACCTTTCCGCGGAATCCTTGCCACTTCGTACATCTTAGATTCGGGATGATGACCGTGACGATCTGCCCTTTTGTATACTGGACCTTAGTCGCAGCACCGTAGTCTGACTCGAAATGGGTCATAATCTTGGCTGGCTCGTAATCCTTGCCATTCATTTTCCTGGGGGCGGAACAATGGGCCACCGTGAAAATGCCATGGTGTGGAAAATGCGAATTGCACACAAAGGTCGGCTTGCTGGCGATCCAACGCATCAGTACACCAGGCAAAGTGTGCGTGAGATCTCTCGATAACCGATCTTCCCATGCAGTGGGCAAATCCGAAGTTTGTCGCGCCCGACTCGCTCATCAGCTCTTTGCAAACCTCCAAGGCCAGAAATGAGTTGACCACAAATTTCCTATCGGTCTCAAGGGTGATATTACGCAGAGCGAGCAATTCGTTCGCCTGTCGCTCGACGTCATTCATGACGTCCGTATCCGCCCGGGCTTTTACTAGCCGCTTGGCAAATTCTGCCTCAGAAACAATTTCGAAGTCGTAATCCCAGACTTCTTTTGCATGAACGGGTCCAAGCCTTTGGCCAGGTTCGCTATAGGCAACTAGCCCTCCGATGGCAAGCATCTTCGTACCTTTGGCATTCTTCAGCCCGTACAGCGCCCGTAACCGCCAGAGAACCTCTTCATAGTCGTCGACTACAATGTCGTCAACATCCATATTGGATTCTTCGAAGGTGTCGCCATTTCTGCGCAATAGCCGCCAATGGGCGATTTCGTACCAGAGGTAGTGATGATCAGACCTATGCCTTAAAAACATTATTTTTGGCGTTTTTGAGGCAACAACTCTATATACTTGCCAGCCGCCGGCCGGATACACTAAGAGTATATCACAGTCGATGCCTACCACCTCATCTGCTTTTTGATCGTTATTCACCAGTGCCATAGGCAAGACCTCGATGGGAAACTCTGCTTCGGATACCAGTTTCTTCAATTCAGCCTTGATTCTACTGGCCTCCTCCTTTACCTTCCCTTGTGTTGTGAGCCCACCGTAACTTCGCCAACTACTTTTCTCTTGCCGTTCCTCAATTTGATAGATAAGAACCGGCTTGATTCGCAACGCAGCACCCCGGGGCAAAATTGTTCCTGATGAAACCGGTTTTGTGGAAACGGCACGGGTCTGCGACGTTATTGCAAATGTTAGACCGCCCAGTGCGGCCACGCTAGCAAAGCCACCAAGAAACCTACGGCGGCTGATGCCCGCTGTGGATGTCTCAGTATGTCTGCTGCATGAACAACAGTGCGCATGGCATTTTGAGTTGTGTTGTAGTTCACCGTTTTGCATGGCTGACGCCCTCCTAATTAAGCCTAGATTTTCGGTGTAGACAGCAATACTGCCAGACTTTCATATTTGACTAAGTTACCAAATCTCCTCGATTGACACAACTACAAGGTTTTAGTTGTGAGACGTCTTATACCACAAGATAAGGTCAAGCCCTGATAGTAGAAAATATGGAACGACTGGTCCCCTGATTGTAAAAGTCATCATAAGTCGATAAAGCTTAATGTCACCTGAAAATCAGGGTGTTTTTCAGCTCCTGAAAGAAGTGACTTTTTGGAGAATTCTGGGATTCTTCCAGCTCGTTGGAGAGGTGACTTGTGATATCAATCACCCCAATTTTTATAGCGCCAACCACAGAGCCGGTCAGCCCTTTTTTACCCATCCAGCAAACTGTATAGATAAGGACCACCAATCCCATACCTTTGACTTTTTAGGCTTCACCCATTACTGGGGAAAAAGTCGCAAAGGTAATCCAACACTGTGTCGTAAGACCA
>SMTZ1_10002780_pt1 | contig 22037 bp, 19 predicted proteins | sample DeeMarSWOR136_30_FD_25667 | JGI IMG/M metagenome (IMG submission 25667) | reverse complement strand
TAAACTTTTTCCTTTTTTGACTTTGGAGCTATCCGGTAGCTTAGAAAATGTATTGAGAGATTAAGGGCAATGTTGACTAAGGGTCAAACGTAGACGACCCCTTTCTCATGGTGAAGGATTCTATGACATCCCGGTTGTTAGCATTCAAACATAGAAACTGAGCTGATCCCTGATCCACACAGAAACTATTAAAGATCGTAGAAAGGAGGCATAGCGAAGAATGAATGAAATTGACTCCGTTTATCGAGAATTGGCAGCAAAGGTGCGAATGGAGGGCTCAAAGTTTATGCTGGAGATACTGAAGAAGCTGGCTAATCCAGAACAGGCCAGGATAGTTCGGGAGCTGCCAGCTCCATCTGGCGAAATAGCCAAGAAGTTAAACTTGGGTAAGGAAACAGTAGACGCCCACCTCCAGGAATTATTTGAGAAGGGCCTTATCTTCCCCACCAGGAAGGGATACCAGATGGCCCGCACTTTTTCCCAATTGCACGACGCACAGACTAATCCCAAGTTCGATGAATCCCTCGGAGTTCAATATTTTGAGCTGTGGGAGAAACTCACTTTTGAGGAACAAGGAGGCCCGATCGATATTTTGCTGGAGGAATTGGCTGGTGGGGAGCTGCCTGCATTGAGAGTTGTACCCAGATGGAAATCGATCAGGAATACGGCCGGAGTCCTGCCGTTTGAAGATGTCAGAGAGATACTGAAGGCACAGGAGATATTAGCCGTAATTCATTGCGTGTGCCAAAGGCTACATCCCCACCGGGAGTGCAACGTTCCCAATGAGAAGTGTATCGTTGTCGGCAGGACCGCACAGTATCATCTTGATCGGGGAGACGGGAAAAAACTCAGCCCCGAAGAGGCGTTGGACCTGCTTAACGAGCTCGACAAGTATCCAGTGGTGCACGAAACGTTAAACCAAAAAAGTGTTAATGTGCTGCTTTGTAATTGTCATTCGTGCTGTTGTAACGCCATCAGGCCAATGATGGAGCAGAACAAGTATAGGTTGACACAGGGGATAGCAAAGAGCCGTTTTCAAGCCGTTGTTGATCCGGAAAAGTGCCGCGGATGTAAAACTTGTCTGGCACGCTGCCACTTTAAGGCCGCTCAGATGAAGCATTATCCGGAATTTGGCGAGGAGCGGGCGTATATTGACCCTGAAAAATGTATGGGCTGCGGCTCTTGTGTGGTCAGCTGCCCCGTTGGAGCTCGAACAATGAAACTGGTTCGCCCAGCTGAACATATCCCAGATACAACTGCGGGGATTTATGGATAAAGAGAAGTAGCAAAGAAATAGGGGTCAAAAAAAGTAGGGATTGTTGGGGGGTTAGCCGTTAGGGAGGCTGATCCCTTTTTGTTTTGGTCCGCTCCCCTCCTGCCTTTTGAACATAAACACTTAACAATGGGTGAAAATGTGTTAAAATGCCGGCCTAATAGCATGAATGGATAGAGCGGCATCATATCTAAAATCCAGCTGAAAAAGCCATGAAAGCGCCGAAACTCAATAAAACTGCCCCGCCGCCGAACTTCATTCGAAATATCATCGCCGAAGACCTGAAGACAAACAAATACAGCGGTCGTGTACACACGCGGTTTCCACCTGAGCCGAACGGCTACCTGCACATTGGACACGCCAAGTCCATCTGCCTCAATTTTGGCCTCGCTGCCGAATACGGGGGCCTCTGCAATCTGCGATTTGATGATACCAATCCCAGTAAAGAAAGCATTGAATATGTGGAATCCATCATGGAAGATGTTCGATGGCTTGGATTTGATTGGGGTGATCGGCTGTTGTACGCATCAGATTATTTTGACCAGCTATATGAGTATGCCATACAGCTAATAAAAGACGGCAAGGCGTACGTGGATGATTTGAGCGCAGAGGAGATCAAAGAACACCGTGGCACCTTGACTAGGCCTGGCAGAGACAGTTCTTATCGCAACCGTTCGGTTGAGGAGAACCTGGATCTGTTCGAGGGCATGCGGGCAGGAGAATTCGAGGACGGCTCTCACGTGCTTCGAGCCAAAATTGACATGGGATCTCCTAATTTGAATATGAGAGATCCGGTTATCTACCGCATCCTACGGGCCGAACATCACCGAACAGGCAACAAGTGGTGCATCTACCCTATGTATGACTTCACCCATTGCATTTCGGACTCCATTGAGGGGATCACGCATTCCATTTGCACGCTTGAATTCGAAGATCATCGACCGCTGTACGACTGGTTCCTTGATGAGTTGAAACTCTACCATCCACAACAGATCGAGTTCGCCCGTCTCAATCTGAGCTACACCGTGATGAGCAAGCGAATGCTGCTCGAGTTGGTGGAACAGGGGTACATCAGGGGATGGGACGACCCGCGAGTGCCTACTATATCTGGTTTGCGGAGGCGTGGCTATACCCCGGAGTCAATTCGGGACTTTTCTGAGCGCATCGGAGTGGCCAAGAGGGATAGTGTGGTCGACATTGCACTGCTCGAGCACTGCCTCCGCGAAGATTTGAACAAACGAGCTCCGCGTGTTATGGCTGTTTTACGTCCGCTCCGGGTGGTCATCGACAACTACCCGGGAGACAAGGTGGAGGAGTTAGATGCCGTAAACAACCCGGAGGACTCCGGTATGGGGACACGGAAGCTTCCCTTTTCGCGTGTCCTTTACATCGAACGAGAGGATTTTCTTGAGGACCCACCGAAAAGCTTCTTCCGTTTGGCCCCTGGCCGTGAGATACGGCTACGATACGCGTATTTTATCAAATGTGTGGGGGTAGTTAAGGACGAACAAACTGGCGAAGTTGTCGAGCTGCACTGTACCTATGACCCGGAGACTCGAGGTGGTTGGGCCCCGGACGGACGTAAGGTGAAGGCAACGTTGCACTGGGTGTCGGCCGCACACGCCATTGAAGCCGAAGTGCGCTTGTACGATCATCTGTTCACAAAGGCAGACCCAAGCGACGAAAAGGATGGCGATTTCAAAGAGTATTTGAATCCGAGCTCACTTGAGATATTGACATCGTGCCGCGTTGAGCCGAGCCTGAAAGGTGCATACCCAGGGAGCAGATACCAGTTCGAGAGGCTGGGCTACTTCTGCGTAGATCCCGTTGACTCGTCCGATGGAACACTCGTATTCAATCGGACCGTAACGTTACGTGATACATGGGCCAAGATCAAGAAGGCAGAGCAGGCGGCTTGACCCCATCTCCATAAGAACGTCCGCTCCCCTCGCTCTCGTGATTGGGGACAGGGCATATCAGTGAAAAAGAAGTCATGAGGTGGCTGCAAAAAGAAAGTCGAAGACAGAGAAAGAAGGTCAAAGAGATAGCGCGGGCACTTATCTCATCGGAGCTAATCCTCAATTAGGGTGCTTTTTTTGTTGATTTTTGCTGGGGGCTCTGTAATAGTCCCACAAGAGATACCTTTAGCCCAAGACCGCAGTAATGCGTGAGGCAGCTATCTCTAGGGTTCCTGGCTGACCCGCCCCAATAAAGGGGGTAAGTACTAACTACAAACCCTTTTTGATTACCGTCAGTTCGCTCTATTGACCCCATTGGCACTGCCGGGGAGGAAATAGAGCGCAGGTAATCGGGAAGGCCCTCAAAAGGCCTTCAATGGGCACCATGGCTGTGCAAGGCGAGGGCCTTTTTCGCTTTGTTTTCCTTCCTGAAAGGAGGACGTCATGATAAGAGATCCCCTGAAGATGCCGACACCCGGCCTCCAAGGGGGCTGAGCTTACCTTTGGAGGCTATTGGGACTTAGCTCTACCGCAGATTCAAACCTATCGAGAATGAGGGGGGCTGTAATTATAGTCAACCTCTAATTTGGAAGGGAGGGAAGAAATGAGTACTTCGAAATATATGAATCGTATCTTCGTTCCAATCTTGGCTTTGGCAATTGTCATTGGTGTTGCTGCCATCGCAGAAGCCAAGGTGACCATAGGAAACGTAGAAAAGGTCGCCCAGATGCCAGAAGGGGTCTTCATTGAGGGCCCTGTATTTGATAAGGATGGAAACCTCTGGTTTGTTGAGATCGGGAGCGGTTGGATCGCCCGGATAACTGCTGGAGGTCGATATGAGAAATTCTATGACACAGGCATCCAGTGGGGACCAAATGGTATGCAGATGGACAGGGACGGCAGGCTTATTATATGCCACCGCCAACTGGGGCTCATCGCCCTAGACCCCAAGACCAAGAAGGTTAAGACCATCGTCAAGAACTACAAGGGCAAGAAGTTCAATGGCCCCAATGACTTGGTTATTAGCTCAAAGGGATATGTCTACTTTACCGATCCCTGGGGTACTGGCGTACATAACCCGACAGGTGGTGTCTACCGGGTGAACCTGAAGACTGGCAAGATAATCCAACTGTTCAACAATCTCGCTTTTCCCAATGGCATCAACCTCTCCCTGAATGAGAAGATCCTCTATGTGGGAGAGTGCAACAAGAACCGGCTGTTGAAATGCGACCTTACTGCAGAGGGAACATGTCGAGGGCAACATCTACCAGGCCTGCTTTGATGCTGGTGGGGTCTATGTGGTCTCCCCCATGGGAAAAATCCTTGAGTTCATAGCTGTCCCCGAAGGGACCGGAACGACCTATGCAATCTTCGGCGGCCCGGAGAACAAAACCCTGTACATCACCGAGTCCTGGAAGAACATTATCTACAAGGTAAAAGTTGCCTATCCTGGCCATCCTCGCTACCATGAGACGTGGAAGTAGTATGAAGTTCGTGTAAGGGCCACACAAAAAGGGATGGCGGAGGCCACCTCAAGTCTCTGCCCTCCCTTTTATTGTTAATTAGAGCTTTTCAGAACTGCCATGCTCTAAGCAGAGGAGAAGATGGAAACAAAGTACAATACCCTCAAAGAGTTAAAAGAGGCCCTTGATAAGGGGGAGATTACGTTAGATCCAGAACGCGGTGATTGTCTCACATTAGAGAGTGACATTTCCTATTTTTACGTTGAGGATGAGTGTATCTTTAGAATGCACCCGTATGATCTAGTTGAGGAAGCGTTAGATATGTTGGGCATCCCCTGGCAAAGGTGTTAATCTACCTGCTGAAATTTTCAGACAGAAAGGAGGGATTGATATAGGAACGTTTCGTATGTTTGATAAATACTCATCAGAGGCAGTGAAGGGGATTTCTGTCGAACGTACAAAGAAGGGAAACAGGCTAATCAAAGGGCTTGGCGGTGAAGTTATCTCTCTGTATGCACCGCTTGGTGAGCAAGATTTGGTGCTTATTGTGGAGTTCCCTGGGATCGAAGAGACAATGAAGGCCTCTGTTGGCCTAGCTAAACTGACAGGCATCTCATTTGCCACCTCCCCCGCAGTACTGGTGGAAGTGTTCGATAAGATGGCTGCCGGGGTGTAACCCAGGGCTGGGTCTTACTGTGCCCCTCATCTTATGCTCCAATAAATCTCTCTACATGCTCTTTCGGTTGTGGTTTCGTTAACAGGCTAACGACCACGAACATCACTACATTTGCAATTAATGCAAGTACTCCCAAGTTCATACCAAAAGGGGTTGACACCTTGACAAATGTGTAGAACACGGCAACTGCAGTACCCAGGACAAATCCTGAAATGGCCCCTTGTCTCGTTGCCCTCCTCCAGTAATAGGCCCCGTATCCTGACGGGGCTATTTGAGCTATGAAATTGTATCCACCGATTAGCAGCCCGACCAGGGTTTGGACTCCAAACGTTAGGGCATAGGCTATTATACCTATGATAAGAACTGCCATTCTCATGGACCATACCACGGCTCTCTCAGACATATTCGGTTTTATGGCCCGAACTATATCCTGGATGACTACGGATCCTGCTCCATGTGTTATCGCATCAGCTGAAGACATTGAGGCCGCAAGTGCACCAGCTCCCACTAGCCCAACTACTATGGGAGGCACCGATAAAACGCTATAAATCATATGTGGCAGAATCTGATCAGCCGCGGCTAATTCTGATGGAGCCACACGTGTGACTCCGGCAAATCCTATAAAAAATATCGGAACAAGGAATATGCCGAAAATCGGAAACACCAATATTGTCTTCTTTATGGTCCTTTCTTCAGCAACATATCCCTTCATGAAAATGTGAGGCCACATCATTGCGCCGATGCTGCACAGTATAATAAGCGTTGAAAATGTCGCCGGGCCCATTCTTGACCCAGGCCCCCCTATGAGCAAATGACCCGGGTATGCTGCATGTATCTCTCTAAACATTGCGGCCGGAGAGCTATAGAGGTGATACACGATGTATAATCCCAATGCCCAAGCTACCATAACCATCAGTGCCCCCTGCAAAACATCGCTCCATGCAGCACCCCTCACCCCACTTGAAACAACGTATATAACGACAATACCGTATGCTATCAAGGCGCCTGCCCACATGGGTACATGCCCTTCCGTAAACACATTTATCAAATAGGCAGTGCCCTTCAGCTGGACACATATATATTGAATGAACGCAAATGTAGCCACGATCGCAACTAAGGCCGGGAGCAACTTGTCCTGGTATCTTTCCCTTAACAGATCGCCCTGCGTTACTAAGTTCATTTTTTTACCAATCCGTGCTGTCTTTGGCCCAATTGCCCACCAAAGCACGCATGCGGGGGCCAAATAACCTAACGTATAAAAGACCGCAGCCCCTCTTGAAAATGCCCATCCGGGAGCACCCAAGAATGCGAAGGCGCTAAACCAGGTTCCTGATATCAAGAATAGCGTTAATATTAGTCCAAATCTCCTTCCACCAACTACAAACTCTTCAACAGAGAAGGCCCTTTTGCGGCCAGCGAGAAGTCCTAGGGCAAGGGCAAGGACTAAATAAATCCCCATTACTGATAAGACTATTACCCAACTCTGCACCTCACCTCCCCTTACGATATTCCCAGATATACAGCGCCAACAAGCCACAGAACTGTAAAATAGTTACAAGCACAAGCCAAAACATCCCAAAGGGCATACCAAAGAGGATAGGCTCAACCCTATTTGCTATGGAGAATATCGGAAAAATCATTGCCATAAAGCAGAGAAGGAAAAATACCGTGAATCCAATATATACTTTTCTTTTATTTGGATTATAGCCTTCCATATCCCCCTCCATCGGATAGGCCCGTTAGGTTACCCTCGCGTTGCTCATCATGCTTCACATTGCGGGTCCACGGCCAATACACCCAATGTGCTAGACTATTGCGAGTCTATCGGGTTTGTCAATCATCTTTCTCTATTTGTTATCGCCATCAAAAGATGTAATATTTTCGCGAAATAAAAAGAATTGACAAAAACATGTTTTTTACATAACAGGAAAAGGATGGCGGTGACTGAACCGTAGATCAAGGCCCATGAAAAAGGAGGTGATATTGGGCAAAGAGAGAAAATAAGAGATACTGGCAAGAAGAAATTGGAGTCCCGTTTTTCATAAAAAAGGAGGATAGATATGAAAAAGAAAAATGACTCCGAAAAACTTAAGGAAACTGGTTGGAAGAGAAGAGATTTCTTGAAGGCTACAGGGGCTTCCGTACTGGCAGGGATGGGCGCCATATTTGCTCCGGGCATTTTAAAGGCGGCTGTACAACCTAGATATTTTAGGGATACTCTAAGCTTGGGACAGACACTGACGACACTGCCGTCATGGAAACCATATCCCTATAAGATTATCCCCATACGCGTACTTGAGGCTACAGTACCAAAAGTGCTTTTCACATACCTTATGAACTTTGGTAAGCTCATAACCATTTCTTACGGGGCCTTTTTCATCTCAGGGGTGAAGGGGCATAACATCCTTGTAGACTCCGGACCAACTAAAGAGGACTTAGCCTCAAAAGGCTTTTCCTGCACGGTTATAAAACCTATGAAGGAAGCGCTAAAGGATGCGACAGGGCTTTCCCCCGAAGATATCGATATTCTCATATTTACTCACCTTCACCACGATCATACCCCGTTGGCGAGTATCTATAAAAATGCCGAGGTCATTGTCCAGAAGACGGAATGGAATTCGATGCATAATCCCCCGGCATGCTACAGGGGCGCGTATAATCCTGAGTATATGATGGGTGTTACCCCTACATTTGTACACGGCGATGTCTTCAACCTAGTTCCCGGGGTTTCACTGCTGTATACCCCCGGCCATAGCATCGGTGATCAGTCGGTAGTAATAGATACAAGAGAGGGAAGAGTTATTATCTGCGGAACATGCTGTCTGGAGGAGAATTTTACTCCCCCGGCGGAAGTGAAGCGGTTCTGGCCCGACGTCCTTGTGCCATGGTTAATTGTAGATGCTGAGCAGGCATATGAGAGTCTGGCCAAAATAAAGAGGGAGGCCGATTACATCATCACTCCCCATGAAAAGCTGCATTATGATAGAGGTGTTTGTCCCAGCCCTGAATGGCCGAAATTAGGCACTAGAGTGGCCTCCTTTGAAATGTATAGGAGTGACGCCCCCAAATCACACTACTCGTCCGTTGATTGAGGATATACCGAATATAGTAGGGTAAACTTCGGGAGGATTCGCTAAGAAAATGTGAGTACCACGACCTCCTCAAGTGATATTCGACAACGATCTCACAACTGCTAACCGAGGTCGTGGTACTCGCAAACGGGAAACAATACGCTTCCCCGCAGTTCATGTGTATCCCGTGTTACTTCATGCTGGAGTCGCCTCCTGAGCGCCAAAACTCGGTGAGAACTTCCGTAGTGCTTCGATGACCTATTCTAATAACTTATTATCGATGAGATCGCCCACTCCATTCGGCCCGAGCGGTCGGTCGAGCTCACATCGAGGGCTCATGGCCGGGGGCAGCAGTAAGTCCTGAGTAAATAAGTTCGTAACCGAACTTATGAATCGAAGGACTTAGTTTCCAGATCCTGGTACGCTCCATGAGACCTTTAGAAACCCTGTTAGCCAGAGTTTCAGCTTAAAGCTGGAAAGCAGGCAAATCCGGCAGCCATTTCATGGCTAAGCCTTCTTCGGAACCCAGATCCCTCGTTTGAAGAGAAAAATAGAGAGAATAGCCAGACCAAACACCATGATGGGAATGAGCGTCCATGTTGGCAGGCCCGACCACATGACGAGAGGAATGCCAATGATTAGGGCCAGGATAGCGTACTGCGGAGACCGCAGAGCGAACTGACCAAAAATGGCCCCCCACAAGCAAGGAAGCAGGAAGTCGAATGCCCCGGTGACACTTTTGGGCAGGAATCCAATGACCAGGGTCACCACAATAGCAGCAGCGAGGGTAGCAATAGTAAGGGCCCATTGCGAGGCAACAATCCCGATCGCTCCGATGATTTCTCCTTCTGGTGAACCCTCCCGCACCCCGGCCACCTCTTGGGAGACCGCTGAAACCGGCAGGCGCATATTGGAGATGTTCCCGGCAAGGAAGGAGATATAGGTGCCCCCTATGCCCAGGATTAGGAAGTAAGAGACAGGCTCGATAAACCAGTATGGGCCGGCAATGGCCGCCGTTGATGCAAAGGCCTTGCCGATGGTTGCCCAGCCGGGCCATACCCCATAAGCAACCAGTATGAATAGGGCTGGCAGGAAGATGATCACAGCCTGCCCCAGACTTGTCAACAGTCCAACCAGATGGACCTTCGGGCCGTATTCATTTCTTATGATCGCTTCCTTTTCTTCCAAAGGGAGAGGACTCATGCCATGGTATTTTTCCTCGTTCATTTTCACCACCTCCACCCTAACAAAGAGTTATCTTGGTATGGCGATTCTCAGGATCTGGGCTACCGCCATACCGGCTACAATGGCGACCAAGAGAAAGTATTCTTTCATGATTGGCTTCTTGATCTTATCCGACCAGATCAACCATCCAATGGCTACCACCAGGGCTACGACCGCCCCGGCAAAGGGTGGTACCATTCCCTTAAGGAGTAGAGGTTTGATGCCATCGGAGATGAGAAGACGGCCAAAGGCTGCTAACATGATCGCTACGGAGATCACGGCCATCTGTTGAGGATTCCCCTGTCCCATCACATCTTTCATCTTTGGCAGCCAGCGGGTAAATACCCCCCCGATAAGCACCCAGGCCACAGAACCTGTAGCCATAGCCCAGAGGATGGTTGCCAAGCCTGTGGAATTCATTCCTTCCCGGGTGAGCTTTACCCCGGCGGCCTCTGCCCCTGCCCTGGAGGCGATTAATTCAAACATAATCGAGCCGACACCCGCAGACTCCCGGATGAAGGCCACCGCCCCGCCCAACGCAATCACGAGAACTGTCATACCAACAAAAATTCCGAGACAAGGACCGATAGAAGTAATCAGAGCAGCCTTCACGGACTCTCTCATGGCTTCAGTCTTCAATCCCATTTTCAGGCCAAATTTGTGGGCCCGTCTGTAGATGAGGAACGTCAGGAGCAAGGCATTCCCCGCCGTGAGAAAACCAATAAACCACATACCTATGCCTGTCGCTTGCTTCAGCCACTCAGGTTCCATCTTAATTCCTCCTTTCCCTCCCTCCTAAAAGCTTGGGCTCCCCGCCGACTAAAAAGGGAAGCAACTGATGAACATCGCCCTGCGCTCCTTTTACCCGAATCCTAAAATGATCAGGCCTGGCCTCTAAGCAGATACTCCAACGCAACGGCCACATGGATGGCTGTTCCGATCGGGAGGATGTCTTCATCGATGTCATACTTAGGATGATGCTGGGGATAGATGATTCCTTTCTCTTTGTTCTCCACCCCCAGGAAGACGAAGGTACCTGGAATCTTCTGGAGATAATAGGAAAAGTCCTCTGAACCCATCAGAGGCTTCATCTGTGCAACCTTATCTTCCCCCAGCATATCCCTGGCCAGCCTTGCAACAAATGCCGTCATTTCAGCATCGTTGATCGTCGCCGGAAATTTGCCCATCAGATTGAACTCATAGCTCCCCCGCATTGCGGAAGTAACTCCATTCAAAACTTCCCTCACCCTTTTGGGAAGATATTCTCTCAATTCGGGGTTGTGGTAGCGAATCGTGCCCCCAAAAGCCGCCGAGTCCGGTATGATGTTGTAAGCCCTTTTTCCTGCCTCCATTTTACAGATGCTGACCACCGCACTCTCTAATGGATCGACCTCCCGGCTCACAATCGTTTGTAGGGCAGTAATGGCATTCGCCGCAATTGCAATGGGATCTATGGCCAGGTGCGGTAAACCGCCGTGGCCCCCTTTTCCCATGATTTTTACGTCGAAGAAATCGCCTGCCGCCAGGAGAGGACCGGGCTTATAGCCGAGGATGCCCAAACCTAAGGAGGAATACACGTGTAGACCAAATATGCCATCTACCCCTTCTAGAACCCCATCTTCCACCATCTTCTTTGCCCCTTCCCCTGTCTCCTCAGCGGGCTGGAAGATGAAGACCACATTACCTGCCAAATCCTCCTTCCATTCCGACAGTATCATCGCGGCGACCAGGAGCATGGCCGTATGGGCATCATGTCCACAGGCGTGCATGATACCAGGGTTTTGAGACTTGTAAGGGACATCCGTCTCTTCTCGGATTGGGAGGGCATCTATATCGGCCCTCAGGGCAAAGGTCCTTCCCGACTTGGAGCCCTTCAGGAATGCACGCACGCCAGTCCCGTTGACCAGGATCTTTGTCTCCATTCCGAGTGCTCTTAAAAACTTCTCCACCTTTTTCGCTGTGTTGAACTCCTGGAGGGCTAACTCAGGATGTTGATGAAAGCCCCTGCGCAGATCGATAATCTTTTGCTGCAACTCTTTGGCCTTTTGCAGAATACTTTCATACTTATTCAATTCAAATTCCCTCCCTTTCCAAATTAACACAATGCCCGCTGCTCTTATGCTACGAGTTTACCTAGCTTACTGAAAAGATCCTGACGTGGTCCTCCAGTGTTTTTTCTATTTTCTCGGGATCCTGTTTTGTACATTTCAATTGGCCCTCCGCCAACCTCACCGTGTTGGTCAAGATAATAAAACAGGGCACTTAAAAGAGAAAGCCGAAAGATCCAAGATTAGCATAAGGATGCTCTTAAGTGTTGATGTTAAAAATTCACATCTAGGCATTAAGCTAAACATACACAAAAACTTCTACATGTTAACAATAAAATGCAGAAAGACCTAAAAATCACCATAATGGGCCTGGACTGTACCGGGAGAATACAGCCTTTTCAGGCCTAAAAGCAGTAAAAAACTCCTGAGAAAAGAAGTAGTAGTTTAAATAGCTGCTTTTAAAAAAGCCCCGGGACATAAGATTAAGCCTTGCCCTGGCCTTTCTGCTGAGTTGAGATTCGTTTTTCCTTGATTTTTGGTTAAGGCTTCAATAATACTCCTAAAAAGAGATATCATGAGTCCAAGAGAGCATAATGCTTGAGCAAGGTATCTCCGGCCCATGACTGACCTACCCCCTTAAACGGGATGGGACAAATATCGAACCTTCAGGAGGGAAAAGTTATGAAAAATCCCCTAAAGATGCCCATGGGATGCCTCCAGGGGGGGTTTATACTCCTTTGGAGGCCTTTGTGATTTAGCCGTACGATAAAGCCAAATCCATCGTGAGATGGGGAAAAACAAAATATTCTCTATAGATGGTTTCTGCCGCTGTCGGGGGTGGTGGGGAAGTGTTTGAAACCAGCCACTTTGGCCTCGCTGGTGGAAATCGACAACAACTGAGAAAGGAGGAATTAAATGAGATCGTTGAAAAGTCACAGCAGAAAAGCATTGCTCTTCTTGCTGCCATTAGTAATATTGGCTCTTGTCCTTCTAGGGTCTGCGCCATTAGTCGCAGGGCCAGAGAAAGCACCAGGAGCATGGTCGGCCCACCCGTATGAAATTCATCCGATGCTTACGGCGAAGATAGCGTCCTTTCCACTGGCTACGTTCACCTATCTCCAAAACTTCGATAAGTTTGTCACCATTGCCTGTGGTTTTTTTTGTATCGAGGGCGTTCCGGGACATCATATTATAGTAGATACTGGGGCGCCGCCTACAACTTTCAAGAATTATGGTTTCAACTCAATAGGGGTAGCTACTGCCGAGGAGCGACTTGCAGGGTTGGGACTCAAGCCTTCGGATATTGACATGGTCATCGTCACTCACCTTCATTTTGACCACGTCGAGAATCTGAAGCTATTCAATAAGGCAAAGGTAGTGGTCCAGAAGTCTGAGCTGGAGGGAGTTGGTAATGCCCCTCCCAGTCAGGCAGGCTTTTATATCCCGGACTTTTGGAAAGGGGCCAACTTCAAGGTTGTGGACGGGGATGTTGAGCTCTTCCCCGGCCTGTGGGTACTTTATACTCCAGGTCACAGTTTGGGAAGTCAGTCGGTGTTAGTGGACACAGAGAGGGGTAGGTATATCATTCTCGGGTTGTGTGCCTGTGATGTAAATGTTGAAAAGAAGATTACCCCAGGAATTCTTACAAATGCCGGTACTGCACATAAGAGCTTGCTAAGGGTCATCGACATGGCTGATACTGTTATTACCATGCACGACTTGAATAGCTTTAAGCAAGTTTACAGATGATCGTTTCAAGGGCCACACAGCAAGGGCTTATTGCTACCGAAAATGTCTGGGTGGCCTTCAAGGGTGGCAGCTCCGTGCAATGGTCACGAAACTTTTGATTGCGGGGCAGGTTGAAAGGAGGTGACAGAGGGGAGATGATTCAAGATGTCGGAAGGAGATAGGCCTCCTTTAGTTACCCAGGTGAATCCTGAATTTCAAAAAAGGAGGAGAGAATCATGACTACTACGGACATTACAAGACTTATAAGGCAATCCTTGGCTGGGGGCATTCTGCTCATCACTGCCTTGCTTCTGATGTCTGTCACACAGGCCCGGGCTGAGACCTTGAAAGGCCGGAACGTTTATCACATCACCAAGGCGGAGGCAATCGAGGTCGGCGATGTGCCTGGCCATGTTGTAGGTATAGCGGAGTGCAGAGGACTGACTTTCTTTGAAGACGGCGAGATAGCGATCGTGTCGGGCCTATTCACGTTTGACTATACCAACGGGAGCGGCACACATGAGGCGTATTTCCTGTATACCTTTGAGGATGGGTCCACACTGGTTTCTAGGCCTAAAGGCACCACGAGGGCAATTCAAGGCGGGAAGTACTCCGTGTTTGAGGGTATGCAGACCTATATCAGGGGGAGCGGACGGTTCGAAGGAATCAAGGGGAGCGGTTCCTACACCGGCAAGCGCGTTGCGCCTGTGGCTGCTGGAGCTGACTGTTATAGAGATTTCACCGGGACCTATACGCTGCCTCCCAGGTGATCTTTGAAGATCCAGATGGTGGTGAATCGTGTTGATGAATAATAGTAGAATCTATGCATTGGCTCAATATCTCGTTGGGGAGGACTGTACTTGCATTGCACGGAGCCCATCCCCATAGCAGTCTCTTATAACTCCCCAAGAGGATCATTCAAGTGTAAACTAGAGAAGGTCAGCTTCGCCTCAGACTTATTGAGGTGTCATCCTAATCTGGATACTTGCTTGTCAAAAAATATTATTAAAGGGCCTCCACACAGAGCTCGGGGAGGCCCTTTATCTTCATTGAATCCTCAACGTTAAGCGATTTAACGCCATCTACCATATTAATCAGGCACCAAGGGCATGCGGTCACCATTATCTCAGCGCCAGCCTGAAGGGCTTCTTTGACCCGTATATTAGCTAAGCGATCTACTTCCGCATCAAAATCCGCCCACATGCGTCCGCCACCACCGCCACAGCAAAGACTGTCTGCCCTAGCCCTGGAAAATTCAACGAGCTCTAAACCCGGAATACTGTCTAAAACCCTTCTCGGTTCATCATAGACATCGTTATACCTACCCAGATAACAAGGATCCTGATACGTTACTTTCTTCTCAACCCTCGTTTTGAAAACTAGCTGTTTCTGCTCGATTAAATCGGCTAAAAACTGGCTATAGTGTTGCACCTTAATTCCTTGCATTTCCTCCTGAGGATACCTGTTCAGAAATGTGTCAAAGCAATGTGGCGAAAAGGTCACGATGCGCTTGACACCCAGCGAGGTAAACTGATTCAGGTTCTTCTCACAGATCTCTTCAAACAATCCCCTTTCTCCCATTTTCAGAGAAGGACATCCACAGCATATTTCATCTTCTAATATCCCACACCGAATCTGAGCCTCTTTCAATAATTGAACCAGTGCCATGGCCATATTTTGGGCATCCAAATCATTAGGGGCTGTACAGCCTATAAAAAACAAGACCTCTGCTTCTCTGGAAAAGCTTGGGACATTTAGTCCCATGAGCCAGGCCTTTCTCTTCGATGATGGCACCTCGTATGGGTTTCCATAGAGGTATAAGGATTCAAGAGCCCTTTTCTGCTGAGGCATGGGACCTATCATTTCTTCAATCAGTAGCTCTCTTCCCTTTTCAATGGCTTCTGCCAGCCTCGTTCCCGTGCTCAAATCTTTACAAGCTACTTCGCAGTTTCTACATGTCATGCAGGAATACAGAATATTCCTCAACTCATTGAGAATCTCCTTATCCGTCTCACCCCATTTAACAGCATAATATAGGGCCCGGGTCATGCCTGAGGCGCCTTGACTTATGTCCCCCGTGGTAATGTCAAATAGAGGACAGCTTGGTAAACAAAACCGACAATTAATACAATAGTCCAATATATCTAAGATATCCTGTTTTAGTTTTCCTTCAATCTCTTCCTCCTGCATTTTAGGCTCCTTCTCTCATCTTGATAACGGTTATTCGTCCGGCAAGACATCAGGATTCAAAATATTGTTCGGGTCAAAGAGTTTCTTCATTTCCCTCACTAACTCGAAGGCCTTCTCGCCGTACCGTTTAAGGTAGAAAGGCGTTCTCCTCGCGAATTGACCCCACTCACCACCGCATGTCCCATATTTTGCATTTATCTCGGCTTCCTTGAAGAACATCTCGTCTATAGCCTTTGCCTTTTCCTCGGCTGACCAATCCACGGGTAGGACAAAAACAGGATGGAAGGTTAACGCCCCAATGTGACCAAAAAGATAGGGCTCCCCAAGCTTCTCTAACGTAGGCATACCTTTGCTCATATTCATGGCCTCTTTAAGGCAGTCCACAAGGTCCGGCACAGTTGAGACAATTTCGGACAAACCAAAAACCCCCTTTGCCGCCTGACAAATAAATGGCAGGGCTGACTCCCTCGCTAGCCAAATTCTGCGCCACTCGTCTAATTCCTCAATTCTTTTGGCATCAATGGGTGATTCCTTTTGAATGACCCCGACCAATTGATCAATTTTATAGGTAGCCTCTTCTTCTGTTTGGCCAATGGCATGGAACATAATGAGGGGCCCCGGGGGAGAGGCTAATCCCTGGATCTCAAAACTGATTTGAGCAACCCTTTTGTCCAGAAACTCCAGAAAGAGGGGAGGAGGGGCCTTCTCCAAGTAGATCCTCTGTACTGCTCTCGCGAGCGGTATCTGATCATCAAAGAAAGCCACACCATAGGCGTTTTTGAAACCAGGGAGCAGTTTCATCCTAATGCCGGTAATAACCCCTAACAATCCATCCCCGCCTACAAAATAATGGGTTAAATCGGTTCCAGCCGCCCTCCTGAGGCCTCTTGTCCCTGTCTGTAAAACCTCACCGGTGGGCAGCACAACCTCCAAACCTAGTATGTAGTCCCGCGGTTTACCCAAGCACGAATCAACGGCGTGTGCAGTTGTATTATTGGAAATGATGCCACCGATGCTAGCCACTCTTATACTTCCCGGAACCAGGGGGAGGAAATAGCCCTCCTTTTCTAATTGCTCCTTCACATATAAAACACGATGACCTGGCCCAAATTCTACGAATCCATAGTCTTTCATGATGTTCAAATGGTTCAGTCGGTTGACATTCAATACGATACCTTTATGGCGATACCTCGAAGCCCCCTGAAGGCTAGTCCCTGAACCTCTTACAAACACCGGGGTTTTCTTAGAATGGGCATATTTCATCAACTTACTTACTTGCTCAGTAGAAGCCGGTCTTACCACTATGTAAGGTATTTCTTCCTGGCTAATATCCGAGGCAAATGTATAGGGGTCTAGGGCATTGTTTATCCTTTCGAAGAGGCTTTTGGAAAGAGATTCCTCAGGTAAAATCTTCCTCAAATCCTCATAGATATGCTCTGGCTTATACTCTGGGTATTCAGCCATTTTTGCCCACCTTTCAGCACGCGTTAAACCTTATTCAAATAAAACCTTTTTCAGAACGTAGACATAAGTAAAGAATCCACGCCTAGAGGACGTGGCTTTGATTTGCCCCCAGATGAGGCTCATGGTGTCTGTTGTTTCAGAATTTCTGTGGAGTAATAGAATAATGGAGTAATGCAAAGGCCAAAACAGAAAGACCTCGGAATCTTCTATTCTTCAACCCAATACTCCAGTCCTCAAGTACTCCCTTCGCCTTCCCCAGGGTACTCGCCAACCCAGTTTATAATTTTGTTCCTATGCGTAATCCATCGAGGGTGGCCTGAGGTATTAAGCGTGGTTGCACGCAGTCACCAATAGCATAAAGCTCCTTGACTTTCCCCTTCAACGACCGATATAGAGAATCGTTCGCTTTTCCACCCATAGCAGCAACCACCGTATCCACGCCTTCGATACGGCCTTCTGCACCACTGAAGACGTTACGGGTAATCACCGTATCGCCCCGTATCTCCTTCACTGCCGTCAGAACTGTAATTGTAACCCCCGCTCTTAGTAACCGAGTATAAACTGACTGGCAGGTGCCAAGAGGAGCTTGTGATCCAGCATAGAAAGCCTCGGTGAGCACCTGCACCTTCTTGCCCTTCTCTGCCAAAAAATCTGCTGTGGTCAATGCCTGCATATTATGCTCCCCAGCCACCACTACTATATTTTGCCCAACTTCAGCCTTTCCCTCAAGTACGCTCCGCGGCTCTACGACATTTTTCTGACCCCCTCCAGGCACATCAAGTTCCAGTGGCACCGAACCTGTAGCCACAACTGCGCCATCCGGGCCTATCTCCATAACCACCTCTGGGGTCACTTCAGTCTCCAGATGAACGTCCACTCCCAAGAGCTTCATTTGGTAGGCATAGTACCGCGGCATTTCTTCAAAGTCTAGCCTCCCAATGGCCTTGGCCGCTATCCGCACCTGTCCGCCCAGCTCCCCCTCTCGCTCATAAAGGCTGACCTGGTGCCCCCTTAGAGCTGCCACTCTAGCTGCCTCGAGGCCAGCTACCCCTCCCCCAATGACCATTATTTTTCTCTTGGTTGTCGCTGGGACAATGGGGAGTTCAAGTTCCCTTCCTGCCTGCGGATTATAAGCGCAAGAAACAGGCACACCACGGCGATATCCTCCATAGCAAGCTTCTTCGCAGCCAACGCACCTTCGAATCTCATCATCCTTTCCATCCCGCGCCTTATTTACAAATTCAGGGTCAGCAATTAGGGCTCTAACAAGGCCGATCATATCCGCATGCCCATCAGCAATTATTTTGTCCGCCTGCCCCGGATCGTTGATTCTCGCCATGCAATTAACATTTATCTTCTTCACTACTCTTCTGACCTCACTAGCAAGGTAAACAAAGGGACCCAGCGGATAATACATGGTAGGTACATGTGTAGGAATAATAATATACATCCCAGCTACGACAGTTAAGTAGTCCACTTTGCCGGTTTCCTCTAATGCAGAGGCGATCTGCTTGGCCTCATCTAGCATTATTCCGCCCTCGATGAAATCATCACCGGGCATCTTAAATCCCAGAACCATATCATTACCAATAACATCTCTTACAGCATCAATACATTCAAATTGTAATCGCAACCGGTTCTCCAAGCTACCGCCGTATTTATCTCTACGAAGGTTAAGCCTGGGAGACAGAAATTGATGATTCAGGAGTCCACCAGCTCCGAATATTTCTATCCCATCATAGCCCGCTGCCTTTACATTCTTTGCCGCTTTTGCGTACTCATCTACAACCTGCTTTATCTCCTCGATTTCCATCTCGTAGGGTACCTCCCACGTCATAGGTGCAAGGTCTAGCTTCACAGGTGAAGGACCCCACGTTACACCTCCAAAGGGACGCGTTTCACCCAGCCTGCCAGCCACACCCAATTGACAGATCACCTTCGAGCCGTGCTTATGGACCGCATCAGCACATCTTTTGAGATCTGGAATTGTTCTCTCATCACCGAGGTAGCTCGGAGGTCTAGGAGTTAGGGTACATATTGGCCCAAGGAGGTGGACCCCAGTTACAACAGCTCCAACTCCGCCTTTTGCCCTTGCTTCATAGTAGGCTATCGATCTGTCATTGACGCCAGCATTCAAGGGCAAAAAACGCGTGGCATGGGCCGCGAAATATATCCTGTTCCGCATTGTTACCGGCCCGACCTCGACAGGGCTAAGCATGTTTCTATACTCTAGTGCCATTCTATCCCTCTCCTTCCTCCCTGGAGTTCATATCCGGAGAGCTTTCCGGCTAATGAGAACCTGGACTAATTTTGATGCTGCCTCTTGTGGACTGCCAGTAATGATGTTTCCCTCCTTCTCTTCAAGGCCACCCGACTCAACCTGCATCAACCTCTCCATTGCCGAAAGGCTGCTATCGGGGACAAAAATCTTCTTTGGCCTTGGTCGCGAAAGTGAAGTAACCTTCGTCTTTGCGCCTCTTTGTCCGACATCTCCCGAAGACAGCCCCAGGCCCTTCATATTATAATGCTTAATTTCCTTTCTTTTTGCCCTTGAAATGGCCCGTAGGCTTACATATCTGGGCTCATTAAGCACTGGCCCCACTCCAAGCAGCGCAGGGAGTGATGCCTCTAGCAACTCTCTGTACGCCCCTTTTAGCTTCCGATGAAGCCTAACCTTTTCATCGGAGCGTACGTCCATTTTTACTACTCCACTAATGATTGGAATGGCCAACATCTCGGCAATGTAATATCCAACCTGCCCAGCCTCAGTATCAAAGGCCTTCTGTCCGCATAAAATGAGTCCGTAGTCCAATGCGCTGATGGCTTTAGCCAGCACTACCGCTGTCGCGTGGCTATCTGAGCCCTCAAAGGCAGGATCGCAAAGGAGTAGAGCTCTATCAGCGCCCATGGCAAGACATCTATAAAGGGCATCCTCAGCTGAAGGAGGACCCATAGATACTGCAATAACCTCATCTGCTATACCTTTTTCCTTCAGCTGTGTTGCTTCCTCTACGGCCACTAAGTCACACGTATTAACCACCCTGGGCAGATCAGGGGCATCGATAGTATTTCCCCCCGCTATTTTAGTAAGATGTTCAGTATCAACTACCTGCTTTACACATACCACTATGTTCATTTTTTCTCCCTAGCCTCCCTTCGTTGACCTACTTCATTCGTTATGGCAGGCACCACGTGCAGGAGGTCCCCAACAATACCTACATCTGCAAGCTTGAAAATTGGTGCATCGTGGTCGGTATTAATTGCGACTATAAACCCTGAGTCCTTCATTCCCATTACGTGGTGAGACGCTCCTGATATGCCACAAGCGATATATAATTTAGGCATCACTGTCGTGCCGCTCTGCCCCACCTGTCTTTCACGAGGAACCCAGCGATTATCTATAGCAATACGCGTGGCTGCAACCGTTCCCCCAAAGGCTCTCGCGGCGTCTTCAAGGAGTTGAAAGTTCTCACCGCTGCCTACCCCTCGGCCACCAGCAACAATAACGTCTGCTTCTTCGACAGGAAGGGCCACAGGGTCTATTCTTATGGAACCAGTAACCTTAATGGAGCATTTGCTAATATCAAGCTGGGGAGGTATCTTGGTCACCTTCATCTCTTTGGCAGAATGAAGGTCTTTTACCTCTATCGTGTCAGGCCTGACAGTAGCTAGCTGAGGTCTGGCTTGGGGTGAGATGATGGTGCTACAGACCTTTCCCTTGTGGGTATGCTTGTTCTGTAGCAGCAAGCCCTCCTCATCCAAATCGAGGGCCACACAGTCAGAAACCAATCCTATCCTCAATTTGGCTGCTACCCTTGAGGCAAGATCACTGCCGTTTGGTGTAGCACCGAATAAAACTGTCTGTGGTCCACGTTCTTGGATAAGTTTTGATAACGCCTGTGTATAAAGTTCAGGTGAATAGGTACCAAGATCCGGGGCATCCAGCAGATACGCTTCATCTACTCCGCTATGATTGAGGCATTCGCCCACCGCTGCGATGTTGCTTCCCATGAGCACTGCACAAAGTCTCTGGTTTAGCTTATCGGCAACTTCTCTCCCCTGTGCCACTATTTCCCATGAGACATCGTCGAGCTCCCCTTCCTCGTGTTCTAATACAACCCAAATCTGATCCATGATTTTCCTCCTGCCTCAATCTACCGGGCGGTAATTATCTCTTTTTGCCTTTAACCCAGGTTGAAGATCCTCCATGGGTTCTCGAAGACTATCTTCTTAATATCATCCTTGCTGATCCCAAGCCGCCGCATTTCATGAGCGGTCTTAGGTACACTCAGAGGATCTGAGAGTATTGGACTGCAGTCGCTGTCAATTAGAACTTTGTCAAGGGGGCAATCTGAGGCGATCTTAGCTCCGTCAGCAGGCGTCAGATTTCTCCAGGGCTGCACGGTTATGCCCACGGTACAGCCGAAGTCTGAAATCGTTTTTGCCACAGTAGCATCAGCATGATCTATTACCACCTTGGCATGGTCAACATTTTCTTGAGTTATGAAGTCAAAATACTTTCTAACCCATTTCTCTTTTTCAGTTGGTGGAGTGTGGAAGACCACCGGCTTATTATATTGTTTTGCTATCCTTAGTTGTGCTTTAACTATCTCCTCCTGCCTGGCTAGATCCGGGCAAGTCTTAGAACCAGGTTCAAGACCAATTTCACCAATAGCTACTACTTTCTCCTCTTCGAGGTACCTTGGGATGGCCTCCAGTACCTTTTCGTAATCCGGGGGAATGCTGACCGGGTTAAGCCCAACAGCAGCATAGGTATCTATGAGCTCCTGCGCTGTTCTCCAGGTCTCGAACCTTATCAAACGTTCGTAAAAGTCTAGTATAGTTTGAGATGTTATCGCCACATTTACGTGAGGGTAATACGTATGACTCACAGCCGCTGTTATACCGGTTGTGGCCATAGAGCGTAGGTCTTGGAGACTAA
>SMTZ1_10003499_pt1 | contig 22046 bp, 13 predicted proteins | sample DeeMarSWOR136_30_FD_25667 | JGI IMG/M metagenome (IMG submission 25667) | reverse complement strand
AAAGAGGTCATCATCAAGGAAGAATACCGGGATTTCAGAGGGACAAGGAAAGCCCGAGAGATTACTAAGAAGATACCGTCTCCCATGTGACTCACACCACAATGCCGATCGCGCTTCGTTGGATTGTGGGTGCCGTTGAGAAAGAGCCGAGGAAAACGCGGCGGCGATGTCACAAAGAAGGGTGATAAATCCGATGCAGTGTAGAGCTTAGGAGACATTAAGGAGACTATCCATGGGTTAGGAGACATTAAGGAGACTATCCATGGGGAAAAAGTTGAGCCTACGTGAAAAGGGAACGCTCTCTTTCATATGTTTGGCTGTAGGTGCCCTGATCCTGTATGGCTGCGCTTCAACGGTGACAACTCAGGGCGCCTCGGAGCAGGGGCCTGTTATTGAGTCCATAAAGTTCAACACAAACCCCGGTCAAACTGTCATAGAGATCGTTAACAGCGAACCCACCTCCTACACGGCCTTTCGTCTGCTCGACCCCCCGAGGCTTATTCTTGACCTACGAGGGAAGGCTGGGAACAACGTCCCTGCGACGACAGTGGTGAACAGCGAAAATGTCTCCACGATTCGCCTTGAAGAGGGAAAGACCCAAACCATGACCACAAGGGTGGTGGTCGGCATGGTCGGCCCCTTGGGCTATGACGTGGAGTCTTTAGACAGTGTCATCAGGCTCACTTTGACTTCGGAAAGAGCGGCGGCCAAAGCTCCGGAGCCGACGGTTGCAACTGTTGGAGAAGAGGCGGTGGTCTCGGCGGTTACCCCTTCAGAGCCACGCATCTTTTTCGAGAAGCGGCCCATCCCATTGACCCAGATCTTGGGCGTCGACTTTACCATGTTGCCCAGAGGAAAATCACGGGTGATCGTCACAACAGACAAGAAGGCCCGATTTGACATCGACCAGAAATCGTCCAAAAGCTTGGTCATGACCATTCCAGAGGCGACCATACCGCCCCTGATTATGCGACGTTTGGATTCATTCTTCTTTGACGGGGCGGTTGACCGCGTCAAAGCCACCCTTTCGCCGGCCAGGAAAACGGTAACCATTGCCATCAACCTGAGGGAGATGGTGCCATACCACGTCAATCAAAAAGACACAGAAATCACGATTGACTTTGGTCGCACCGACCTTAAGCCGCCGGAAAAAAGGATTGTTCCTTTGAAGATGGCCCAGGCCCAAGCACCGCCTACAACACCGGCACTTGTGACCGAGACCAGGGTCGGGGAGCCAGCTCCTGCTGCGCCGGTGATCACGTTACCTGCCGGCACAACCGGCCTGCCCCCTGGGATGCGGAAAAAATATACCGGCGCACCCATGACCATGGACTTTGTGAATGCGGATGTCACCAACATTTTGCGCTTGATCGCAGAAGTGAGTAGTCTGAATATCGTTTGGGGCCCCGATGTAAAAGGCACGGTTTCCATGAGACTCAAGGACGTGCCCTGGGACCAGGCCCTCGATTTGATCCTGGACAACAACAACTTGGGTATGAGGCGGGTCGGAAACGTCATTTGGATTACCACAAAAGCCCAGATTGCTCAGATCGAAGCTGAAGAGAGAAGGAAAATAGAGCAGTACGAGGCCAGGATAGAGGCAGAACGGAAGAAGGCCCTTGCGGAGACGGAAAAGGCAAAAGAGCTTGAGCCCCTGGTGACCGAATACATCTCCGTGGATTTTGCCAAAGCGAATGAGATCATGTCCCTCCTCAGTCTGAGCGACACCGGCAAGAAACGGGGCGGAAAGATGAGCGTAGACGCCCGGACAAACACGATCATCATCACGGACATAGCCTCCAATGTCGAACAGTCGACGCAGATCGTCAAGAAATTTGATACGCCCGTCAAGCAGGTGATGATAGAAGCCCGCATTGTGGAAGCCGGCGACAACTTTACGCGGGATTTGGGCATTCAGTGGGATCAGTTCCAGATCCAGAAGCGGAGCGATACCGGTGTTCCCTTTACGAGCTGGGGTGGTACGCCCGGATCGGTGGACCCTGGTGAGCCGAGCGCTTTTCCGCCGGGTGAAAACCTGAAAAGCCCCACCTTTATCACCAACACGCCGGATAATTGGGCGCCCAATATCGGTCTAGTTTTTTCCAGTTTGAGCGCCTCGGGACTGACGGGCACGATCCTGGATGCGAAGCTGGCCCTATCGGAGACAGAAGGGATGGCAAAGATCATTTCCGCGCCGAAGGTGATCGCCATGAACGGCCAGGCTGCGACCATCAGCCGGGGTGATTCCATCATTATTCCTGCGACGGAAAACGTGGCATCCACAACGCTCGACGCTACCTTGTCTCTAACGGTTACCCCCACGGTGAGCTTCAACAACTTCATCACCCTGGATGTGGAGGTCACTGATGACAGGGCACCCACCACCACAAGGATTTTGAAAAAGACCATTAACACGAAGCTGATTGTCAAAACCGGGGAAACAGTTGTACTAGGCGGTATCTACACAGAAGATCAATCCAAGGATGAAAGCGGCATTCCGGTATTGAGGCACATTCCTTTCTTTGGATGGCTGTTCAAGGCACGGAGCACATCCATCACAAAGAGCGAGCTCTTGATATTTCTGACGCCCACGGTGCTTCCTTCCGCCAAGAAGTCCTGAGGTGTCTCAGAGTATCTTTTCGGCAATTTCCACCAACGACTCCACGTAAAAGGCAGCAACCAGAGCCCGGTTCTTGTAAGCGATAAACGGGACGGATGCTGCCTTTGCTGTTTCGGCATCCACGGAAGAGTCGCCCACGTAATAGGCGCGGTCGGGGGCAATGGAGAAGAAATCAAGAATCTTGCGAAGACACTCGGGGTGAGGCTTCGGGCTTTCCACATCCAGAGAAGAAACGACGATATCAAAGTAGTCTGCCAGGCCGTGCCACTCGATGACCCGACCGATGGTGTTGCTCCTGTTTGTGGCCACAGCAAGGCCTTGCTTGGGCTTCAAAAACGTTAAGAGCTCTTTCAGGCCGGGTTCCATGACCATGTCTCTGATGAAAGGGTCGTAATCCATGCTCATCCTGTACGCCTGGGCAGCCTCCACATGGGGCGTGCCTCTGAAGATATGTCGGACCGATTCGTCAGCCGTATGCATGTGCACAAAGGCGATCTGTTCCTCCGTCATCGGGGGCAGACCGAAGTGTGTCAAGAGATGGTTGTAGAAGTTGATGTTCGCCTGGCGGGAGTCGAACATGACACCGTCGCAATCAAAGATAACCGCTCTGTTTTTTTTCATTTCCTATGTCCCTTCCAAAGGTGCCTTAATCTAGGAAAAATCGGATGCCCCTGTCAATGGCCTCCCCTTATTTGTTGAATTAATGCCCTTTTTGACGGAAAATGGCTTGAAGAGTTGATCTTGGCACAGACGGGACACAGGGGCTGAGGGATTGGTTCTTTTGGGCGGGGATAAACCCCGCCCGGAGAGGCTTTTTCTTAGCAGCAATGATGAGCACACAAGGGATATTGCGCGTTTCCCTTGAAAGAAAAAGAGGAAGCTATGGAAGTGCAAACGGACTATTTGGTGATCGGCACCGGCATTGCAGGTTTAACCTTTGCACTGGAGGCGTCCCGATCCGGAACCGTGGCCATTGTCACGAAGAAGGAGAAGATGGAAACCTCCACGAACTACGCCCAAGGAGGAATCGCTTCTGTATTTGACCCGGAGGACAGCACGGCGCTCCATGTTCAGGATACCCTGAAATCCGGAGACGGGCTTTGTAACGAAGAAATCGTCAGGATGGTTGTAAGGGAAGGACCGGCAAGGATACAGGAACTGATGGGTATCGGTGTCCGGTTTTCACGCCAACCCGGAAGCGAAGACAGCCTTGACCTGGGCATGGAAGGCGGTCACAGCAAACGACGCATCGTACACACCCAGGACCGGACCGGTCAGGAAGTGGAGAGGGCTCTTCTCGAGGAGGTGGAAGGGACCGAGAATATCACCATATTTGAGAATCACATGGCCATAGACCTGATCACCAAATCAAAACTGATTAAGCGGGGCATTGTCTCTGCCGAAACGAGGGAGACGTGCTGGGGCGCCTATGTCTTGGATGTAAACAACGCGGAGGTGGTGACTTTCTTGGCAAGGGTCACGGTCCTGGCAACCGGAGGGGCAGGCAAGGTCTACCTTTACACGACCAATCCTGACATTGCCTCAGGTGACGGCGTAGCCATGGGCTATCGGGCCGGCGTGAAGGTGGCCAACATGGAATTTGTCCAATTTCATCCGACCTGCCTTTACCATCCCCTGGCAAAGAGTTTTCTCATATCAGAGGCGGTGAGGGGTGAAGGGGGGATCCTGTTGGACAGCAGGGGAAAGCGGTTCATGGAGGGCTATCACCCCCTAAAGGAACTGGCTTTCAGGGATGTGGTGGCCCGGTCCATCGACCTGGAGCTCAAGAAGAGCGGGGATGAGTGCGTTTACTTGGACATCAGCCACAGGCCGGCAGGGTATATTCAGGAGAGGTTCCCCCACATTTACGAGACATGTCTCCAACACCAGATCGATATAACCAAGGAGCCTATTCCGGTCGTTCCGGCAGCCCATTACATGTGCGGTGGCCTTTTGACGGATGAAAACGGTCTGACCAATATTCACAACCTCTATGCCATCGGTGAGGTGGCATGCACCGGTCTTCACGGCGCCAACCGCCTTGCGAGCAACTCCCTTCTCGAAGCGCTCGTCTTTTCCAAAAGGGCGGCTCAAAGATCGTCCTGCGATTTGGAGAATAACCGGCATATCCCCTTTTCGCGAGCGCCGCTTTGGGATCCCGGCAGTGCCACAGACAGCGAGGAGTCGGTTGTTGTGACGCACAATTGGGATGAAATAAGGCGCTTTATGTGGAACTACGTGGGGATTGTGAGAACCAACAAGCGTCTTGCGCGAGCCGAGAGCCGGGTTCAGAACATTCAAGAAGAGATCAAGGAATACTACTGGGATTTTATTGTCACCCGAGATCTGCTTGAGCTGAGAAACCTCGCCCAAGTGGCGGAGTTGATTATTGCCTGCGCATCCTTGAGAAAGGAGAGCCGAGGCCTCCATTACAATCTGGACTATCCCGAACAGGACAACGAACACTGGAAAAGGGATACGGTAGTGTGGATTTAAATTCGTAACGTGATATCGACAGAGCGAGGTGGTATGTGGTATCCGGGCGGGGCTAAACCCCGCCCAAAAGAAATGTTCTCCAATCGTGTGTGTGCAGTGTGTGCAATGCTCAGCGCAGCGGTGTTCGTAATCGTACTCGAAAAATCCCACGCCCATGCGTTTCTTGACAGGTCGATTACGATGACGCGCACGAGCACGATCACGACTCCCATACAGTCGGATTCTGTTCCACAGTGGTGAGGCCGTTGACTTGAATTCGAGGGTCGTTCAATAGCCTCAGTACTCCGGCGCTAGGTTTTCGGGCGTATGAACTCGCTGTACTGCGGGCCAGGAAAATCCGCCTCTATCCCCCTTTCCAATAATCAAGCATCAAGTATTCAGTATCGATTGGGGTCAAGCTACATGATATTCGCTCCATCAACTGCCCGGATTGCCCGTCCCGGTCCGGAGAGGCACGGTTCATCACGGTCGCTGAAAGCGACAAGCTTCCGGAATCGTGCTCGTGCTCAGCGCAGCGGTGCTCGTCATCGTACTCGAAAAATCCCACGCCCATGCGTTTCTTGACAGGTCGATTACGATGACGCGCACGAGCACGAGCACGACTCCCATACAGTCGGATTCTGTTCGACCGTGGAGAATCAAAGAGATAAGGAGGGGGCTGTTTTTCTGAAGGGCTTCTATCCGCAGGTTTAAAAAGGTAACACGCGCATCAGTACTGGGCGTACTTTGATCGAGAGGGGAGCTCCGGCGTTTCGGTTTCGCCTTTTTCTTCCTGATGGGTGTCGAGCCAAGTTTTGATATAGGTGACCGTTAGTCCGATGCCGACGGCCAACAAAGCGAGATAGAGCAAACCCATAAAGATGAAATAATCGATGTTCCATTGCCACTCAAAGGATAGGGGGGTCATATCATTCCTCCGCTATAAAGGATTCAGTTCCCTTTCTTTGGGGAAAACGGGCAAGTACCGGTATGACGCCGAAAAGAGTAAGAAACCGTAACCCAGGACGGCCAGGGCAATGCCCCACTCCTGCCAGGTGGGCAGATAGCTCCAGAACCTGTCAAAGGGCATGACCGGGATGGCCAGGGTGACGACGATAAATACGAAACGGTTCAGCACAATACCCGCGCAGTTCAGCAAGGATGCCAGGATCAGCAAACCGCTGCTCTCCCTGATCTTGGGCGTGATGAGCATGATGGCAGGGATAATGCCGCAGACGACGATCTCTGTGGCCATGAGCCAGGCCCCGTAAGGTCCCTGCCGGTAGAAGTCCATAAAGGTCAGGCCCGCTCTGGGAACAATACCGTACATCCAGGCCAAGGTATCGGCAATCTTCAGCACCATGTAGAAGGCCAGGAGCCCTCCGGCAATTTTTGCCAGGAGCTGCACCGCGTTGTCAGGGACCAGCTTCTTTCGGGTGATGAATTCCGCCAGTTTGGTGCAGAGAATGGTAAAACAGGGACCCGCTGCGATAGAGGACAAAACGAAAAGGAAGAAGGTGGTTGGCCAGATGTAGAACTCCCATCGTGCTGCAAATGGCCTGGCGTACATGACGCCGAACATCCCGCCAAGGGATCCTTGGTGGAAGAAGGACAGGAAAGTGCCGGTGGCCGCAAAAACCGCCATGATGTGGTGAAGATTGTGTCCGAAAAAGTGAAATTCCCTGATTTCATCCAGCTTTCTGTTTTGAAGGATCAAGGGCAGGTACTCGATGGCCAGAACGCCCAGGTACGCGGTGATGCAGAAGGACACCTCGGTCAGCATGGAGTGGATATTGGCGTGCCAGAAGATGAACCACCCCCGGATGGGCTGTCCGATGTCGATGCCCAGCATAGCGATGGCCCCGGAGTAACAGATGAAGCCGATGATCACCGCCGCATTGATAATGTCCTTCAGCTCCTTTTTCCCGATAAGGTAGGTCAGAAATCCTGTGAAAAAGGCGCCTGCACCAAGGGCGATCACGGCAAGATCAAAAACGATCCACAACGCAAAGGCAAAGATGTTGCTCATGTTGGTTTGGTTTAAACCGAAAAAGAGGCAAAAGAAGACGCTCACCGCCCCGTAGGCCAGCAATGCCAGCCACGGGAGGGTCCAGAAGAAAAAGGTCGTGATTGAACATCTCTTTACGCCTTCCGGTATCAATGCCGAATCCATCGATTTATCCTCCTGGCAGAACCTTCTTATTCCACAAAAAATGATGATTGTATTTTGTCGCTTCGGTCATTTGAATTTTATTAAGCCTCTAGCTCTTTGAAAAAAATTGCAAGTCTCTCTCCAAGGGTGTTCCCGCAGGACCCGCTCCTCCAAAGGGAATGGATATGCTCTTGAAGAAAGAGACCGGAACCGCGAACAGCCATGTTGAAGAGAGTATTTTTTCAAAGAGCAAATGTCCCGCCGGGCCTTGGCGGGGAATTTCGGGTTTTTGTACGCCACCGGGTCACGTGGCCACTTTCGTGACTTGTTCGAATTGATCGGGCAGATAGTTGTCGGCCATTTTTCTGACCCAATCTTTGCTCGAAAGATAATAGACCTTGGGCTCCGTGCCCAAACGCTCCAAAAGCCTGAAGGCCCGCGGACTCTTGATCAGCTCAGAAACCTTGTGTTTTGGATTATTGAGGTCTCCAAAGGTGATGGCCTGGGTCGGGCAGGCCTCTGTGCAGGCCGTGATGTACTCATGCTCGTCAATGTCCCGCTTCCCGGCCTTGTAAGCCTTGCTCTTTGCCCGCATGAGCCGGTGGTGGCAGAAGGTACATTTTTCCACCACCCCTCTCATGCGAGGAGAGACTTCAGGAGAAAGGGAACGCTCCATGCCTTTGGAGAAAGGCCGGGCCAAGGAAAAGCCGTCCCACCAGTTGAAATAGCGGGCATGGTAAGGGCAGGCCGCCTGGCAGTACCGGCATCCGATGCACCGGGTGTAAATTTGGCTGACGATGCCGGTGTGGTAATCCATTTGTGTCGCCGTGGGCGGGCAGACGAAAACACAAGGCGTATGATGATGACAGTGCATGCAAGGCCTTGGGAAGTAGCTCACCTCGGTGTAGGGAAAGGGTTCGCCGTTGCTAATCTTGAACAGCTGCATCCAGGCGATACTTCGCTGTTTGTCCGATTCATCGGGTCTGACCGTCACATTGTTTTCGGTTGCGCAAGCGACCATACAGGTTCCGCAGCCGGTGCACTTGTCCAAGTCAATGACCATGCCGTATTTGTACTTGCCTTCTTCTTCTTTCATCATGAACCCCGTTGTTTACCCATGCTAACTTATGCTTTCATGATTCTTACGCGAGTGTGCCACCAGACCGGCTGTCCGCTCAGGGGGTCTTTGTTGGCGGCAATGATCCCGTTGGGATTAGCGCCCTTGTCCCGTTGAAACGCGTCGTAGGCGCGGTGACCCAATCCCAGGGGAAGATACACGACCCCGGGCATAGCCCCCTCGAAGAGGTTGACGCGGGCCTTCAATTTCCCAACGGGCGATTCGATGACGACGCCATCTCCTTGCCTCAGCTTGTATTCCAGAGCTGTATCCGGGTTGATGTCCGCGAAGGATGCGTCTTTCAAAAGCTGGTGGTCGAACAAGGTTTTGTAAAGGTAGGGCGGGCTCGGGCTCCACGTGCTCGAGAGGTTGATCAAGTCATAAGGCACCATCACGAGAGGATAGGCCTCCTCTTCTCCTGAAGGCTCCTCTTCATAGTGGGGCATCAAGGCCTCATCTCCTTCAGCGCGGATCCCCATATTCCTGAGAGCGGTGTTCATAGCACCTTCTCTGGCTGTCCTGTTGACAGCCAGCTCTATTCTGGAACTGGAGAACTCAAACTTGCCTGTGGGTGTCTTGAAGATACTCTCCCAATTCCCGAAATTGTGGGTGGGGCGATACCACAGCCCGCCGGATTTGATCTTTCTCCACATCTCATCAAAAGAAGAATAATCGGGACTGCCCGCACCACGCCCCTTGAGAGACCTCCAGACCGGGGTGGACGGATCATAGCCCGTGCGGCCTTCACCGGATTCGAAAAGGCCGATGGCCCGGGCCTTGAGCGCCTCCTCATAGTTCTTCCACGGAAAGGAGGCCGCGACGGTCCCAACTGCCATCTTTGCCAGTCTGATCATGACATCCCCGCTGTGTTTCGTATCGTACAGGGGGCTTACCACCGGCTGCGTCAGCCCGTAGAGCGGGTACTGGAGCCCTGTGGGCCAGGCCAAGTCGTCCATTTTTTCCAGATAAGTGTGATCCGGAAGAACAAGGTCAGCCATCAAGGCGGCTTCGTCCTTATAGGGCGAGAAGCTGACGATAAAGGGAATCTTTTTCATGGCCTCACGGAATGCGCCGCCGTCAGGCAGGGTGAAGGCCGGATTGGCAGCAAAGATAAGGAGGGTGTCCACCGGGGAGGTGCCGCTTTCGGTAATCGCTGCCGCGAGATTGTTGATCAAGGATCGGGTAAAGGGGAACTGCATGCTCTGCGCCTGATCGAGGCGAGGCTTTGTCAAACCACGCCGGGCAATCCAGTCGGCCCCCACCTCAGGCCAATCACTCAGTGGAAGGGGATCATGAACAAGGACACCGCCGGGCTGGTTGATGTTGCCGACCAGGGCATTGAGGCAGTGAACAGCCATGAATTCGTAAAGGCTTCCATTCAGATTGCCTTTGCCTTTCCCGCACAAAGCCACGGGCGCCTTGGCTCGGGCAAAGGCCCTGGCCAGGGCCACGATGTCACGGGGCTCCAACCCGGTGATCTCGGAAACCCTCTCAGGGGTGTATTTTCTGAGCACCATGGTCCTGAACCCCATGTGATCTTTGCTATCTGCGGAGGTCCAGTCGGTAAAACCGAAGGTATATTCATTCACAAAAGAGGCATCATAAAGGCCTTCCTGGATCATCACATGGGCAAGGCCCAGGGCAAGGGCTGCTTCGGTCCCGGGCCGGGGCGCCAGCCAATGATCCGCCTTTGAAGCGGTATTGGAGGCCCTGGATTCGATCTGCACAATCTTGACCCGGTTCTTGAGCGGTTCGCTGTGCCAGAGAGCCCAGGCATTGAGGACCCGGCCCGGTGCGCCCCAACCTTCGATCAGGCCGCAACCAAAACTGAGGATGAAATCAGCGTTTTCGAGATCATAGGCCATGGGCCCTTCACTGCCCTGCATCAACCAATTGACCGTGGCATAGGTGTCTTCAACTGAAGGGATCTGGGTGTAGTTGGGACTCCCGGTGGCTTGAAGAAACCGCTCGATCAAAAGAGCCATGGAAGATCCCGCGCGGTTTCCATCCACAGCAACAAGGGCCTCTGGTTTACCCTGCTGTCTCAGATCGCCAATGCGGTTAGCCACTTCTTTCAACGCATCACTCCAGGATATTGGCACAAAAGTGCCGGTGCCTCTGGGCCCAACCCGTTTCACGGGACCGGTGAACCGCATATTCTCATCATAAAGCAACTGAAGTCCGCCCGCGCCCAGAGGGCAGATGCCGCCCGGGTTGACAGGGTAGTCCGTGCGCCCTTCGATTTTTACGCCTCTGTCGCCGGCTTTCCTGACCTGGATGCCGCAACCGCCGGGGCACAGGGTGCACACGGAATTCTCATGAGAGAAGGGGCCTTCAGAGGGCACCGGAACCCACGGCCAGTTCTGGGTCCAGATCGCAATATCGTCTGTCAGCTTCCATGGAAGCGGCGATATGTTAACGCCCACTGCCCCGCCAACGAGCAGTTTAATGAAGTTCCTTCTGTTGAAAGCGATCAGATCCTTGAGACTCTTCTTTTCCTGTTCCATTGGCTTTCTTCCCTTATTTGTGACAGACAAAGCAGGCGTTGTTTTCCTCATGTCCCGTCTTGGTGTGACACTCAGCGCAATCGTCCATCTTCATGCGGTCCCAGGAATTGAACTTGATCCCGGCGATGTTCCTTCCCCATATGTCGATGCTGTACCCGGTTAACCGGTTTCGCTTGTAGTCAGGCAACTCCTCTGATTGGCCGTGATCGCCGTGACAGACCCGGCATTCCAAATTCCCCATTTTCACGTGGGCAATATGGGAGAAGTAAACGCAATCGGGCTGCCTCGAATAAACCAGCCACGGCACTTCCTTTTCTTCGGCCACATATTCCTTCAAGAATCGGGCTTCTTCAGGCTCCTCCCCCATGGGCAACTCCGGGTCATCATGACACATCATGCAGTTTTCGAGCTTGGGTATGCCCGCAAATGTGCCGTCATCCCGAAACCCATGGCAGTAGAGGCAGCGTTCAAGCTCTGTCTCGCCTTCAATGCCGATGTCTTCCTGACTGTGAATGGCGTGGCTGAAATTGATGGGCTGCTCCTGCTCGGAGTAAAGGGCTATGGGAAACAGCACCCAGCCCACGAACAGGGCGGGCACCAAACCGCCAAGAAACCACGCCAATCCGCTCCGAAAAGGTTGAGAGACGATATAGGCATAATAGGAGAGGACGAGTTCGATGAGAGCGGAGATCCATCCCCCTTTTGGCGATTTCTCGGAGGAATGCGTTTGATTTTCCATGGGGTTAATCCTCATAAGAAAGCGATTTTGTTCGATGAAAGAACAAGATAGGACCGGCAGAACGCTTTGCGTATTTACCTGTTGAGGTGGTTTTTGTCAAGGAAAAAGCCGAGGCCGGTTATTTGAAAAACACATAAATCAAAGGGGCTTGCCCCCTATGCGCTAACCTAAGGGGCGTCACTTTGCCCCTTCTTCAGTACCAAGGCTCCCGGCCTGGTCATTTCAATAGGTTACGGACGGGCAAGCCTCATCCCTCCACTGTTCCCGGTCCTCACTCAAGGGAGCCAACTTCCTAGCATCACGTCCCAGAAATAACTTGAAGAAGTTCTTGCTCGCTCGAGGGGCCGTCGGGAGGTGGTCGTCCAGCCCGCAACCATACCTCCCATGCCTTTGGAACGGCCCCCTGTCCCTAATTATCTGTCGCTGGGCAGCCCCAGAAGAGAGTCTATCAAACGCCCTATATCTCATGGGCCTGCACGTTGCCCCTATTGACCTGATGGGGGCGTCCAACAAGCTTCGTGGGAATTTGGGTTGCGGGCCTGTAAAACCACCTCCCGACGGCCCCTAGAGAGCCCGATTTTGGCCATTGGATTCTTGGGAATTATGATGGGAATTTCTGGGACACGACACCAGGAGCAACAGCGTCCTTTCCGGACACTTGAGAATGGCTCTCTCTATAATTTTGACTATAAGATGTACTTAGGTTAGGGCTTATGGGCTCGGAAGGGAAAAGCACCCCCACCCATCTCTTCCCCGTCCCGCTGAATCATCACGGGGCATAGGAGAGATGGATGGGGGTGCTCGGTGCAATGGTGTGATGCCGAAGTATTGGATGCTCCCCGTCGGATCGCTCACGACACTACGAGAACTTCCTCATTCTTTTGCGGCGCCTTTTGGCCGCTTTTGCCTGCTTCTTTTTCTTCTGTACACTCGGCTTGTCGTAAAAGCGTCGTTCTTTGATTTCCGAGAAAAAGCCTTCTTTTGTGAGCTTTTTCTTGAGATCTCGAATGGCCTTTTCAATCTGATTATCTTGAACAATGACTTTCATATGATCATCTCTCTTCCAATGTTGTGTGAAATCGCCGCGCGATTTCATTGAAAACAAAAAAAGCATCCCATTCTATAAAGATGCTTTTTCAGCCTTCAAGCGTGAATGGTCATTTCCACTAGCGCATAAATCAATCCCGTTTCTGCACCGAATGAAAGATGCTGAAGGCGTGGAAGCATCCAAGGGCGTTTCGTGAGTCTATGAAACCGAAAGGCATCATAGAATGACACCGGGTTTTCTGACCTTCGGTTATGAGAATCACCCCCTTTTTACCCCACGCTCTTCCATAAGAGCGATTCGGTATGGGAAAATGAGGAACCAGCGGAAAAAGTGTTCCAATATCTGAAAGTACTGAACTATATCAACTTTTCAGCCCATGTCAACAGGATTTTTGATGAATCAGGGATTGAGGAATTTAGGGATTAAGGAATTGGGGGATTGAGGATTTTAGGAATTTAGGGATTGGGGGGATCGGGGGGGATTTATTCCAAAGAGCCTTCACCCTCTCCGCACCATCTTAACGACCGCCTCCACGTGGTAGGTGTGAGGAAACATGTCAACGGGGTGGACTTCGATCACCTCATAGTCCCGTGCCATCTCTGCCAGGTCCCGGGCCAGGGTCGGGGGATTGCAGGACACATAGACGACCCTTTCCGTGCCCAATTCCAGAACACCGGCCAACACATCCTTGTGCATGCCTGCTCGCGGCGGGTCGATGATGAGAAGGTCCGGTTTCACCTTCAGTGCTTTCAGGTTTTCCCGGATGTCTCCAAGGACAAATCGGCAGTTGTGAACCCCGTTTGCCTGGCAATTGCGCTCTGCATCCTGGATAGCGCTCTCCATGATTTCCATGCCGATAAGCTCCTTGGCGCCGCCTGCCAGGAAAATGGGGATCGTTCCGGTGCCGCTGTAAAGGTCCAGAACCAGCTCGGAGCCCGTGAGTTCAGCGCAGGCCGCCACCTTTCTGTAGAGCCTCTCTGCGCCGAGGGTGTTTGTCTGGAAAAAGGAGTTCGCGGATATCTGGAAGGTGAACCCCCCTATCCTGTCCGCAATCGTTCCGCCTCCTGAAAGAATGATCTCTCTTTCCCCCAAGGCGATGGCCGCTTTTCTCGCGTTGATGTTGTTTATCACCGTTTGAATATTGTCAAAGCGCTGGGTGAGAATTTGGGCCAGGGGTTCTACCGCATCACGTCTCATTTCTGATGTGACCACATTCACCATCCATACGTCAGAATGGGCCCCGTGGCGAAGGGTGAGAAAGCGCCAGAATCCACGGTGGCTCTTGAGGCCGTAGGCGGGAATCCCGGAATCTCGGGCATACTGTTTCACTTCTCGAAGGATTTCGTTGCCCCTTTCCTCCTGGAGCAAGCACCCCTCGATGTCCAAGACCTTGTGAAAGGTTCCGGGAATGTGGAGTCCGAGAGCAAACCCCTGTTCATTCTCTTTGTTGTCGATCTCCTCAGGCCGAAACCAGCGCCGGTCGGAAAAGGAAAATTCCATCTTGTTCCTGTAGCCGAAGGGTTTTTCCGATGGGACAACCGCATGAACCGGGATATTGGGCAATGATCCGATGCGGGACATGGCCTCTTCAATGAGTCCCTTTTTGTGGGTCAACTGGGCTTCATAGCGCATGTGCTGCCACTGACAGCCCCCACAGGTGTCGCTGTAGGGGCAAGGCGCCTCAACCCGGTCCGGCGATGGGTCGAGGAGTTCTGTCACTTTGGCTTCTGCATAATCCTTTTTTTTCCGGCTTATCCGAACCATGACCCTGTCGCCCGGAATGGCGTCTTTCACAAACACAATCAGCCCGTCACAGCGGGCCAGGCCCTGCCCGCCATAAGCCACGCGCTCAATCGTGAGTTCAACCGTATCGCCTCGACGAAGATTCATGGCAGTCTTCCCCTTGTTTACTGTACGCAAAAGGCCTTTATGATGCAAACAATACAAAAACCCAAATGACCATTGGAAATCCGGAATTCGAATTTTCTTGGACATCGGCGCCGCCGGGCGGGCCTCCGCCTTCGCCAACCGCCGCCGCTAAAGCTATGGCGGTCAAGAGGCCATGGCGCGACAAGTGAAGCCCGCCCCCACATTACGTCATAAATTGAAATTGTGGGGGCGGGGTTAACCCCCCGTAAGCGCTGACCCGTTAGATCATATACTCAGAAGCATAAAGGGTGTCATCTTGCCCCTTCTGAAGTGCCTGGTGGGAGGCCTTCGTCGTTTCAATAGGTTACGGAATGGGGGACCCCCTGGACCGGTCCTCACCACTGGGGAAAGGGGTCCATTCTCAAATGTCGCTAAGGCTGGTGTTGCTCCTAGGTTGCTAATTCCTCTCAGTGAGGACCGGGAACAGTGGAGGGGGGAGGCTAGCCCGCCTTGATTTTTGGCGGGCTTCACCCGTCCGTAACCTATTGAAATGACCAGGCCGGGAGCCTTGGTACTGAAGAAGGGGTAAGGTGACACCCTTAGGTGAGCGCTTATGGGGTTAACCCGGTCCAAAAGAAGGGCTCGATTCGATGCGGCTCATCGCAGGCTTTACCGTTCCGGATCGACACGCCCTTCGAGGGCCTCAGGGTCCCGAGCGAGAAGTCGATCCCTACGGGGGGGCCCTTTCCAAAGAAAAAACCTCCCCTCCCTGCCTCATGGAGCAAGGAGGAGAGGCGTTTCCGGAACCTAGATCCTTAATCCGTCCACCAGATCAAGGGCGTCACACCACCAGGAGGTCCTGGAATGGATGTGGAGCCCCCTTCTCCAGCACCGACCACAGCACCGCCGGCACTGAGCACACCGGCCGCCTTACCTTCCCTGGTGATGATTTTCACACCTGAAGGAATGGAGCTTCCGGTGACGTAGCGGTAGGTGTCTGTGATGTTTCTCACCTCACCACTGGCAGTGTCATTGCTTGCATCGTAATTGAACACAGAGGTGTAGAACGAGTGGTCGAGGGCGTAGATGAAGGCGTTGCCCGCCGGGTTACATGGATCGTCAAAGGTCGGCTGATAGGTCGTGAAGTAGACGTTCTTGTAGTAAACCGTGGGCTGGCTCAAGCATTGTTCGCCCGTATGGTCGATAGGATCATCCGTGCAATTGCCCTGCTCGTCGAGGATCCTGTAAAGGCCCCTGAAGTAGTAACTTCCGCTGGTGAAGATCTCGATCAGGCCGTCCCGCACGAGGTCGTCATCCACATCCAGGGTGTTTCATCAGCCAGCGTGTCGTCGTCCGTGAGCAGATAGAACCGGTTGGAGATCATGGCGTACCTGGGGTGCGCCCGGTCACCGGTTCCGAAGTAAAGGACAGGGTAGGTGCTCCAGTCGTTGCCGAAGTAGTTGACATCCGGTGAGTAGAACATCTTCCTTCCGGCATCGGCGCTGTTCAGGGCTTGCGTTCCGGCCTTGAACGTGTCCGGGTCACCCGTTGCGAGGTTCGAGCCGGGGTTGGCTGTGAAGATCCGCTTCACCGTCCATCGGGTGGACGCCGTAGAGGTGTAGTCATTGGTCGTATCGGCAAAATAGTAGTACTTGACCTTCCAGATTTGGCCGTAAACGTCCGCCGCGTACATCACGATCTCATATTTTGAGAAGGGAATCACGGAGATGTTCGCAGGGAAGCAGTATTTCATCATGGCATACTTCTGATCAATGCCGGTTTTCACATCCTCTGTTTCATCACCGTCCCCGTCATCATCCCCGAAGGTCGCGTTGAAGAGGAGACTCCCGTCGCTGATATCCACCACGAAGATGCCCCGTCCCATGTTGTTTTTTCCAGGGTTGAAGTAGTCGTAGCCTTCACTGCCGCCTGTGGTGGCTGAGAAGACCTCGTCGCCACTGTCATAGAAACCGTTCGAGTTCCCATCGTCCCAGATGCCGTTGTCATTGAGATCCTCGAAGCTCTCAGGGAAGGCATCTTCCAGCGGGTCATAGCCGCCGGCAAAGATGGCCACATCTTTTACCGTTGAGCTGTCCGTTTGCAGCTTGGCAAAGAAGGGCTTGCTCCAGCTGAAGCCCAGTTCTTCAAAGCCTGCGGTGCCGCCCAACGCCTCGTGTCCGCCCTTGATGTGCCATTTCACGGTCCAGTAGGCCGGATTCGGACGGGTCACGTCGAGGGCCCAGTAGCTTCTGCCGCCCCGCCGTTCACCGAAGATCAGGGTCTTGTAATAATAGCCGCTGCCGTCCTTGGTTTCGCTCCTGAAGAGGTTCGACGGGCCGTCCACGAAATAGGAGTGGCTGGTGGCATCACCCACGTTTTGAAGCTTGGGCAAGAGGTCGCCCGGAATGAAGGCGAAGATCTCCTGGCCTGCGCTGTAGGATGTGCCATCGATGGTGGCATCGGTGTCCGTGAATACATGGAGCATGCCGTCATTGGAGCCCACCGCGATCAAGCGGTATTCCAGGTTGCCGCCGGAATCCAGGTAGTCGATGATCTTTGGCTGGGAATGAATGATGTCTCCCAGGATCCAGTCCCGCTTGGCCAGGGGGTCAGAATCCACGGAGGATCGACAGTCAAACGTGTACCCATAGACCCAGTTGATTATCCTGAAGCGCATGAGATCGCTGTCCACCGCCAGATCATCGTTGGTGATATTCGCGTGGATGAATTGGGTCAGCGCCCCGTCCTTGTAAGTCCAAATGTTTCGGAAGTCATAGTAAGGTCCTGAAGCCGGGACCACGAGCGGATCGGATCCGGGCATGGAATCCTTCAGGATCTCGCCCACACCGCCTCGATCCACGTAGCCGCCGTCCGCATCCGTTGACCAGTAGGAGATGGCGCTGCTCTTGAAGGTGCCGTCGCACTCGCCGGCCACGATCCCGTCTTTGTCCACCAGCGTCCACTCAGGCTCGGTTCTGCCGCACTCTGAGCGTGTCTCGAGGGACAGGCCGTATTTCTTGACATTGCCCCTCCAGTAGTTTTCAGGCACCGGCTTGAAGAAGGCCATGTAGAGCCTGTCGCCGCTCTGGGTCCGGTTCGCCTCGTCAACCGAGACCACGGGCGCCACGTGGCTGACCCCTCTGGCCAGGATGTCGGCAAAGGTCCGGTTGAGCTGCTGTTCCAGCTTCAGCGGGTTGACCACGTAGAAGTAGGTGTCAGGCTCGCCGTCGCCGTCTTCATCCCATTCGCTGTCCAGGTTGGGCGTGTTGCTGCCGTCAAGGTTCACAAAGCCGCCGTACTTGGCCGCATACCAGAGGGGGCTCTCCAGCAGGGTGGCGGAAGTGGTCTCACCCGGCGTGAAAATCCTTGTGGCAACCATGGGCAGATCCACGCCGTCGTCCCAGCCTGCATCCCCGGCCTTGGCCATGGTCGGCGGGGTGTCGAGGAAGAAGTCCACATCCGTGCCTGTGTCCACGTCCACCACCTCGAGGTAGGTGCCGTCAGCGGTTGTTCCGGAGATGATATACCCCATGTGCTGGATAATACAACCGGCTGCATACTCGGAGGTGAGGGTGATCCTCACTTTGGTGGCCTGAGAGGAATGGTCCACAGGCAGATCGTTGTCGTCCAAAAGCTGATACTCGTAGATGCAGATGGCGTCCATATCGTGGTCTGCCGCCTGCTCCACGTCCTCGTAGTTGATCCTGAAAGTTCCCGACGTGGGCCGCAGGGACTCCACATAGAAGTCCACGATGGTGTTGGTTGGTTGATAGGTCCCAATGTCGGGGAGAATGTCCAGACAGCCGCCCACCGATTTAGCAAAAGGAACGAGCGTGATGGTGTTGTCGCCCACAGGAATCTTAAGGCGCGGGAGCGGCGAAGCCAGGGCCACGATGTAGCTCAGGATGTTCTGCTCCCCGATACCTGCGTTCAGATCGTGGGTTCGGGCGTAATGGGCGATGCCTGCGGTGTAGAAGCTTCCCTCCTTGGTCGGTTCTTCGGGGCAGAGACCGCGCACATCACCGAAGCCGTCACTCGAGATCCTTGGGTTTGCAGGAGCCGTCAAAGGTGGAATGCAACTGTCCGATGTAGTGGAAGCCGAGTCCCCCTTCCGCCGCGCTGACGCCGTCTGTGGCGCTTTCCGCATTGAGGGCGACCGGCGGTCCGTCCGCAGAGGAAAAGGTGCCCGCGAAACCCTCGTCAAACTCGGTGTTGACACCAGGCAGTTGGTCTGAGTCGTAAGTGGGGTTGATGTCGGTCAGGACCAGCATGAAGGCCTTGGCACAAATGTCGTTCGTCTCAAAGGGGTCGTCCCATGAGGCGACTCTCGAAAGCCCCATCTGGGCGTCCTGGGTGTTGGAGGCCGAGCCGTAGTCGAAGTCAGCCGTGTAGGCCTTCGTGCCGGCAAAATACCGCATGCCCTCATATATCATCTCGGCAATGGGGTTGCCCCAGTCCGGGAACTCGTCATCGGCCATGGGCCGCGTGGTGACCCACGCATCAGGCCAGCCCGGATCGTAGGAAAGGTCGCTGTAGTTGAAGTTGTTGATCCTGAAGCTGTCGATCGTCTTGACGATCCCGTCCACATCCAGGAATTGACCGGTATCCGCGTTGATCTCGTCCGTGATGGGCCCGATGGTCTTTCTCAACACACCACCGGCCGTGCACTTCTCGTAGGAGCCTGAGAGAAGCCCGAAGAGCATGCTCCCGGACTCGCCGTGTCTCTGCAGAAGCCCGATGGGCTTGTACACGCCGGAGGGGTACTTCTTGCTGTTCGTCTCGGGCAGGTCGGGATCGCCCACCTTCACCTTCACTACATAGTCGGTCCTGGTTGTTGCAGGGGTGCCGTCCGTGACAAGGTCGTAGGTGCTCATGTGCAGGAAGGCCAGGCCGCCCGTGTAAATGTCCGTGCTCGGATCCACGGAGCTGATGCCTGCCTCCGAATCAATCAGGCCGTTGTTGTACGTGGCGTGAGGGGTGAGTTCCCAGGCGTTGCTGGAATCCGGTCCCCGCCACCAGAGATAGTAGCTGTCATTACCCTCCTCGTCTTCCTGGCGGAATTCCACCCTGTGGGCACCGGCGCTCAAAAAGAAACTCTTGCTGCTGTGCGCGTGGTAGTTGGACTCGTTGTGGTTGCCGTACCAGCCGGCCACAACCGAGCCGTTAATGAGCAACTCTACCGCATCAGCGCCGTCAACGGCAAACCGGTAGTTGCCCGCGTTCTTGACAAAGAGGTAGCCCTCGAACACAGTGAGGTAGTTGTTCTGGTCGTACATGTCCTCCCACTCGGGATCGACGAGAGTTGTATCTTCGTAGTTGGGCCCCCAGGGGTTTCCTTCCCCGTTGATCTGCAAGAGCGGTGTGCCGTCCGGGAGTGCCCAGTAGTTATAGTCCACACCCGCAAAGAGCGGTGTCCCCACGGTGGTGCCGAAATCAGGGACTGTCGGAGACTGGTTCTCAGCCAGGGCATAATCGTCCACCAGATCCTGGTATTCGTCTTCGTTGTCCGGGTGGCCCGGATGGAAGCCTTGGGCGACCTCCCCGTGGACAAAGGGGTCGCCGTCATCGGTCTCGTCGCCGCAAACAGGCCGCTCCTTGGACACCCAGTCCCAGATCCGGTAGTGGCTGTCGGTCAAGACCCGCAACAAGGGGCGGTCATAGTCCGGCTTGCCGGTGCTCCCGTCCTCGAGATTGGTGGATGCGAAAAGGTGCCTCACCCGTCGGACCGTCTGATTTGGGAGCTCGAGGGGTGTGTATTCGCGAATGTCGTAACCGTCGCGGGAAATGTTCTCGTACTCTTTACCCCACGAGTGGGCGTCCTGTGGGATGTAGGACCGCATGAGAACCGTCTCTGTGGAGGAGTCCGTGGACCGGTACCCGCCGTAAAGCACCTTTCTGAGCACATCGATCCGGGACATGGTCAGATAGTTCAGGTAGTCGCCGCTCCACTCATCCGTGGCAGCCGCATTGACCTTCTTGTCGGTCGTGAATCGCACGGGATAGAAGCGGTCGTTGGTCGAGTCGTACTTGTAGACCTTGTAGGAGTCGAAGTAGCCGTAGTATTCGATCTCCGGGTTGTAGCGAATATCCAGCGTCCCGTCGCCGTTCAGGTCGGACGCGTCGTTGTAAGCTTCGTAGTAAAGCTTGTGGTTTCTTCCCATGACCAGGAGCACCAGGGGCGGCACACTGGCCCGGTAGATCTGATCGTCACCGGCCGGTGGGCCTTCATAGGGCTTATCTCCCAGCATGAAAAGAGCCATGATGGTGTGATCCGCGGTGATGTTTTCGAAAGTGTATTCATCACCCGGGCCCGTGGAAATGGCGTCCACCACGATATCCGCTGTGATGTAGCCCGGATCGGGGTCCGGCGTGTAGGTCTGGTTTTCTCCGTGGTATTTGAGGGTTGTATCCGCCGGTGTGATGTCTCCGTTGGCCTTCGTGGTGGCCACAATGGCATAGACGCCGATAAATTCGCCGGTAATGGCCACATTGCCGGTAATGGTCACAGTTGTGGTCTTATTGTCGTTGCTGAAGCCGCCGCCCGCATCACCGGAGTCCACAGTCCATGCCAGGAATTCGCAGCCCGGATTGGGCGGATGGGTGTCTGTGGCTGCCAGGGAGAGAGAGGTCCTCGGTCAAGACCGGTTCCGCTCATGTTGATGGTCAGGGTGTAGACCGCGTTGAATGTGGCCGTCACCGTTTTGTCGCTGTCCATGGCGACGTTCACGGAATAACTGGTGCTGCTCACATCGCCGGTCCATCCTTTGAATACGGACCCGGCAGCGGGCAGTGTGTCGTCTGCGGTCAGGGTGACCGTGGTCGTAGGTGTAAGTCACAGGTGACGGAGGACTCGTCCCACCTCCGGCTCCGGAGGCGGTGCCGGCGCTTGCCGAAATCGTGCAGTTGCCGTCATCCGCGGACCCGGCTTTTTGGATGGTCAGGGTGTGGTCGTTGTCCGTGATCGTACCCTGACCCTGGTTATCGCTGATAGCAATGATCCCTGCAACGGTCGGGTTCGTCAGGTTTACATTATAGGTTTCATTGGCTTCAAGCGGGAAGTCGACCGTGTGTAGTCGCCTCCGGCAACGGCCGTGTTGTCCGCTGTCTGGTAATCCACGGTCACGTCGAACTGGGATTCGGCGCTGAGTGTTACGGTAAACACAGCGGAGCCGCCGTTCTCGGCAATGGTCACATCGTCGATGGAGAGGTCTGCCAGATCATCCACGTTGATGGTACACTGGCCCTGGGCTACCGCGAGGGTCGCCTGACCGCTGGGGTTGGTGAGATCGACAAAGAAGTTTTCACTCTCCTCGACCAGGCCATCGTCTGTGATGTTTACGGTGATTGTCTCGGACGTGTCGCCGGGAACAAATGTGAGCGTTCCACTCGTTGCCGTATAATCACCGCCGGCTACGGTGGCTGTGCCGTCGGCGGTGGCATATTCAACGGTGACGTTGTCTGTAGCGGCCACGTTGAGGGTCACCGTAAAATCAGCCGTGCCGGCGCTTTCATTAACGAT
>SMTZ1_10006890_pt1 | contig 22055 bp, 17 predicted proteins | sample DeeMarSWOR136_30_FD_25667 | JGI IMG/M metagenome (IMG submission 25667) | reverse complement strand
CTGCTGGCTCCGCTTACGAGGATAGAGGCTTTATTTCGAAATTGGACATTCATATCCATTCCTCCAGAGAATGGGTCTTCAGGATTCTCAAGTATCAGAGTAGCTTCGCCACCGCCTGTTAGCTTTGAGAAATATCTTCTGAAGCTCTCATCAATCTTTTCGAAAGCTTCCATGAAAACTGCACGTTTTTTCCTTTCAATTTCATCCATGAAAGCGAGGATAGCTTGTTTTTCTTTTTCAAGTTCGTTCATGCGTATGGACAGTTCTTTGTACCGCGAAGCTTGCTCAGAGTAGTGGTCTAGAGACAGCTGATTTACAGCGCCGAGTCGATTCAACTCAAGACGTAACAGTTTAAGGGATGCCTCAGCTGTATCTAGCTGTTCCGGCGAAATCTGCAAGGGCTCATCATAGCCCAGTTCCTGCAATCGGTGAGAGTGCTGTTCCAGTTTCATTTCGCATGTTTGGAGACTGAATTGCAACTCGTTATAAAGCCTGTCTGAACGTTCATACACTGCATCCAATCGTTGCAGCTTTTTGTCAATGTCATCAATCTGGACCGTGAATTTTTCGGATTCTTGTTTGGCGTTTAGAACGGTTCGAGACAACTCTTCCTTGGAATTTCCCAGTTCCAGAAGCTCCTTCTCAAGAACTTCTTTTTCGTTACGGGCTGCTTCAACCTCGTTTTCAACCGTTGAGATCTGCTCTTTCAGCTTTCGCAGCTGAATTCTAATGTTGTCCGCGCCTATTTTGAGGACGTTTCCAAACTTGGATTCAAGAGTAGCAAGGTTTGTCTCTGTGCTACCCATTATCTGACGCGACCCAATGAGATCATTCCCTAACTTTTCCCGTTGAATCTCCATCTCCTGAATCCTAGCTGGATCCGTTTTCAGACGTAATTCTGCTAATTCCTCGCGGAGATTTTCCATTTCTTTTTTAAGCTCGTTACGCTGTGCTCTTAGAACCCCTAATTTTGTCTTTTCTTCTTCTCTTTTTTCGTTGATTCTCGATACATGTTTCTCGATGAGTTTGATATTTCTTCTTGTATGCTTAACGTTCTGGCGTATTCTTCCAATCTCACTCCCAAGAGTCAAGATAGTTTCAGCCAAGCTGGCGAGTTCTACCCTAGTTCTGTCAATTTCTTCTTTGAAACCGCTTATGTCGCTCTCCCTTTTTGTCAAATGTCGCTGAAGAGCTCCCACGGCTTCGTCAAGACTCTTTACAGCTGCCTCGCTAGGAATGATGGCAGAATAGTCAACTGGCGCTCGATAATAACCACTTTCCAAGCCCCCCTGAGCTTCGTAAAGGTCTCCGTTAATACTAACTGTTCGGTGACCATTTCGCGAAGCGGCAAAGGCAGTTTTATCATCTTTTGTTACAAGTGTGTCTCCAAAGACAAATCTTACAGCAGGATCAAATTTTTTGGTACAGTTGACGAAATTGGAGGCAGTGCCGTTCACTCCCCTAATCGTCGGGGTGCTGATGGTATTGATTGTGGACATTTCTTCAAGGGGAATTATCTTGATTCTACCCAATTTCATACGTTTCAGAGTCTCAGCGCACATGAATGCTGCGTCAAAGTTCTGAACAACCATGGCGTCAAGCCAGCCGGCTGCCGTCGCTTCTACGGCTTGTCTATATCCCTTTTCGATTTTGATCAGGTTTTTGAGGCGTCCGTGAACACCTGTAATCACGCCTAAATCTGCTAGCTCTTCGATGTTTCTCAGCGCGTTTTCTTCTGTTGCAACTTTTTCAGCGAGTTCCCTTTGAGTGGCGAACTCCACTACTGCCTCTCGTGCGGATTCGGCGATTTTCTCTGCTTGGGATATCTCTAACTTCACGGATTCTTCTTGTGCGAGTCTTCTCTCTACGGTTCTTTCAAGATTTTTGGAGCTTTTTAACTGCTCTCTTTGTACCGTCTTGAGGTCTGCGTAGGATTTTTTTAGAGCACTGAGGTTGGATTCGAAGTTCTCCTTTCGAGTTACAAGATCGTTTAGTTGCCGCGTAAGAACCTTTAAGGATGTTCGGCTCTGGATAGCATCGCTGCGAAGATCAACGAGTTCTTGGGTACGCTTTTCTAATTTTTCCTCAACTTCTCTGATTTTTTTGCTGTTTTCTCCCAAGCTGGATCGCAGTTGAGCTGCCTCGTTTGAGACCGTATCATAATCTGCTTGTTTCTGGGCAATTTCCGTGAGGAAACGCTCCCGCTCTCGCTTTAATCTTCGAATCTCGTTTCGGTTGTCTTTGATCTCATGTTTGATAGCTTCTAGTTGTTGTATGTTGTTCTCCATCACTTTTCTGAGACCATCGAGGCTTGCCGTTCCGGCTCCAATCTTAGTTGACAATTCGGTTAGCTTTGACCGAACTTCCCCTACCTTGTATTGAACCTCGAGAAGGCGCGTTCCCCTCTCTTCAATCATTTCTGAACCAAGTTTTCTCCATTCTGTTTCAACTTCATGCCGCTGAGACCTAAACTGTTCCCTTAGCTGTCTCGATTTCTCAACCTTGCTCCAAACCGCCTCGATTTTTGAAGTCACATCAGCTTTCTTCCTCTGAACTTCCAAGATGTCACCGAAAATCTTCATGGCTTCGAATCGTTTGATCTCTTTTTGAAGAAACATGTAACGAAGCAGTTCGTTGCGTTCTCTTTCCAGATCATCTACCCTCTTCTGCACCTCATCTATTCGACCCATGGCAGTTCGGATAGAAATCTCAGCCGCCCGAAGTTTCTCTTCTGCCTCAGTCTTCTCGGCATCGTACTGGGCTATGCCAACCAAGTCCGATATCATTTTTCTGCGTTCGTGAGAAGAGATCTCGGCAATCCGTGTGATGGCTCCTTGCAAAACAACGTTGTGTCCTGTCGGGCTGATTCCTGCCATGGAAAGGATGTTAAGAATATGGCCTCTTGAAATTCTTCTTCCATTGAGGCGATAGATGCTTTGGCCTGCCCTGTTGATTTCACGGGAAATAGTTACTGTTTTCGTGTCCACGGGTAGGCGGTTGTCAGAGTTGTCAAACTGGATAACGACTTTGGCGGTCTTCGCTTTTTTGACCTGTAATTCGGGGTAACCGTGATACACTAGTTTGGAGAGGCTTGCAGCGCGAAGTCTCCTAGCGCTGAGTTCGCCTAAGCCAAAGAGGACGGCGTCTGCAATGTTGGTTTTTCCGCTTCCGTTCGGTCCAGTGACGGCGGTGAAGCCTTTGTCTAACGTGACGGTGGCGGTTTTGGGACCGAAGGATTTGAAGCCTTTGAGTTCGATTTTCTTAATGTAAGGCATCTTTTTCTAATTCGCCCTCGGTTTTTTGCATAGCTGGGAATTACCCCGTGTGCTTCACAACTTTTCTATGTTTCCTTATATAAATAAACTGTGTTTAGACTAGAGGTTTAAACTAACTAGTACAAAAGTTTTGAGGCTGTTTTTATGCATTTCTGGTGCCGCGGAACTGTTCCGCCAGCTTTTTGACAAGAGATTTTATGTTTTCTCCGTTGCCATAAACAAGCATATACCCGTTTTTCTGTATTTTGTAAGAAAGATCATTTTCTTCAACAAGTTTTTTCATGTGTTCTTGGGTGATATCTTCCGAAATTTGGATTCGCACCCAATTCTTGTCTCGGGGAACCCTGGGGGCAAATCGGCTAGCTGCCTCCTTTTCTTTGTTCTTCATTCTTTTTGGTTCTTCGAGTTTTTTCAGCCACTCTTCCGCGCTTTCTGTTCCCCGCTTTTCCGTGGTGAAGATGGCGTACGATTCGACACTTCTCAGGTATGTGTCGATTCTAGAAATGTTTTCTATGTGTGTTGGGTCGGCTTTTAGAACTTGGATCATGGTCTTGGCGGAGCGTAGGTCGTTTATCACGTCTGCCGGAATCTTCTCGCCCCTTTCTTGAAGTTCTGTCAGTAGGTCAGCTAAAACTTTCCACTTCTCCTCGTAACTCATCTTACATTTCCTCTCCATTCAAAGGGACTTCCGAGACCTAGCTACTGAGTGAAGAGCAACTTAAGCCTCGGATAAGATAAAAAGGTTTATCTCATTTTAGTGATTTTCCTTTAAAAAAGGTTGATTTGGATAAGATAAAGCTTTTTCCTAGCCGTTATCTTCTAGTTTGCGTGCCCTTGTTTTTATCCAGTCTGTAACTTTGTTTTCTGTCATCTTTTCAGCTTGGCGTTGTTCTTCCAGTTTCTCTTTTATGAGCGCTAAGAGTTTCTCTGGTTTAACGGGTTTTGTTACGTAGGCGTTTGCTCCTTGGTTCAGGGCTTCCATGGCGTTCTCGAGGCTAGGGTAGCCTGTGACCATGATCTTCACCATCTTTGGCGTATTCTCATGCAATTTTGCGAGGAGCTGAGTGCCCTCCATGTCCGGTAGCTTAATGTCCAACAAAGCCAAGTTGTAGAACTTAGCCTTTGCTTTCTGTTCGGCTTCTTGTCCGGTCTTCGCTATATCTGTTTCGTATCCTCTCTGTTGAAGTATGTTCTTCATGGTTTTTCGTATGTTTTCGTCGTCTTCCACTATGAGGATTCTGGTTTTGCTTTCAGTCAAGTTTTACACCTCCGTTCCTCTGGATAGGTAACTTAACCGTGAAAATTGAACCTTTTCCTTCTTCACTGTCTACCTTGATGCTGCCATCATGAATCTCGGCAAGCCTCTTACAGATTGACAAACCCACACCCATGCCTTGAGCCTTCGTGGTGAAGAATGGGGTGAAGATTTTTGGTTTGTTTTCTTTTTTTATGCCAATGCCTGTGTCTTTGAATTTAACTTCAATAAACCCTTTTGTTTCTTTGGTTGACACTTTCATGGTCCCTCCCTTCTCTTTCATTGCCTGTATTCCGTTAACAGCCAAGTTCACGAAAATCCGTTTCATCATATCCTTGTCAGCCTCTATTTTCGGAAGCTCACCTAGCTCTATGACAGTTTCCACGTTTTCTGGTTGTTTGAAGTGCGAGAAAGTCTCTTTAACTAGTTGGTTGATGTCTATCTCCCTAAATATCGGTTCCCTTTTTGACGCAAAACTCTGCAGGTCCTTCACTATATTGTCAGCGTAATCAACTGAATTATGGATAGCTTGGAGTGTTTCTGTAATTTTTTGGGAAATTGGTAGATTTGTCAGTTCGGTGTTGATGTAGTATATTCCGTTTTCTATGGCTTGCAAGGGGTTTCTGAGGTCATGCCCCACCATAGTTGCTGCTTGTCCTATAGCAGCCAATCTTTCGGCTTTAACAAGTCGTTCTTGTGACTCTTTCAATGCTTCACTCCTTTTTTCTACCAACTCTTCCAAGCGCTCAGAGTAACTTTTAAGCTCATCTTCCATCTTTTTTCTTTCTGTGATGTCTCTCATTATTGCCTGAATACCCACTATCTTGTCATTTTCTCTAATCAAACTGAAACGGACCTCGCCAAAAGCGGTGTTTCCATCCTTACGGCGATAACAAACCTCAAATGGCTTAGGCACTTTTCCTCTCACGGTAGAAGGAAGCACCAACAAGTTCATCTTTAGAATACCCAGACAATTTGGTTGAAGCCGTGTTGCATGATGTAACTACACCTTTCATGTCGAAAGTCATTATGCTGTCAGGAGCAAGATCAACCAAACTTCTATACCTTTCTTCTGATTCTCTAATTTTCTCTTCAGCTTTCTTTCGTTCAGTGATGTCTTTAATTATAGCCACAAAACCTGTGGGGTTGCCTGAAGATTCTTTAATTGCACTTGCAGAGAATTCTGCTGGGAATTCATAACCAGCTTTATTCAAGGCAGCGTATTCTACATTTATTAATGGACCCACCTCAAAAACATTCTTCGTGGTTTCCCTTACTTTTTCTCGGTCTTTTTTTGCAACGAATGTTAAACTATTTTTGCCGATTATTTCATCTTTTGTTGAAAGCCCAAGGAAATCTAAGGCTGCTTTATTGCATTCAATTATGTTTCCCTTTAGGTCAGAAACTGCGATAGCGTCTGGAGACGAATTAAATATGCTTCGGAGCTTTTCTTCATTTTCTTTCAAAGTTTTAGTGCGTTCTTTCACCTTTTCCTCTAGCTGCTCAGCATATTTCTCAAGTTTTTCTTCCATCAATTTTCTTTCGGTAATGTCACGGAGTACAACTAAATCTGCACTTTTGCCTTCATATTCAATTTTCTGTGCATTTATCTCCAAATATACGGTTTCGCCACTCTTTTTGGTTGCCTCAATCTCGTACGGTTTAACGTTAATTCCAATCATTCTCTTCGCTAGATTCTTCATTAGAATCGCTTTGCTTTTCGTTGTGAGCATATCTATTTGCAAAAAGTTTTTTCCAAGCAGCTCCTCTTTACTGAACCCAGTTACTTCTACTACCTTGTCGTTGATTTCCAAAAAATGACCTTTGTGATCAACAATTACCACAGGGTCGGCGATGAAATTCACCAGATATCTAAAGTTGTACTCAGCCCTCATTAATTGGTCCTGTGACATTTCAAGCTCTTGCTGGGTCTTCTCCAATTCTCTTTCAAGAGCAAAGAAAGAAGTGATACCACTTTCCCCACTTTCCCTCGCGGTTACGAAAACAAGAGCTAGGAAAATATACGCACACGTATAAGCAAAAATGACAAACTCTGTTCCTGAACCCATTATGCTCCTTCCAACGCCTCCAACGCCGGCTAAAGTAAAACATATTGTCGAGAGCAAAAACATGAAGCCTGGAAGTTTTCTTCTTCTCAAAACCAAGTAGCCTGACACTAAAATCGCGGCCATCGATATGAATGGATATAAGAGTACGGACTGGGGGCTAACCTGAAGTGGAAGAACTATCATGAATATTGATGTGGCTAGAAAGAAAAGAAAGATTTTGAATGGTTTCCTGAAATCTTTCTGGTTTAAAAGACCAGAGAGAGCCGTAATCAACAGAGCTGATGTTATTGGCAAAGGACCCCACCCCGCTATGTTGCTCAGAATCGGGGTGTTTTCAAATCCGCGAATCACCTCTGGTATACATATGAAAGCGCTGTAAACAAAAACGAGCAGGAACATTAGTTTGCGTTTATCTTTAGCTCGGTGAAGCAAGTAGCCGAAAAACAACGCGAAAACTACTGAAAGAATGGCTAAGTAGCTTCCCACTAGCACGGAGCCCAATCATTCACTCCTCCCTCAACTCCATTATGTAGTCAGAAAACTTGTAGCCTTTCTTCTCCTCAAATTTCGACCCCAGTCTAGAGTACAAATTCTTGAGAATCAATTTCTCTATCACTCGCGCTGCCGAAACCATAAGCCTCTCTAAACTAGCAGAAAAGACTTCGGGTTTATCAGCAGCCTCTTCCAACTTCAAACGTGAGTGGTTCTCCAAAAATTCGTAGATGACCTTGGCTCCATCTTCTTTGAAAATCTGTTTCAGTGTCTCATCTACCGCTTCAGCAAAGAAACTGTTCCAGTCTTTCCATTTTTCAACCACATCAAGTCTGTTAGACACTGTTTTTGACTTCCACCACACACCTTTTAGTCTAGCAGATGTTTTTTGTGCTTTGCATTTAAATCATATGAAAGTGAAATATGTATTGCTGTTAATACAACTTATTCATATTCAGAATCAAAACAAAAATGCCGAAAAGTCTCCATCATGCTTCAAGTCACCACTCATGACCGCATATTAATGAACAAAATCCAAAAACACGCCTAAAACAAGACTTTTTTGGGAGTGTTAATTGGTAGCGGGGAGTAGCTTCACATAACTGTTTGAACCACCGGTTCTAATTGACATATTTTTGTTGATCGCAAAGAAATGGAGATAGTTCTTGCGGATGGTTTTGTTGCTATCATCAATTCTCCGCAATTTCCTTTTTTATTGTAGCTTTCCATCTTGATAGGAGTTCATCCTTCTTTTCCTTTATTAACTGCGCTTCTTCCAACCTGACTTCTCTAAAAGAATTTAATGCATCTTCAATGGTCACTGCAGTGAATGAAGCGGGATGTTCAGGGGACGCTTTCACTAATCCTTTTTTCTGGAGGTTTTTTAGGCTACGATAGAGCTGCTGCTTATACATTTTCAATTCATTAGATAATTCTCGTCCCTTCTTAGGTCCCGTGGTTGCGAGGTGAAGGTAAACCTCAGCATCCAACCTTCTGATTCCTAGGCTTACAAGTACTCTCAACAGTTTATTACGATTCAATCAGATACATCCTTTCGAATTACGAAATCCAAAAAAGGGGGAGATTATAGGATTTAGGTTTGGACTTTCTTCAGTTGCATCTTTGTTTAGTCTATACGTTAGGATCGAAGTGAACCTTGCCTGAAAAAGTATACGCACCTGCGGGTGTATTTTCATCTTTATATATTGTTCCTTGTCCACGAAGGTTCGCTAGGTCACCCGTTCCACTGATAATTCTCCAGAGTCCAATTGATCCATGTTTAAGGGTCAGTGTCCCCTCTACTGATTGCCCCATTAGCTGGGTGACTGCAACTGTGGTAGTAGCTGAAGTGGTTACGCCATCTTTATGCATTACCATACGAAAATGAGAAATTCCAGTAGCTTCAATATCCCCCGTATAAGTCTTGGCTCTATTGGCGGTATAAATGGTGTTTTCACCAGCAGATTGGGGAGGGGTGAATGGTGGTAAGTAACTTCCGGAAAAACTCTGCCAAGTCACAGTTGTGGATTGTGTTGCGTTTGCAGGAGACATCGACAACGCTAACATAGAAACAGTTAACAACGTAACGAAAACACCTAAAACTTTCTTATTCATTCTTTATCACCTCCTATTTTCAGATTGATTGTTGATTTTGTTTCATTCATCGAAAAACAATTAAGCAGTTATGCGAAATTAAAGATGGGCGAGTAACAAATGTTTGTTACCACTCTCGCCAGTAAGTGGCTGGATTGAGTGAAACGACCATAAAGGAAGTTCTAGAGAATCTTGGGTTAACAGGAAAAGAAGCAGAAGTCTACATTTTTCTCGCTAAACGTGGTCCCCAAAAAGGTGTAGTACTCGCAAAACAACTCAAGAAACATAAAGCACAAATCTACCGCATACTAAAGAGGCTTCAAACTAAAGGCCTTGTAGAATCAACCCTCGAGGCTACACCCCGTTTTACAGCTGTTCCCTTTGAAAAGGTTTTAGATCAATTTATAAAAATCAAGCAAGAAGAAGCTGCATTTATAGAAAAAACAAAAAAAGATTGGCTCAACCATTGGAAAAAAATTAGCAAACCTCGAATCCAACAATCAATGGAAAAGTTTGTAGTCATTGAAGGAAGCAAAAGAATCTACTCAAAAATTGCTGAAATGATTGAGAACACAACAATCAAGCTATCAGCTATATCAACTGTAAAAGATTTGGTTCGAGCTGAACAGTTTGGCGTCTTTGACTTTGCCTATAATCATCCATTAAAAACTGAAGTTAAGTTCCGTTTTCTCACAGAAATAAATAATCAAAACCTAAAGGCGATTAAGCTACTAAAAACCAAATTAAGGACAGAACTTAATTTCAAAGGAAGAAACCCCGACCTAGGCTTAAGCTTGTTTCCCAGAATGGTAGTAAGAGATGAAGAGGAAATCCTATTCTTCATATCAACAAGAACAGACAGTCCCACTAAAGAACGGGAAGTGTGCCTATCCACAAACTGCAAATCATTAGTTCAAGCATTCTCAAAAGTCTTTGAAGATTTATGGCGCAACTCAACAAATATTGAGAAAAAAATTGAGGAGATAGAAACCGGAATAAAGGCTCCCAAAACATTCATTATCAATGATGCTGGGACTGCCAAAAATAGGTATAGTGAGATTGTTAACTCTGCTAATGAAGAAATCTTGATGATGACCTCTTCAGACGGACTAATCGGATTGTATAAAAACCTTGATTCACTAAAAGATTTAGCGGAAAAAGATGTTTCAATAAAGGTTTTAGCTCCAATAGTGAATAAGAATCTTGAGGCAACCCAACATCTCTCCAAGTTCTGTGAAATTAGACATATACCAGTAAGTTATGTTCAGACAACTCTTGTTGATGGAGAACACTTGTTTCAATTCAAGACTCCACCTTTCAGTCAAGAAGCGTCAGAATCATCAATTTTTGAAAGTACCTTTTACTCAAATGATTCGAAATATGTTGAAAGAACAAGAATAATGTTTAATGACCTATGGAAAAGATCCCAATCTCCATCCAAAATCACGCTTGATTCAATAACCAGCAGGAAATCTAGAACCCAAATTTCTATTCCGAAGGAAACAGATTATTCGATATACTTCAAATTATTCGGCTGGACTAAAGATCCAAAGTCGAAAGCTTTACAGGAAAAAGATATTATAGGAAAAATCGTGAATGCCAAAAAATATCCATTATTCATCCACCAAAGAATTTTGGTTTGCCTGATTTGATTATTGATGTTTTGAAATTTAATAGTCAGTCTTCTTTTGGTGCTGAGGATATCCTTTCCATATATTTGATGAATTATGGGACAGTGGCAACTGTTCAAACTAATCCTGCAGCTATTGATTATCGGAAAAAGGTTGTTTTTGCAAACACTCCAGCGGAAAATAATATCCAACTATTAAAACATGAAGAGTTTCAGGTTCGAGTTCATGGAAACACACTTTTTTGCGCTTGGACAACTCCAATTCCACTTATCAAGAATTACATTCTTCCACCAGCATGTATACTATTTGAAGGACATGGTGAACTCAAAACAGGTATAATTCGGTCAATTAACAACAATCGCAAACAGGTAACAGAGTATAATACTCTCGATGCATTTGTAACTTTCTTTCATCCATCATCAAAGTATTCAGGACCAGGTACAGATGGAACTGTGGCAAGAGATTTGATTTTCACTTCGATTCCGTAAAAATCAGATGCTTTGCAAAAGCAATAAATATCAATTGAAAACAAAAACTGCTTTGGTAATACTTTCTAGAATTCAAGGGATTATGATATGATTAGCAGTAGAGATCTTGCCTTAATCACAGTGTTTGCTGTTCTGACTTTTGTCTTTATGTTATTAATAGGTCAAATTCCTGAATTGGTTACTGGGATTCCTGGAATCTCATATGTTTTCACTATAGTCTATGCTATCAATCAAACTGTTGCCCGGCTCATGTATGAAGGAAGGCGATGGAGAATCTTTGCCCAAGGTTTACTAGTTAGTTTACTTGGCTTTTCATTCATTCTAACTTGGAATCGACCTTTGGGAATGGCTACAATATTAAACGCCTTCATTGTTGATGTTGTTTTCAACAGCGTTTACGGATTCTTTAAACAGAAGAATAAACTTCTTTGGTGGGCGATTCTTTCTCAAGTTTATTATTGGCCCACACACTCGTTGTGGATTGTAGTATTTGGTTCTTTATTTTTCTATCCTTTTGAATTCATTATGGAGCAATGGTTTATTCCCATAATGTCTGTGATGCTTCCCATCATGATAATCGAAGGAATAGCAGGCGGATACATAGGATACAAAATCTATAGAAGAGTAGAAAAACTCGCATGATGTTCTAAACAAAAAGAGGAAAATTGCTGTACTGGTGATGTCTCTATTTGTCTGGGCTAAGATTTTTATGCACAAGCCTTTCTCTAATCAAATCATCAAACCATAAACATATGCATAAAACTTGGGCAAATATGCCCAAAAAGACACTCTTTTGGTAAAATAACCTTAAATCATGGATATTTTGGTAGCGGGGAGTAGCTTTACATGACCGTTTGAACCACCTGTTTCTAATTGACGTATTCTTGTTGATGGCAAAGAAATGTAGATAGTTCTTGCGGATGGTTTTGTTGCATTTATTAATTCTCCGCAATTTCTTTCTTTATTGCAGCTTTCCATCTGGAGAGGAGTTCATCCTTCCTTTCTTTTATGAACTGTGCTTCTTCTAACTTGGTTTCTCTAAAAGAATTCAATGTATTTTCAATTGTTACTGCGGTGTATAGGGCTGGATGTTCAAGAGATGCCTTGACTAGTCCTTTTTTCTGAAGGTTCTTTAGACTGCGATAGAGCTGTTGCCTATTGAGTTTTAGTTCATTAGATATGACCCGTCCTTTCTTGGACCCTTTGGTTGCGAGGAAAAGGTAAACCTCAGCTTCCAAACTTCTGATTCCTAGGCTTACAAGTACCCTCAACAGCTGTTCATTACTCAATCAGACACATCCTTTCAAATCTTTAAGGAAAAAAGGGGATGATTATGGGTTGTGTTTGGTTTCTTTGGCGTTTAATCAGGCAATTGTTTGTGGCTTAATCAGATGACAGCTCATGACCCATGCGTCCTGTGCACCATGCATATATGGTATTGCATTTACGGTCATCCCTATTTTCCATCCATCATATGCACCAGTGCCTCGTAAAATGTTGCGCCAAACCACACCAACAGTATTTAACGTGTTCGCAAAGTCACTCCGGAAAGCCAATTCACCTGACCAAAACATGTCACCTTCAAATGTTCCACCAGGTACTGAAATTACAGTCTTTAAGCGTGCTACACCATGCATGGTGTTTAAGTTAACTTTGTAGTCAATATCATAAGTAGCGGTACCCATTAATGATTGTGCGTCAACCATAGGAACGCCATCCCAAAAAATGGCTATCCATTCAACTCCTCCAATCATACTTGTGAAACTGCGTGCGGTGTATCTTCCGTATTGAACATTTCCCCGCACATAAACATCCGTTGCGTCTTCGACAGGAAGAAGGAAACCCCAGATTTTGACATCATCATAATTCTCTGTTGGTATTCCTCCTTTCACTGCTTGTGCTGTCGGAATCATTGGTAAGGTCACGACAACCAAAGTAAAAATGGTCATAGTCAAAACCAATATTCGCTTATTCATTCTTTATCACCTCCTTTGCTTGATCGATTGATGTCCTGTTCAAATCATCGAAAAACAATTAAGTAGTGAAGTGAAGTTAAAGATGGGCGAGCAACAAATGTTTGTTGCAACTCTTGCCAGAAGGTAGCTGAGCTGAGTGAAACAGCCATAAAAGAAATTCTTGAAAACCTTGGATTGACAGGAAAAGAAGCAGAAGTTTACATTTTCCTTGGCAAACGTGGTCCCCTAAAGGGAGGGAAAATTGCTAAGCAACTCAAAAAGCATAGTGCACAAATATACCGTATTCTGAGAAGGCTTCAAAAAAAGGGTTTTATCGAATCAACGCTTGAGGCTCCTCTCCGATTTACAGCTGTTCCATTCGAAAAGGTCCTAGACCAATTTATCAAAACCAAGCAAGAAGAAGCTGCCTTCATAGAGAGGACAAAGAAGGATTGGCTCAAGACTTGGGAAGGAATAAGCAAATATAGAATCCAACCAACAGCAGAGAAATTTGCAGTTATTGAAGGAAGCAAAAAAATCTATTCCAAAATCCTCCAGATGATAACAGAAACGAAAAAACAACTCTCAGCAATATTATCATTTCAAGGATTAGCCCGCGGTGAACAATTCGGTATCTTCGATGCAGCATATAACCATCCTCTTAAATCTACCATCACATTTCAAGTTTTAACAGAGCTACAAAAAAACCATTTAAAAGCAATAAAACTGCTCATCCCCAAACTGAAAACCGATATTGATTTCAGAGCAATAAAATCTGGTTCAGAATCAAGATTGTTGCCTAGAATGGTCATAAGAGACGGCGAAGAAATTTTATTCTTTATTTCGCCAAGAACTGACATGTTCATAACAAGTCAAAACGAATCATGTCTTTTTATTAACAGTAAATCTCTGATACAGACGTTAATTAGAACTTTTGAAGATTTCTGGAAAGATTCTATTAATATTGAAGATAAAATTCTTGAGATTGAAACTGGAAAGCTCATACCAGAATCCTTCGTTGAGAAAGATATTGAAAAAATATCCTATGATACTGCTTTCAATTCCGTCAAGGAGCAATTACGATCGCTTCCGATATTAGCTGCTCAATTAACTAGAATAGAACGTTCTTTGCCAACGTTTGTGGGTCGACAAAAAGAGCTGAAACAACTTGAAGAATTGTTAGATAACGCTGTAGCAGGAAATGGCTCTACTGTTTTTATCACTGGAAAAGCTGGAATTGGAAAAACCAGACTCGCAAATGAGCTGGTGCTTCATGCACTATCCAAAAAGTTAAAAGTAATAAAATATAGTTGTCCGCAAGACTCTGGATCAAATAAGTCACTTTTAAAGAAAATACTAATGGACCTATTCAAACTAATCGATGACGAAACCACAGAGATGCGGCGAAAAAAAATTAAGGATCAGATTGAGGATTTTGCGCCACAGTTTACGTCGCTAATTCCAATAGTTGATAACATAGTATCAAACCAATCCACGAGAATTAGACTATTTTCAGAAAAGTCAAGTTCCCAAGAAGATCTGGCATCTCTTTTAGAAAGCGAGTCATGCATAGCAAATTTAGCCCAATTATTAATTATCTTTTCAAAAAAACAACCCTTGGTGCTTTTCATTGATGATGTGCAATTTGCAGAAAGTTCTTCTCTGAAACTATTTAGGAACTTGGCCAGAAAAATCAAGAAATCAAATCTGTTGTTCATTGGAGCGTATCGTCAAGAAGACGTAACTAAAAATTATGAAGGAACTACTCAACCTTTTTTCGAAAACTTAAAAGTTTTTAATACAGAATCTTTAGCTCAGAAGATTGAATTAAATAGACTAAGTCAGATAGACTGTTATAAATTAATCAACAACATACTGGATGTATACGATTACAGATTGGCAAAGCTAATCTACGAGGAAACTGGTGGCAATCCATTTTTTATCCTTGAAACAATAAAATATCTAATAAATAAAAAACTCTTAATCCCAAAAGGCAAAAAATGGGAAGTCACAAGAAAAATCAACGAAATTGAAATTCCTCGCACAATACAAGATTTAATATCTCGCCGGATTTATGACTTAAGGGATGAAGAAAGAGACATTTTGGATTGCGCCTCAGTTGTAGGAGAACATTTTTCTTCAGATTTGATTGAAAACGTTACAGGATTCAATCGCTTGCAAGTACTTAGACGGCTGAATAGGATTGAAAGAAAGTATCAGCTCATTCACTCTTCTGAGGGCAAATATAGGTTTGACCATGCAAAGATAAGAGAGGTCTTATATCAGGCAATAGCACCTGAGCTGCGTAAAGAATATCATTCATTAATTGCGGAGAATTTGGAGAAAAGTTACAAGAGTTATTTGGATGATGAAATAAATCAACTTGCTTACCATTACTATAAATCATCGAACTCCCAGAAGGCAATCCCCTACCTTATAGAAGCAGGTAAAAGGTCAAGGAAACAATATGCACTTTTTGAAACAATAAGATCGTTTTCTCAAGCTTTGGAGATGATTAAAGATGATGAGCAATGGAATAGCGAAAGAACAGAGACTCTTGAAGCACTTGGAGATCTTTACGGGTTCGTTGCTGAACATGAACTGGCAAATGACTACTATATTAGAGGGATTGCAAACACAGATGATAAATTAGCAAAATATAGAATGCAGAAGAAAATTTGTAGGAAAAAAATTGTTGATAATGAAGGAGTGAAACTTTCATATTATGTTTATGGCGAGGGGGATCCAACAATATTGCTCGTTAGTTGGACGTCTTCAACTGAATTGTGGATTCCTCAAGTCACGTATTTTTCCCAGAAATATAAAGTGGTGACTTTTGATATGAGAGGAACTGGGGAATCAGACAAGCCTCCTGGAAAGTATACAGTGGATGTTCATGCGGAAGATTTGAACGTGATTATTGATGATTTACGGGCTAAGAACATAATTATGGTGGGTGCTCATTATGGAGGAAAAATAGCTGTTACATACGTCACCAAACATCCGGGAAAAATATCAAAACTGGTTTTATTGGGCTTTCTTCCTTCACCATTCAGCGAGGTGGCAAATAAAGAGAAGTTCGAAAAATATCGTCAGATGGCATTAAAATCTCCTTCTTGGTTTGTTGATGGTTACTGGACAAGTACATTTCGAGGCCAAGGAGTTGAGTCTTTGATAGAATGGGGTCTCAAATCAAGCCAGCGGACACCTCCAGAGATTTTCAGAGATGGTGTTTATAGTATTTGGAACGTAGACGTTCGTCCATTACTGGAGAAGATTACTGTCCCAACTTTGATTATTGGAGGCAACAAAAGTGCTAATGATTTAGCGCAAGTGAAGTTCTTACAAGAGAAAATACCGAAATCAAAAATCCACGTTTCTGAAGGCAGAAACTCAGCTCTTCTGAACATATTTGCAGCCAACGAGTTCAATCAGACAGTGGAGAATTATATAAAAAACAAATTTATCTAAAAACTGAGAATTCCTAAAATTTATATTAAAAAACATTTGACTAAACTAACGAGGAGAATCAATTGAAGATCAGCACCAGAGATCTTTCTTTGGTAATTGTGTTTGCTACTTTGCTTGTGGTTCTAAATGTATTTATTAGTCGAATTCCAGAAACAGTCAGTGGAATTGCAGGATTTGGATATCTTTTCACCATATTGTACTCAATTACGCTATCTGTTGCTTATTTGATGTATGGTGGAAGAAGGTGGAGAATAATTGCTCAAACTTCACTTTATGCTTTGCTTTACACTGTCTTGCCCTTTTCTTCTTCTCCAGGTGGGACAATACCTCCATTGTTGGCTGGGATAGTAAATGCTTTCACTATCGACATAGTTTTCAATAGTTTCCACGGCTTTTTTGAACGGAAAAATAAACTGCAATGGTGGGTAATTCTGACGCAACTGTACTATTGGAGTACTCACTCAATATGGACTCTTCTTTTGGGTTCACTTCTGTTCTTCAGCTTTGAACCGGCTTTGCAGTTCTGGTTTATACCTGTAATGTCTGTGATGCTTCCAGTTATGATAGTTGAAGCCATCCTAGGGGCAATTATAGGCTATAAAACATTTCGAAGAGTGGAAAAACTTGTATAATGTTACAAATAAAGAAGGTGAGCTTGCGGTAAAAAGCACTAATGTCTCTATTCGTCATGGATTAAAATTTTCGTGCACATAAGCCATTCACTCCTAAAAGCCATTCTGTAAATATTTAGACAAAACAAAATATGCTTAAAATTGGGATCTTTTCATAAAATAAGCTCAAATTAAGGTTTTTTTGGTAGCGGGGAGTTGATTTGAACAACCGATCTCTGGGTTATGAGCCCAGCGGGTTCACCTGGCTACCCCACCCCGCTACATTCGGGCTAAAACCTTTTGCCAGAATAGATTTCTAGCCCGATGGGATACCTTAGTTGCACTCTTTCTTAAGCTTTGCTTTATCCAATGTTCCGTCTGAAATCAAACTCCAGCCATAGATGGAACAATGCTGTCCACGCACTCGCGAAAATCCTTTGACAACCCTTAAATCTAATGACTCTGAAACCAAAATACATGAGCAAAAAATTAACCGTGGACGAACTTCTTGAAAAAGCAAAGAAACCAGCAAAACTGGCGTTAGCCTATCACCCCTTCTATGAGGGCAAAGTGCAGGTTATGCCAAAGTGTCCTATTCGAAGCCCTTACGACTTCGCGATATGGTACACTCCGGGCGTGGCTGCCTCCTGCAAAGCCATAAAAGACGACCCAGAACAGGTTTTTTCTCAAACTAGCCGATGGAACTACGTGGCTATAGTAAGCGACGGAACACGGGTCCTAGGCTTAGGCGACATAGGTCCAGAAGCTGCCCTGCCCGTTATGGAGGGAAAAGCTTTGCTCTTCAAATATCTGGGCGGAGTAGACGCCTTCCCCATCTGCTTGGCAACCAAAAACCAGACCGACCTAGTCACCGCATGCAAGTGGCTGGAACCCACCTTCGGAGGCATAAACTTGGAAGACATAGCCAAACCCAAATGCTTCCATGTATTAAACCATGCCAGAGAACAGCTCAACATTCCGGTCTGGCACGACGACCAGCAGGGAACCGCCACAGTCATCTTAGCCGGACTCATCAACGCCCTGAAGCTAGTTGGGAAAAGTATGAGCCAAGCAAAGATAGCTATGCTGGGCGTGGGTTCAGCCAACACGAGAACGGCTCTGGTTCTCATGAGAGCAGGCGTCAAAGCAGGCAACATCGTGATGGTGGATAGGAACGGCATTCTTCATCCAAACAGAACGGATGTTGAAGCTGAAAAGGAGGAGAATCCTTGGAAATGGGATTTCTGCCTAGAGACTAACAGTGAAGGGAAGACCGGGGATGCAGCTGAGGCATTGAAGGGTGCAGACGTTTGTATAGCCGCTGCCAAACCGGGTCCGGGCACCATCAAGAAGGATTGGATACGTGGAATGGCAAGTGATTCGATAGTTTTTGCCTGTGCGAATCCTATTCCCGAGATATGGCCTTGGGAAGCGAAGGATGCGGGAGCAAAGATTGTAGCCACGGGTCGTTCAGACTTTGCTAATCAGATAAACAATTCTTTGGGTTTCCCAGCCATATTCAGGGGGGTTCTGGACGTGAAAGCTAAGACTGTTACGGATGAGATGTGTATAGCGGCGGCAATGGAGCTGGCTAAGTTTGCGGAGGAGAGAGGCATCTACGAGGATGATATAATTCCTAGGATGGACGAGTGGGAAGTCTTCCCCAGAGAGGCGGTGGCTTGTGCTCTCGAATCTATCAAGGAGGGAGTTGCTAGAGTCAAATTGAGCAGACAAGAACTCTGGGACAGGGCGACTCGCATCATTAAGAACGCTCGAGAATCCACTAGCCTGCTGATGAAAAAGGGGCTTATTCCGCCTCCGCCAGAAGACCTGTGACAAAGCTAAATGGAAAACGATGTTTCATGGGATTTCATGGCTTGGCAAGAATCTTTTTTGCAAAGTTTGCTTCAACCATACATATAACGTCGTTATAAATAAATATGGGGGAAACTATTTTAGTTATGTATGAAACTTTTGGTCTGTTGGAGGTTCATAATTGGGTGACCAAATTAAACCTAACAGAAACCTTGATTGCGTGGGTCTTTTCTGTCCTGAACCTGTGTTTAGGACCCGTCAGGAACTTGACAAACTGGATGTAGGTCAGGTTCTGGAGGTAATTGCGGATGATCCAGCTGCTGAGGAGGACATACCGCGTCTGGTCAAAAGACTTGAGCAGAAACTCGTCGAAATGCGCAAAGAAAAAGACCAGTTTCATTTTATCATCAAAAAAATAAAATAGGATGTATTGTGGCGATTGAGAAAAGTGTATATGGATCACGGGGCTGGGGTGCCTCTAAATTCTAGGGTCTTCGAAGCCATGAAGCCGTATTTCATGGAGAACTACGGGAATCCTTCATCGTCCCATTCTTTTGGAAACAGCGCCAGAAACGCTATTGCGGCTTCAAGAGAGAAGGTTGCCCAGCTGGTGACTGCAGAGAAGTCTCAAGAGGTCATCTTTACTTCAGGAGGCACAGAATCTAACAATCTGGCGATTAAAGGGGTTGCTTACCGTAACAGGGAGAAGGGAAACCACATAATCACTACTGCAATCGAGCACATATCAGTGATAAACATCTGCAAATTCCTTCAGAAACAGGGTTTCGAAGTATCCTATGTTCCTGTGGACAAACAGGGAGTAGTTGATCTCGAAAAACTCGAAGCCGCAATAAACGACAAAACCATCCTCATCTCAGTCATGTATGCAAATGGCGAGATTGGAACAATTCAACCGATAAGCGAGATAGGCAAGTTAGCCCAAGAAAACAACGTCATTTTTCATGTGGACGCTGTAGCTGCAGCAGGAAAGGTGCCCATCAACGTTAAAGAAGAAAACATTGATCTCTTGTCAATCTCTTCCAACGACATGTACGGACCTAAAGGCGTGGGGGCTCTATACATAAAGACGGGAACAAAAGTTCAGCCAATCATCCAAGGCGGAGGTCAAGAGAGAGGATTGCGTTCAGGCACAGAAAACATTCCGGGCATAGTTGGTATGGGAGAGGCAGCTGAACTTGCCCGAAAAGAAATGAAATCCGAGGGCGAACGTTTGACGCGATTGAGGGACAAGCTGATTAAAGGTGTTCTGGACAAGATCGATTATTCTTTTCTGAATGGTCACCCAACCGAGAGGCTTCCAGACAACGCCAATCTCAGGTTCAGTTATATAGAAGGGGAGTCTCTCATCTTAGGTCTGGACATGCATGGAGTTCAGGTATCCTCGGGCTCCGCGTGCACTTCCAAAACCTTGGAGCCCTCTCACGTGCTGTTGGCTATAGGCTTAGCTCACGAAGAGGCTCACGGGTCTCTGGTCTTCACCATGGGAAAACAGAACTCGGAGGAGGATGTGGATTACGTGCTAGAAGTATTACCAGACGTGGTGAAGAGACTGCGGGCGCTTTCGCCGTTAACCCCGAAGGAAATCGTGAGGTGAATGTAAATGTATAGCGAGAAGGTTATGGAGCATTTCATGAATCCCAGAAATGTAGGCGAGATTCCAGACGCGGACGGTGTTGGAACAGTTGGTAATCCTGTTTGTGGAGATCTCATGACGATGTACATCAAAGTTAAAGACGACAAGTTGGCGGATATTAAGTTCAAGACGTTTGGTTGTGGAGCAGCCATAGCCACAAGCAGTATGACCACTGAACTTGCAATGGGTAAAACCCTTGAAGAGGCAATGAAGATTACCCGTGCTGACGTAGCAGAGAACCTTGGAGGTCTTCCACCAATCAAGATGCACTGCTCCAACCTAGCTGCAGACGCTCTACATGAAGCTATAAAAGACTACCAGAAAAAGAAAGAAGCCAAGAAATAACCACTCTACTGAATGCCACTCATATTAGGAGTCTAATAATAATTCTATGTTGAAAACAGTACTTTTTCAGAAAAATCAGCTATAAGCTCTGTAGGAGATAACTTTAGCTAGTGTAGCTCATTAAGAAATGAAAAAGCCTATTTTGTAGGTGACTTAGAATGAATGAACCAAAATCTGTAAGATGTCAAAAGTGTGGAAAACCGTTAGGTTATGTGACGGTGCTTGCAAAAGGTTTACTGGGCTTACAGCAGCCTCTTCAAAAGGTGAAGCTAGTTGCTGTTTGCATGGAATGTTCCCAGAAAAGATAGAAGTTAACACAGGTTACTGATGGGTTAAGGTCATCCACTGGTTTTTTCTAAAATGAAGTAGGGCGATTTGATTCTTACAGTTACTTAGCTAGTAACGGTGCACACAGCTAGTTGAAGGTGAATGCTGAGGGGCAGAGCTTGTTCAAAACACAGGAACTACATTTTGGTTTTCTTGCCGTGCAAACGTTTCTTCCATGAAATATCAGCAGATCCGTGATTCTTTTCCAGTAACTCTTCGGAACTATCAGCATAAGGTTAGCTTCAATCTTGTCTGGATTCTTGTTCTCTGTTAGTCCAAGTCTCTTGGAGAGCCTGCGGACATGGGTGTCCACAGCTATTCCTTCAATAACACCGTAGGCATTCGACAACACTATATTAGCGGTCTTTCTAGCAACACCCGGCAACTCAAGCAGTTCATTCATCGTCCGAGGAACCTGCGAATCGAACTTTTCAACCAGCATCCGGCCGCTCCTCTTTATGTTCTTAGCCTTGTTTTTGTAGAAGCCCGTGGACCGAATATCCTCCTCAAGCTCCGCTAAATCCGCGTTGGCGTAATCTTCCGCGGTTCGGTACTTTTTGAAGAGGGACTTCGTGACAATGTTTACTCTTTTGTCGGTGCATTGAGCCGAAAGGATTGTCGCCACTAGAATAGAGCTGTCTTCGCCTTTGGATACTCCTTCTCCAGCAATTCAATAATTTTCAGCACCCTCATCCTGTCGTCAATTTCTTTAGATTCTTCCACAACAACATCCTCCAACCTTTTTTGACTACCTCATGAAAAACCTCATTAACTTCTACAACAAAGCTAACATAACATAGTGTCTTGGTAGCTAAATAGTTTGCAGCAACTCCACCTTTTCTGGGCAATGCAAGTTTTGTGGACTTTACGAATTGGATTGAAAAAGAAAAAAGGGGGAAGGTGCTGTTCTATTGCGTTGAAGAGAGGGCTAGACTAGTAGGGTTATGTCTGCGTCTGAGGCTATGTCAAGGAAGGCTGCTGCACCTGCGATCTGATCCACCTCAGGAATCAGGGTTTCCTTTGTTACTCCGAACATCTCCATGGTGGGGCTGCAGGCATAGATTTTCACGTTTC
>SMTZ1_10001731_pt1 | contig 22059 bp, 19 predicted proteins | sample DeeMarSWOR136_30_FD_25667 | JGI IMG/M metagenome (IMG submission 25667) | reverse complement strand
TCTTTCATCGTTGCTCGAATTTCAGACTTAACCTCCTTTGGAGTTGAAAAAGATATTTCTGCCTGTGTGTTTGTTGGAAAGCTCACTGATACTTCTGGTTCTGATAATACAGAATCCAGGATAACAATACGCCCTGTACGAAAATCGGCAGCGTAAATTTGTCCATCTTTATCCATTCCAAGACCATAGGGATAAATTCCTCTAATGGATTTGCCAGTGAACTTTTTAATTAACTCCCCTTGCTTGTTGAAAAGTCTAATTTCATTCCCAATAGAAAGGTAAATTTTATCATTACGAATTAAAATATCTCTGCCAATACCATTGCCAAATCCAAAGTCCAACTGCCACTCCGCTTTATCATTCCGCCAAGAGTACACTTCGACCTGGTTCATTCCATTATTCAGTACGAAAATATTTCCAATTTGAGTTGCAACCGCAGCAGGATGATCCAATTCTTTTTTGCCAAATTCAGTCACAAAGTTAAAATTTCGATCCCAAACCTGAATCCGATTATTCCCCTGGTCAACAACGAAAATATTATCGTTTTCGTCCACACTGATATCGGTTGGAGTATTTAACTGCTCTTTTCCCGTTCCAAAATAGCCGACTGAATTTTTCCAGTTCCCCTCTTTGTCGAAAAGATGAATTCGGTGAAGTCCTTCATCGCCGACGACAAAGTTGCCATTGCTCAATTGAGTGATTGATGTCGGATTCTCTAATTGCCCCTTTTGTTTAACGGGCAATCCAAATGCGGATTTGAGTTTGCCCTGCGTGTCAAGTCGTTGCACAATCCCTTTGGCTTTGTGCGGAACTATTATTTCGTTCTTTTCTGTTACCAGAAAATGATGCAGCCAACTCATGGTGACGGGTTCGGTTTTCATTGGAAGTCGCATGAGTATCACATTATCAAATTCAGTGATGCCTCCCGAAGACTGGAGTCCACAGTATCCCGCAGGAAATAAAAGCGGCTCCCCCTCTGAAATGGGTTTGTTGTCAAGATATATACTGTATTGCTTTTTGTCCTGATCGACCCGAAGCGTCAGACGGTGCCATTTAGAAAATTTCTCCTTTTCAAATCGGGCACTGTGCGTGCATTCATAACCACCCTGCATAAAATATCCGATGAGCATAGTCTGTTCCGATTCAAAACGACTCATGTGGGAGAATTCAGTAAAGTGAAAATCCTCAGAATGAAAGAAAAATCCAGCTCCTGGCTCTCCATCCGTTACTCGAAATTCATACGATAATTCAAAAGAATAATCGATAAAAATATCCAGCAATGCGCCGCAATCGTATGCTTTTGTCATTTGAATAAATTTACCATTCTTTATTTGCCAGAATCCTTTTGAGATAATCCAGTTCGGGGTGCCATTGGAGCCGTTTTGGTAAGATTGAAAATCATCGGAGAAAATCATGTTGGGCGATTGAGGATAAACTGAAAGTGGTAAAAGTGAGATTGTTATCAGCATAAAGGAAATTTTTCCCAAACTCGCTCCCTCTTTTCTTAAGTTTTCAATTGAATTTTATTTCTTTTCGGTTGTAGTATCGATCTTCGTTTTTGCCGAATCCATGATTGTTTTAACGGTATCTTCAACAATTATTTTTTGAGAAGTATCTATTCTAACAGGCACTAGCGGTGGGACTATTTTTTCGTTCTCAGTTTGCTGTGGCTGTGTTTCCCATAATTCAATTTGAGACGGTTGCTCAATTTCATCAACTTGCTGCTCACTTCTTAAAACTTTATCCTGGGGAATTGAAAAATGTGTTTGGACTAAATACAATTCCCCGAATCCATTTCAAGCACACCTGTAAAGAAATAGCGAATTGTTTGCCATTCGCTTTCTCGTTTCATTTCAACTCGATTCACAGAAGAAATCCAGGCCGTGTTCCCGTCAAAATTAATTTGTACCATTTCGTCTCGTCGCCAGATTTTGACCTCTTTGGCTTCGCTAAAAAACCGCTGCCAAAATTGTTGAATTTCAACAGAGCCAACATATCGGTCGCCGAAGTTCGGTCCCAGGGATATTGTTTCTGATTCCTGAGAATAGTGCGATAAAATGGCGTCAAAATTTTGCTGTTCCTGGGCTTGGTAAAAACGGTTAATCGTCTCTGTGAGTTTCTGCTTGGCATCCTCAACTTCATCGATTCGTTCACAGGATGCAGCAAACATAACGATCAGTCCAATCAATATAATAGATTTGTGCTTTTTCATCCTTTCTCCTTTATCTCATTAAATTTAAATCGGACAAGACATAACAAAAAAAATTGCCCACAGAAATGAAATCTCACAGAAATGAATTTTTAATTTTTTGATTCTGAGAGATCGTGCCATAGGCAGATGCGCTTGGCGCATTTCAAATCTGAGAGCTAAAAAGTACTTATCTTTTTGTTAGAAAATAACTGTTCGGGTCCTAATTTATCATAGATTTTGTGACCGAAAATGCCTTTTCAAATTCTTCCTCTGTATTGTGAAAATGGAATGCCCACCTGATGTATCCTTCCCTCAGCGAACATATTATATGATTTTCCCGAAGTTTTTCCATCAGCTTTTCATTATTGATCCTGGGGTGTTTAAATGATACAATTCCAGCTCGAAGCGAACGGTCAGTGGGCGTCAGAACCTCAAAGCCATTTTCATTTAGCGTACCGATAACTTTATCGGTTGTCCGCATGATTTCTTCTTCGATCTTCATTGGAGTAATTTCCTGAATCAGTTTCATAGATTCGATTAAGCCATTCATTCCAATATAGTTATCATTGGCAGGCTGAAATCTTCGGGCATCTTTATAAAGCGATCGCACAGGATACATGCTGTTGAGGTCTTCATATTCTGCACTCGCCCAGCCAACATGGAAGGGGATCAGCTCTTCAAGAATTTCTTGCCGTACGTATTGAATTCCAGTTCCCGCTGGCGCATTGAGCCACTTCACACCGCCTGCTGAGAAAAAGTCAACGGCTGTATTTTTCAAATCAACCTGAGCAGCACCTAATCCCTGGATACCATCGATAATCAGGTAGAAATTTCTATTCTGCTTTAATTCACTCAACTCTTGCATGTCCAATCGATAACCCGATAAAAAATGAACCAAATCAACAACTACGGCTCGTGTATTTTTATCAATTATCTGGTTCAATCGTTCATAGAAATTATTTCCATCATGAAGCGGAACGTAGCGTTTCTCAACTTTTGGAAAGCAATAAGCAGCCACGTAGAGACTGGCAGGAAAGGCATCTTCTTGAACGACCATATTATCACCAGGCTGCCAATCAATGGAATGCAGGGCAAGCGATAGTCCATCGGTGGTATTACGGATAAAAGCGATCTCATTGGGATTGACATTCAATAATTTGCTCGCTAAATTTCGAAAGTCCGTATGCATTGCCAAAAGTCCATCCATCGAAGGTTCACCTGCGGCAGACAGCGCTTCGATGTATTCGGTCATCGCCTCAGCCGATCTTTTTGGCAGCAAACCAGTGGAAGCATGATTTAAGTAGATGATCTCAGGATTGAATTCAAACAGCGATCGGTAATTCTGACTCAATTTTATTGTTCCTTTCAATAATCCAATATTTTAGAAAATCATATATCCTCTTATTGAACGTCACTTTATCAAAAGGTCTAAATATATCTTTTGAACCATTTCTCAGCTATATGATGATTCATTAACAAACTGTAAACCGACAGAATTCTTTATGTACATAGGTTAATAAATATGCAATACTTCGCAGCCTGTGGCACGATCATAAGTGCATTTTTTCCAAATCACTTATTTTAGTTTGCAATTAAACCAAAATAAAACCGCAACTATATTAGTTTTAACTTCTTTTGTTGCTTTTACATTTTCGCTGCAGATTGTGATAAACGGTAAATGCAATTTTGTAATATTATAGATTGCTATGTTATTCGGTTTGCGCCATACCCTGTGCTTTTTCAAACAACTTCACCGTTTCATCATGCACTAAAACCCAGATGCAATATGCACCAATAATCGTCCCGATTGGGATCATAATCAGATCGACACAAGCAATAATTAAAGCAAGAATGCGTGCCCAGGATTTTCTCTTCAATAGTCCAATTCCAGCAATGATATCAGGAATAGAAATTATAAGCATGAATCCTGCGATCGATAACGCGACTATTGATGTAATTGCCATAGCATCTGGATCACCTGAAAAAAATCCAGCACCAGCAATAATTACAAATGCGATGAGACCAATTAGCACACCCAAGGCACCAAACCCAATGCTCAGTGCTGCAACGATAGTTACATGTCCTTTCATTTCCATTTCTTTCCTCCTCTAATTTTTTTGTGTTTACTTGATTTTCAAACAGATAATGAAATGAATATATTTAAAAGGAGTAATGGAAAACTGGAGTATTGAGAATTCCATCTCCAACAATCCAATACTCCAAAACTCCAATCATCTATTACTCCTTACAAATTTCTACCTTTCTGGATAACCAGTAATCTCCTTAATCTCCTCATACAATGGTTTCAAATGTTTGTACATTTTCTTGTAAACCCGATGATAAATCGCATTGTAAAGCTCCACATGTTCAGGATTGGGTTCAAATGTTTCACCGATTGTGGTCATTTCTCGAACCGCGGTTGGGAAATCAGAATGGATTTTTAAACCAACAGCACAATCAATGGCAGCGCCAAGACCCGATGTTTCATAAGTATTAGCCCGCATGGCTGGCAGGTTAAAAATATCTGCTGTTATCTGCATTGCTTGATCGCTCTGGGAGCCACCACCGGAAATCCGGACTTCAGTAATTTTCACCTTCGATCGTTTCTCTGTCCGTTCTGTTCCTTCTCGAAGGGCATAAGCCAAGCCTTCCAGGATTGAACGATACAGATGCGCCCTGCCGTGAACATCGCCAAATCCGATCACCGCGCCTTTGGCTTCTGGGCCGGGGATTTTTACGCCCGGAGCCCAATAAGGTTGCAACAATAATCCCAGCGAAGCGGGTGGAATGTCTCTTATCAAATCATCGAACAGCGATTCAGGTAGAACATTATTTTGTGAAGCGATTTCTTTTTCGGGATGCCCAAACTCCTCCTTGAACCAACTCACCATCCAGAAGCCCCGAAAAATTTGAATCTCTGTGTTATAAGTTTTCGGAACAGCACTGGGATAGGGCGGAATAAACGGGATCACTTCTATGTACTTTTTTGTCATGATCGAGGTCGTGCAGGTTGTTCCATAGCTCAAACAGGCAATATTGGGCTTTACTCCACCGACCCCAAGAATTTCGCAGGCTTTATCCGCCGCCGCAGCGATTAACGGAGTTCCTGTGGGAATTCCAGTAACTTCTGCTGCAATCTTTGAAATCCTGCCTAACTCTTTGGTCGGCTCCTTTAATTTGGGCAGTTTATCCATTTCAATGGGAAACAGCTTGCGATTCAAATGGCCTTTGCCTGCCCATTTCATTTTTTTATAATCAAATGGCACATAGCCAACCTGGCAGCCAACCGAATCAATGTATTCGCCAATTAATTTGTAAGTTAAATAACCTGAAAGAAATAAATACTTATGAGTTCTTTCCCAAATTTCAGGCTGATTTTTCATGATCCAGTTGGCTTCACATTCAGAGTGGGCAAATTGAACCGCATAATCCATTTTTACCAGTCGATAGACGAAATTCACCAGAGAATTAACGACCTGCTGCTGCGCAATCCTACGTTGATCCAGCCAGTGGATAGCAGGACGAAGCAGCTTGCCGTTTTTATCCATGTTGATGAGTGTGCTTCGTTGCGTGGTGAGACTGACGCCTTTAATTTCTGGTTTTTTACTTCCACACAATTGCCACAACTTTTGACAGGCGGCACAGAGATTCTCCCAATAATAGTCCGCATCCTGCTCAGCCCAGCCAGCTTGGGGCGATTTATATGGTTCGATTTCGACTTTTGATTTATAAAGCAAGTTTCCTTTATAGTCAAAGAGCATGGCACGGATACTTTGTGTGCCACAGTCAAGTGCCAGGATTGTTTCCATGTACGCCTCATGATTAAGTAATTAACAATTGACAATTCTCAATTCACAATTGGTTCTCTTAATTATATCGTTTATTGCCAATTTGTGTTACAGCATTGTCTGCCGCAATGCTTTATGCCATCCATACAATAATTCGTTTCTCTTTAAATCATTCATGGCAGGAACAAACTCCCTTTCAATTGACTTAAGTCGAGCCAATTCATCACTATTTTTCCAGACACTAGCTTTTAAACCTGCTAAAAATGCTGCACCCAATGAAGTTGATTCAGTGATTTGAGGTCTGACAACAGGTTTGTTAATAATATCCGCCTGAAATTGCATTAGAAAATTATTTCCGACAGCACCTCCATCCACAGCAAGCTTATCAGCCATAATTCCAGTTTGATCTTCCATTGTTGAAAGCACATCACAAGTCTGGTACGCCATGGATTCCAGCGCGGCACGAATGATATGATTTCGATTCACTCCACGTGTCAGTCCAACAATGATACCACGAGCCTTCATATCCCAATGGGGTGCGCCCAAACCGACAAACGCAGGCACCATGTAAACGCCGCCATTATCTTCAACCGATAAGGCAGCTTTTTCGCTATCCGCAGATTTATCAATAATTTTCAATTCATCCCGCAGCCATTGAATTGCAGCTCCGGCAATAAAAACTGAACCTTCGAGTGCATAACACGGATCGCCTTTTCCATCGACAGCCAATGTCGTCACTAATCCTTTCTTTGAAAATATGGCTTCCTGTCCCGTATTCATCAATAGAAAACAGCCTGTCCCATACGTATTTTTAATTTGTCCCGCATCAAAACATGCCTGGCCAAACAACGCTGCCTGTTGATCGCCCGCATCGCCATAAATGGGTACACCAGCGATTTCAGGGATCGATTCGACCACCCCGTAATCATCGACAGATTTTTTTACTTGAGGCAAAATGGACAGCGGAATATTCAACAACTGGCACAATTCTTCATCCCATTTTTTCTCCACAATATTAAATATCAGCGTTCGCGAAGCATTGCTGTAATCGGTAGCATGAACTTTACCGGTGGTCAATTTCCAAATCAGCCATGTATCGATATTTCCAAATAATAAATTTTCCTTTTCAAACCCTTTCACATTTTCCAGCAGCCACTTGATCTTTGTCCCGCTGAAATATGCATCGACAGGCAAACCTGTTTTGGAGCGAAATAATTCCTCTTTTGGCTTTAGCTGCTCGCAAATATCAGCCGTGCGTCGGCACTGCCAGACAATCGCGTTATGAATCGGCTGTCCCGTCTTTTCATCCCAGACAATGGTCGTCTCCCGCTGATTGGTGATTCCGATTGCAATAATTTTTTCTGGATTCCGAGACGTTAATTCCATCACCGTATCCACCACCGTCTGCCAGATTTCCAACGGATCATGTTCAACCCAGCCAGGTTTTGGATAGATTTGCCTGAATTCACGATCTGTCTTATCAACAATTTGTCCCTGCTCATTGTACAAAACCGATCTTGTTCCCGTCGTTCCTTGGTCGATTGATAGGATGTACATTTTTATTATTTCCTTTGACTTTTTATTAAAGAACGATTTTATTATTAATGGCTGATAGCTTTCAGCTATCAGCATTTCTAACCACTTAATTACTCTCACTACCTTTTTACCTTATCACCCAATTACCTATACACGCCTATCCAGCCACTCCACAATATCCTCCAATACCCTTTCTTTCTCTGGCTCATTCAAAATTTCATGATAAAACCCATTATAAAGTTTTAAAGTTTTATCTCTGGAATCCGCCCGTTCATAAAGCTGCTTGCTGCCCTCGGGATCAGATAATCGGTCGGCTGTACCAGACAAAATGAGCATCGGAAGGGTAACGAGTTCCATTTGTTTTTGGATCAATTTAGTCGCTCGAGTAAATTCAGCTCCCGTTCTGGCAGGAATTCCGCCACGGTAGACAAGCGGATCATTATCATATTCTTTTACCACTTCCAGATCATGAGATAAGGCGTTACAATCAACTTTTATGGTGGGAAGCTTTGGCAAAATTTTTCCAACAATTGATGACATTCGAACGAGTAAGGGTGAAATGTCATCGCTAATTTTTAATGTGGCGCCACTGAGGATTATGCCTTTTAAATCAGCCTTTCGGGTGAAAACAAAAAGCACAGCAATCGTTCCCCCCAAGCTGTGACCCAACAAGAATATACCTTTACGTTGATGCTGCTGTTGAACCCGCTTCAAAAACAAATCCACATCCGAAAGGAATTCATCAAACGACCTGATGTATGTCTTTTTTCCGTCTGATTTTCCATGGCTTCTTAAATCGAATGTTTCGACAGCATAGCCGTGATTGACGAGGTATTCTGCCACGTGAGCATATCTGCCACTGTGTTCAGCATAGCCGTGAATAATGATGATAACTGCTTTTGGCTCACTTACGGGATGCCATTTTTGTTCAAAAAGATTTAATCCATCATAAGTTTCAAAACGACTTTCCTCATGTTGCACCTGAAATTTCGATTCTACCATATTTTGTTCCTCTGATATTAAAAGTTCTGACGTATTTTTATGAATTTTGAAAAATTTGGTAATTATTATGAAAAGAAAATTTGCTATAATTATCGTTCCAAAGCAAACCGCAAAGAACAATCCAATCCAACACGCTGCTAAAAAAATACTCCAATAAAATCCCTGGGAAATACTGAAAATTAGAGCAAGTCCAAATATGACACATTCAAATAAAAAAATTACCCACAAGTATAGTTTGATCTGTTCCCACCAGATAATACTTCTTTTTTCTCTGAATTTAAACATTTTTGTCGGGATCGAATTCTAAAATGGGAAAATCTTTTTTCATGCAGTTCTCTTTCGATTCGGGATGATAATAGTTTTAAGATATGTGGGATAATTGTAATAAATTTTGGGAAATAATGCAAGTGTTTTATTTTTGAATTGTCTATTGCCAGTTGTCGGTTGCCCGTTGTTGGAAATGAAAACATCTTTGGGACTTATTCAATCGGTGGGGGGATTTCTTTTCAACTATTTCCAACAAATTGAAGAAATTCCTTACGGATCCCTGACAGCGGTTTATCTGTTAGTCATTAATTATTATAAAATAAGAAAATCAACTAACGACAGACAACGAACAACGGACGATTAACAACGGACAGAATCTAAAAATTTATTCTCAATTTCTTCTTCATTCAATCTTCGGCCAATCAAAACCAACCGATTTCGCTTGGCGGCAATTCTGGGCATTGGCGCTATTGAAAATTGATCCATGGTCGCATCGATATAATAGTATTGGTGGTCGATAGAAACAAATCCTTTCAATCTCATAAAACTTGATCCAACAAAATTTCTGAACTGCTCCCAACTATCCTTAGTGAAATTCCCTTCGGCTTCTAATGTAATCGAGGCAACAGGATCGGGTCTACCTTCACCCAAGTCACCTTCAGCGTCAATCTCTGGATGGCTGATTTTATCCAATTCAGCTAAAGGAAACTCAGCAAATTGGCTTCGAATAATAGGGACATGGGGTGAGATCGATTTGACAGCATTTTCTACCTGTTCAATGTGTTCCTCGCTCACCAAATCAATTTTGTTCACAAGCACAAGATCAGCGTTCTGAACCTGGGTTATTGGCGCCCTCAAAATTTCTTTAATTTTAAGAAAATTCAGGCAGTCGATCAGGCAGATGCAGGAGTGTAACTGAATATGATCTTTCAAATTAGGCAAAGCCAGCATCTTTTCCATCTCCGAAGTATCTGCCAGTCCTGTTGCTTCGATGATGAGCAATTCTGGTTTTATCTGCGTGGCAATTTTTTCGACTTCGAAGATGAAATCGGTTCGCACACAGATACAAAACAGGCTTCCTTTATTTAACTCGATCTTTTCATAATTACCATCGACCAACAGCTCTCCATCCATGCCGACTTTGCCGAATTCATTAATTAACAGCACCGTGCGTTTACTTTTATAATGTTCGATCAATCGATTGAGCAGTGTGGTTTTTCCAGCGCCTAAAAAGCCTGTTATTAGAATTGTTGGTATCATGTTTAAATCTTTTTTATTCCAGGGCCAAAATGGACTCTACTTCCAAAGTGTCTGTCTTGGTTTATCCCAGATCTTTCAACCATTCTTTGATCACTTCCACTGTTGGCAGTCGCCCTGCAGATTTCACCTGCTCCCGAACAGTAATAATGGCGGGTGTGGAAGCTACACCATATCTCTCAAATTGTTTCGGGTCTTTCATCCGAATCACTTCAACCGTGCTACCAAGCTCTTTAACAGCCTGCTGAATATTTTCCCATGTCTGCACGGATTTTTCATCGTCCGCAGCCAGAACTAATAGCTGACTGCGATGCTGACGTAATTTCAAGAAAAACTTTTCATTGATCCGATCCTGAATCGCTTTAATCAATTCATCTCTTGATGGGATGGTACTGACAAACTTAATTTTGCCATCGATACAGATGGTTGGTATATTCCTTACCATCAAGCCCGTCATAAATTCCACCGACTCTTTTTCTTTGATTTTATGTTCCCGCCAGATCACCAGCCCGTTGAAAAGCGGAACTATCGATTTCACTGCTTCGACCATATACTGGCATGGGGCACAACCCTCGGAATCCAGCGTAATGACATCGACAATGACCTTTTCCGCCTGCCCATAATCTGCCAGGTTAATTCGATCCATTACTTCTTCTGTTTTCTCTAACAATTCCCTGGCAACATCCCGCTTATAGGAATCATGGACAAGCTCTGATACGGCAATCAAATTTTGTGGTGGAACAGCGTAGGGCAAATCACAACCAGGCGCCAGAATAAAGCCGGTGTCACCGCCAATATCCATGCACTCGACCGCATTTCGTTTTGCATCATCTTCCTTCCCCATGAGCAACACGACGGTCAATTGTAAATTACCGCCAAAAGAAATGTGGTGATCCTGGCAAACTCGCTTCACATAATCAAGCGGAATATTTTCATCAATGGAAACATTATCGGGTTTGGTCTCGCACATGGCTTCAATATTACGCTGGGCATGACCGCAGACAAAAAACGACGAAAAGATATTCTGGTTTCGGACATCATTAAAAAAATTGGTCGCAAAGGGTGTGACAAATTCCCGAAACGCTTCAGGGGAAATCTGGCTGGTCATAGGATCGACCATGGCAATGACCTCGCAACCGGCTTTGATGTACATTCGCGCCATCTGTTTCGCGATTTTATTTGAAAATGCCATGAGTTCCTTCACCTTGTCGGGCTGGTCGAACATATCCATAAAAATATCAGTTCCTTTCAAGTGCAGCGCTAATGTAAAAGGACCTGTGACCAATCCATAAAGCGCGACATCTTTCATATCCTGCTTCAATATCCGTATCGCTTTCAATACTTCAGGGATTCGTCCCGAATTTTCATCAATCATATTTAAATCGTTTAGCGATTTTCCATTCAGCACATGTTTCACCACGGCTGGCGGATTTTCCTTTGCCCACTGCAGTTCGCAGCCCAATGCTTCCGCCTCAATTTGCAGGTCAAATGTCACTGGAATACCATCGGGATTGTATCGTTTAATCCCTTCTTTCACCCCCTGCGCCATCAATTCCCCAGATTTCAAATATGTCTCTGCATCTTGCTCTATTAAAGCGCCTCCATGGCAGCCAACAAACGGCACCCAGGCAGGTCGTTCCGTTTTTTTCCCCTGTAAAGCCTCGAATAATATTTTTTTACTCATTCCTGAATCTTTTCAGATAGATAAGGTTGAAAATATTTACTTTTTTCTTTATTAAACACACTACACTAAATTTAGTTCTATGAAATTGTTTTAATGCACTAGGAGAAGTTAGATTTTTGAGATTTGGGTCAATTTCTGCAAAAATTCCAATGACCGAATTTCAACATCACTATTTCATTATCGCTGCGTTGGTATTTTTGTTTTTAGTGATTGTATTTTATTGTATTTGAATTTCAAAGTTCTAATGATATTGAATTCTAGATAGTTGATTCCTAAACATCCAGCCCAAGCATCAAGTATTGCTTTCTCAAAAATCAATTTTCAAAGCTATATTCTAATCAAAACTCAAATAATAATTGAATGTTATCAACCGATGAAACTCGCTGTGACTGGCTTTTTCTAATATCTGAGCTTGAGCTCGCTACGCCAATTGGTTCCGCTCATACCCACATAACATGGCTTTGATCCATAACATCGGCACAGCATCCATATTGGTTTGATCGTAAATACCGCTCTCATTAGCACTGAATCACTCATGAAAACATCTATTAAAATCTGCTTATACACTTCACGAAAATAACTCTCTCTTCCTCTTGTTGCGATACTTAGTATTTGAACTTCTTTATTATAAAGAGGGTACTATTTATGATAAACTTTCACAAATTTGATTTTATTTGTTTTATATATGACTCGATTCTCTAATAATCTAACACTACTTAGTCACATTAAGATTAACGTGTCATTCCTGCAATCTTTTATGCAGGAATCTCCTTAGTTTCCGAAAGAGATTCCCGCAAAAAACATGCGGGAATGACAGTTTCATGACAGGAACAGGAGAAGCCATCAGCACAAATATTAATCTGACTAAGCAGTACTAATTACCCAAACTTTATACGCAACCATTCGTTAAAAATTTACATCAAAAAAATAGCGATCAAAAAACTCTTTATAAGGGATCCCCATTTGAAAATTGACGAGGCGCAATTGATCCAGCGGTGTCAGCAGGGTAACCTGGACGCCTTCAAGTCTTTGTACGAATTGCATAAGCATCGTATGTATAATATCGCCTACCGAATACACGGCGATCACGAGGATGCCCAGGATTCGGTACAGGATGCATTTGTCATCATTTATAAAAAGATTAACTCGTTCCGCGGGGATTCGACATTTGGCACCTGGCTCTATCGGATTGTGGTTAACACCTGTTTGAATAATATTCGAAAATCGAAAACTCGCAGAACGAAGGATTGGGTCGAACTTTCCGATGCCGCAAATGTTGCTGAAGAAGTAAATTTCGATAAAAATAAACCGCTTGAAATCATTTTGGATGAGGAAATTAAAAATCTGCCACCAGGTTATCGGGCTGTATTTGTTTTGTACGAGATAGAGGGTTTTTCTCATCAAGAAATCAGCCAAATGTTGAATAAATCGGTTGGGACGTCAAAATCTCAACTACATCGAGCAAAACATTTGTTGCAGAAACGATTGAAGCCTTATCTGGCACATATTTAACTTTATCGGAATTTCAAAATTTATAATATGCTGATTCCATCCGCCAGGTGGCGGATGGAATCAGTAAGAAATAGGTATATTAAAAATTGGAATTTACTATGGACGAAAATCAGTTTGATCTGTTAATCTCAGAAACAGCAAAAAAATTACCCAGACATGATCCGCCAGAACAGTTATGGGATATGATCGAAACCAGGCTTGAAGCAATTAAGACGCATCGTCCGTTGTGGCAAAGAATAATCGATTTTTTTGCAGGACTTTCGTTCCCAAAATGGAAGCTTACTTTAAAATATGCTGTCCTCACAACAGGGATTGCTCTTATTTTGATAATATTCTGGCTAAAATTTATCCATGAATCTGATCCGATAAAGGCGATAGAGAGAGCAGAAGTCAAATATATTCAAGCCATTGAACAATTGGAAAAAAAGGTCGAAAAGCAACAATCCGATCTGGATATGAATCTCTGGATTTTGTACGAGGAGCGACTGGCGCTGTTGGACGAATCCATAGAAGCCTGTAAACAGACGATCCAGTACGATGCGGAAAATATTAATGCGAGAAAATATTTGTTGTTAGCCTATCAAGAAAAAGTTGAGACGTTGAAAAAATTATTAAAGGGGTAATAAAAAACCGATCAAAGGCGATAAACAAAAATTTTATCAATAAATCTCATGCTAAGCCACCAAGCCGCTAAGAATATCATCTTTTGCGTCCTGGTGGCTTACAGGTTGTCCGAAAACTGATTCATCGTATTTAAGAAATACAATATATTGAGATCAGGGACCGCGACTAACCCATATATGGTTAGGAGCCGTCCCTGACGGCGACTTTTGGGATAGCCTACCTAGCATGAGACTTTAGAATTGAAAGGAAAAAAAATGAAAAAAATATTCTTAACCATAATTTTTACTTTGCTCCTGGGGCAGCAGTTCTTTGCCCTAGCCAAAATGAATTTCGATAAATTCCATCGAGTCAAGAAAGAATTTCATAAAACCGTTACATTAGAAAAAACGATTCCACTTCATGTTTCCCATAGCCTGGGGAATATTAAAATCATACCTACAAAGAACAACCAATTAACCATCGATGCCCTGATTGAAGTTGCTTCGAAGTCCAAAGAGAAAGCATCGAAATATATCCAATCAGTAACCATCGATGTGCAGGAGCGTTCGACTCATATTAAAATTAGCTCTGATTTTCCCAGGGAAAAGGGGATTCGGTCAATATCGATTAATTTTTCAATAATGGTTCCTGAAAAATGTCCGCTGGATTTAAAAAACTCATTCGGTGATATCGAAATCGGCGAGACAGCAGGGATGAAAGGTGGAGTGAATATTGAAAATGCTCATGGAGTAATTTTTCTCACACTATGTGAAGGGGAAGCCTATCTCATTAATAAATTCGGTTCCGTCAAAATTGCGACGCATAAAGGAAATTTAGACATCGAATGTGCCAATAGTAAAGTTGAGACTTCAAAGATTAAAGGTAATCTCACTGTTGAAAATACATTTGGCAAAGTCGCAGCCGATCAAATCGAAGGTGATGTGAAAATTTCCAATTCCAACGATCAAGTTACTGTTAGCGAGGTGAACGGACAACTTGAGCTGCGAAACAGCTTTGGAGAAATTCAGATTATGAATGTGAAAAAAGGGGCATTTATTAAGGGCACCAATTGTAACATTCAAGCCGACAATATCACAGGAGATACCAAAATTTATAACAGTTTTGGCAGCATCGAATCCAAAATGATCGATGGGGATTTGATGATTGACACGCAAAATTCAAAGATAAATGTGGATGATACAAAGGGAGATGTGACCATTGATAATTCTTTCGCTGCGGTTGATATTCAAAATATCGATGGAAAAGTTAATATCAAAAATCCCAATGGAAACATTACGGCTGGTTCGATTAAAAGTGATGTTCTCATCCGTTCGACCTTTTCCAACATTTCAATGAAAGAGATTGCTGGATCGGTTGAAGTCCATAACACCAATGGCAGCGTGACTGGAACTATAATTGGTGGAAATGTAGACACAGAAAACACGTTCGGTCCGGTAAAATTCGACAATATCAAAGGAAATATCAGGATTGATAATGGTAATGGAAGTATTCGATTGTCGAATTTTGCTGTTATGCTAACTGGTGGAATGAAAAAACGAACTTATTGTGAAAGAATTGATTGTTCGACTTCATTTGGATCGATTCAATTGACACTGCCCAAGACGGCTTCGGCTGAAATCAACGCCAAAACAACCTGGGGAAAAATTGACTCGGAACTCCCTTTGCAGATTGAGGAATTTGGCAACTCGGATAATCTTGTGGGAAAATTGGGAAATGGAGATACAATTATTAATTTAACAGGCAAGAATTCAAATATTTATCTTATTTCTGAACGATAAATGGACTCCACTTTGAAAGTGGAGTCCATTTATCTTACTTAAATCGGAGGCTTTTCAAATGAATTCAAAATCGATTATCGGGCTTCTCATTTTATTTGTTCTTATTATTTCAACACTCCTTTTCGCTGCAAAAAAAAGTGATTCTGTCACCGAAGTCTTTCAAAAAGCGGTCTCCTCAAAAGGCATCAAAACGGTCTCAATCGTCAACACCAATGGCGATGTTGAAATCACCAGCAAAAAGTCGGGGGATATCGAAATCACTGCTACGAAAAAGGTATTCTATCGGGATAGGGATAAGGCAGAAGACTTTCTGGATGAAATTAAAATCAATGTAAGCACCAGTGCAACAACGTTGCAAATCAGGACGATTCCACCCGAAGAGGACTACTGGGATAAATTCTATCGAAAAAAGGTAACGGGCTATCGGGTTGAATATAAAATCATCATGCCAGAAAATTTAGATGGGGAAATCGAAAATAAATATGGTGATGTCAGTGTCGTCAATATCAAATCCATTTTATCGAACAATCATAGCGGCAATACCTTTGTCGAAAGCATCAATGGAAATGCAACCTTAACCAATTCCTACGGAAAGGTGAATATTTCCTTCATTGAAGGTGACCTCATCAGCAAAAATAAGAGTGGCAATACCACGGCAAAAGAAATTAAGGGAATGGCTGACATTAAAAATACCTACGGTAAGGTAAGGCTAACCAAAGCCGGCAAAAATGTCATCATTGAAAACAAGAGTGGCAATATCGATGCAACTTTTATCGAACAGGATCTTGAGGTTTCCAACTCGTATGGCTCAGTTTATGTCGAGGAAGTCGGTAAAGAACTAAAGGTCTACAATAAAAGCGGTTCTGTTGAAGTAATCAATATTGGGAGTAGCGCGGATTTAACGACATCCTACGATGGGATTCAGTGCCAAAACATTGGCGGTTCTTTAAAAGTTGTGAATAAAAGTGGAACAGTAACGGCTGAATTCATTAACGGACGAGCCGATATCGAAACTTCTTATAATGCTATTAAAGCAATTGATGTCAATGGTCCTGTAAATGTTCTGAATAAAAGTGGATCAGTCTACCTGGAAAAAATTAAAGGCAATGTCAATATCGAAAGCTCCTACGATACAATTGAATTGTCTGCCATAATTGGATCAGCAGAAATAAATAATCACAGCGGAAAAATAATTGGCAAAGGCATTGCTGGCGATTTGTGGGGAACGACCAGCTATGCCGCCGTAACCCTGGATGACGTAAAAGGCACAATTCGGGTCACAAACAAATCAGGAAAAATCACCGTCTCAGGCAAGCCCGTCTCGCTCGACCTTTCCACGACTTATGCTGGAATTGAACTATTAGATGTAACTTGCAAAACCATCACGGCAATAACTCGAAGCGGCAGCATCGATGCTGATGTCACATTGCCAGCCAATTGTGATTGTCGCTTTGAAACGTCTTACGGAGATATTGATCTAACCGTTCCTGGCTCAACATCAGCAAAAATTTCAGCCATCGTCCCCAAAGGCAACCGTATTCGTCTGACTCGGGGATTGAGTGTTACCACCACGCAGTTGAGCAAGGAAGCAATTGAGGGGAATATTGGCAAAGGCGAAGGAATGATTGAGTTGTCGGTTGAGAGGTCGGGGAATATTAATTTAAGTGCTAAATAATAATAGTAATCAATCAGTTATGAGTAGGTAAGCTTTCCTAAACCTTCAAGGTTTAGAAAAGCTGTTCTGGTTGCTCCACCCATAACTGAGCGATTACTAATAAAGCAAAATAAAGCTTGACTAAAACAAAAGTTATTCGTATATTATCCAGACTAAATTATTTGAGTAGAAAGAAATATTTTCAAATCGGCAACTTCATGACGTATGAATTTGATAGTCTGGCTGGCTCTTTTACATCTTAAATAAAAGAATCTTTCCCTGGAATATCAAGAGTTTAGAAAATATTTGCTCGCAGTCAAAGCCCAACTAATTTGGTTGGGCTTTCTTTTTTCATAAAAATAATCAAAATTAGCTTTGAAAGGAAAACGTATGCCGTCTTTAAGAATGGAAGGGCCATACAGTCTTGACACAAGTACAATTGAAGAACAGGTCAGTAAAGTATCTCCTGGAAATTATGCCCTGGGCAGGAAGAATGAAGCAGGAACTTTTCTTGTCAGTCACATCGGTCGTGCAGATACTGATTTAACTTCTGAGCTGAAATCCTGGATTGACAAAACTGATAAACCTTTATTCAAATTCCGATACGCAATTTCTGCCAGAGATGCTTTTGGCTTGGAATGTGAAAATTTTCATGATTTTGTGAAAAACGGCAAAGGTAAACATCCCGAAAGACCAGCCAATACCGATTGGAAATGTCCGCGATGTAATTTTTATAAATAACCAATATTTTTAAGTAATGCCTCACTCATCCCAGAACTAAAAAACATGAAGTTTCAAGACGAATCGTTTTCGGGAAGTAAGGCAAAATTTTATCAACATTAATTTACAAGGAGTTCAAAATGAACATTTATGTCGGAAACTTATCACCAGAAGTCACCGAAGACGATTTGCGAGCAGCTTTTGAGTCTTATGGTCAAGTTACATCTGTTAAGGTCATCAAAGACAAATTCTCCGGTGAACCAAGAGGTTTTGGATTTATCGAAATGCCTGGCAGACAGGAAGCAAAGTCTGCAATGGATGGCTTGAATACCACAGAATTAAAAGGCAAACCGATGGTTGTTAATGAGGCAAGAGAACGCTCTGATAAACGTCGTGGCGGTAGCGGCGGTGGAAGACGAAGAAGCGGCGGCGGTGGTGTCTGGCAAAATCGATATTAAATCTAATCGTAGAATATCGATTTGGCTGGTTGTCGATAATTTTATATCGATGTTTTAGAACAATGGAATAACGGAATTTTGGAATGATGGAATATCGAAGGACGTGAAATCATTTTTCATCATTTTAGCTTTTCAATATTCAGTTCCTGTTCCAGGTAACAATAAAGCCTCTGCCAAATACTGGTAGAGGCTGTCTTTTTTAATCTCTCTCCCTTAACAAGCGAAAGGAAAATCATGATGAAAGCAAAAAATGGTGATACAGTCAAAGTTCATTACACGGGCAAATTGGATGACGGGACAATATTTGATTCATCAGAAGGAAAAGATCCCCTTCAATTCACAATAGGTAACGGTCAATTATTGCAAGCATTTGAACAGGGCGTCATTGGCTTAGCTGAAGGAGACAAAAAGGATATCCAGCTAACTGCTCAACAAGGTTATGGATTGAAACAGGACAAATTAATTGGTAAGCTTCCATTGGAAGCACTGCCAGAAAATTTAACTCCTGAAGTCGGGATGAGACTGCAAATGAAAACGCCAGAGGATCAATTGATCGTTCTAAAAGTCGTCGAAGTGTCCGATAATGACATTACAGTGGATGCAAATCATGAGCTTGCAGGTGAAGATTTGAATTTTGAAATTGAGTTAGTGGAAATTGAATCGTAAAAAATAAGTATTATTTGGAGTTAAAATGATTATCTACATTGGAAATTTGCCTCAAGATATTTTCGAGGACGAGCTGCTTGAGATGTTTGAGGAGTATGGAGCGGTGAAAAGTGTTAAAATTATCAAAGACCCCTATACCAAAAAATCTCGTGGCTATGCCTTTGTAAAAATGGATGATAAAGATGCAGCGCTGAAAGCCATTGAAGAATGGGACGAAGGCTCCATCGACGATCAAATTATAAAAGTCCAGGAAGCGAGATTTACGAAGCGAAGCAGAAGAACGAGGAAATAGAGGTATAAGGTATAGTGGATATGCGTGACACCTTATACCGTATACCTTTATGCCCTGTATAACTTATAGCAATCTATTTTTTTACTCCTTCCTGCTTTTTTCAACAAATATTTTTGATAAAAAACCTCTTGACATTTTTCTATTTTTTATTATATTGTAACTTCGCTGATCTGCCTATCTAAATTGATTCTATTTTTCCAACTATAAAAAAAATTTTGAAAGGAGTGTTATTCATTGCTCAATTAGAACCGCAATCTTCAACAGAAGAATTATTTAATAGATTAACAGCCAGGATAGCTGAAATTAAAAGAGATGTAAGTGGATTAAAATTAGATGTATCAACATTAAACCTGGATGTATGTAATCTGAAAGAAACCATCAACAAAATTGAGAGTAGTAAAGATGGTAAGAATAAAACAATTTTTGGACGAAAAGACCTCGATGATAAATATAATAAGATTATGGAGAGATTAGCTAAATTATCTCAAGATTCGAATGAGAGAGCTGAATACTGGAAAACAAATTATCCAGATATTTATGAAGAAGTATGGGGAAAGAAATCATTGGATCAAAATAATTGTTGATGTTTTTGGAATTTTACATCGTAAGAATATAAAAACGGAAAGCCAGCGGAACGATTTGCGGGATATAATTCTACAACGAAACGATTCTCGAATAAAGAAACTGGAATCTGTAACAAATTAATTTTCTGATTGAAAAGTTATACCTCCTTTCCACCTTTTTTCCAATTACCCAACCTGGACAAACCAGTTTGAACAAAGTGAAATTCCCAATTTGGGGAAACCAATCCGTGATCTAAAAAGCTTTTGCTCTTTGGGCAAAAAAATGACCGTTCAAGTACTAATCGCCGAATTACCCAGTTACCCAGTTACCAAATTACCTCACAAAACATGCCCCACAATAATAAATATATCATCCCTAACCTGCGTAAACTTCTGATCCTGCATGTAAGCGACGACCGTATCGGCGATTTCTTGAGATGATTTTTCTTTTGCTTTGTCGATGATGTAAAGCAGTCGTTTGATGCCAAATTGCTCTCTGGTTTCGTTTTCGGCTTCGATGATGCCGTCGGTGTAAAAAAACAGTCTATCGCCTGAGTCCAGTTGTACCGTGTCCTGGGAAAAGCTTTCCACGGGCTGTTTTTCAAAACCGATGATCATGTTTTGTGAGGATAGTTTCTGGAATTTCTCGGCATTCTGCTTCCATAAAATTAATGCGGGATGAGAGCTGCCTGCGTAGGTAAAGGTATTGGAATTGAGGTCAAGCTTTGAGGTGAACATGGTCAGGAACATGCCAGTGCGATGGAAAATATCGATGACAAAATTATTTAAATTGTATAAAATCTCATTCGGCTCAAATTCATCCCGAACCAGGCTGCGGATTTCGCTGCAAATCCGATTCACCAACAATGCTGCGGTAATGCCATGCCCTGTAATGTCGATCATGGTGATATAAATAAATTGCTCGCCATCATAATAAATATCGGCAAAATCACCGCCAACGCCGATCATGGGCTGATGCTTCAGACCGATATCGATTTTGCTGTTACTGATGGGCAGCGGTACCAGGCTTTGCTGCACTTGCTCTGCCAGTTTCAAATCCCGCTGGATCATTTCATTATATTCCTCAATCTTCCGCTGCTGTCGTTCGATCTCGATTTTCAACTGGCGATGTTTCAATGCCTGGGCCACTTTCAATCGTAATTCCTCAACATCAACAGGCTTGGTGAGGTATTCATAAGCCCCTAATTTCATGGCATTGACAGCAGATTTCACACTGGCATGTCCCGTGAGAATCAACACCTCGATTTCTGGATTCTTTTTCTTGCCCGCCTGCAACACATCTATCCCATTCACCTCTGGCATCTGCAAATCAGATATGATCAAATCAAAATGTTTTTCCTTGATATGCTTAATCGCTTCCTTGCCATCATTGGCAAGCGTCAATTCATGGTCACTGGTTCCCAAAACTTTGGACAGTAATAACAAAATACTATTATCATCATCAGCTAATAATATAGAAGACATCCGTTTTCCTTCCGTTCCGTTATTACAAAATTACTGAAAAATTATCTATACATGGGAAGAAAATCCCAAAAATCAAATAACAAAAATCAAACAAATTCCAATTCCAAAATTTCAAACCTTCCTTTCCTCAAAGAAATAAGTTTGAGATTTTGAAAATTGGCAACAACTCATCTGTTTCTGAAATCCGTGATCTAAATATCTGCTCTTCAATAACCTTATTTTTGCTTTTTAAACCTTAGTAACAAGCAAAACCGACAAACACCATAACCTTATTCCATTATTTGATTTAAATAATAAGCTAATAAGGTTAAAATTTGTGGGTTAAAATTTGTGGGTTATTATCATGCTACTAAGGTTAAAAAGATAAAAATAAGGTTTCAGAGATAGACAACTGCTTCAATGATTTTGAAATATTACAGTGGATAAATTCCAAGCTACAAATTCCAAACGAATTCTAATATTCAAATTTCAAATCTATCTGTTCCTCCAGGAGCAAAAACTCCAACCATCATATCCCAAAATTCAAACAAATTCCAATCCTAAATTCTCAAACTTTCAAACCTTCTTTTCATCAACGAAAGA